>Ga0315901_10001124_pt1 | contig 38585 bp, 41 predicted proteins | sample LakEriMetagenome_10_FD_203761 | JGI IMG/M metagenome (GOLD analysis project Ga0315901, IMG submission 203761) | Freshwater fungal communities from buoy surface, Lake Erie, Ohio, United States - Buoy 2 MA116 | ecosystem: Environmental > Aquatic > Freshwater > Lake | place: USA: Lake Erie, Ohio...
GGGCATTATACAGCACACTCCGAGCAACATTTCCCGATGCAGAGTTTTCACGCGATGGCGTTGACGCCTCAAAGAAAGCCTCCGAAGCCCTCCTCGCCGCAGGCATCCCCGGCATCCGCTACCTCGACGGCGGCAGTCGCTCCGAAGGCCAAGGCACATACAACTATGTCGCTTTCGACGAGAACCTCATCAAGATTACCGGCGAGAACGGCCAACCGGTCACTATGCAGGACGCGCAAGCTGTTTCGACTGATACCGGCGCGACCAACTACAGCATCAGCGTTCAGACGACAGCAGCCAACATTCTTGCTGACCGATTAAAAATTCCAACAACTCTCGGGAAAGAATATGCAGGCAGGCAGATAATACCAATTGAAGCAGACCTTACTGCTGGGGGTGGATCGTTTACACAAAAGCCAGCACAGGGCGGGCCAGCGTTTTCAGTCATCCCAGAATATTTTAACGCCGGTGTTGCGTGGGCTGCGGCAAAAGACGGTTTCTGGACAGGAAAGCTTAACCTTGCTCGCGAAAGTGGTGCGATCTACATCGGCAAAGACGGACGGGAGAAATTCATGGTTGCCCCGTATGCCATGAAGCAGGATTCCCACATCAGCAACCCAACCGTTGCTGGGGAAAAACTCGCCGAGGTGGCAAGGTATGTTGCCGAGGGGCGCATCTCCCCAGAGCAAGAAAAAGGACTTTCCGATATTATTCTAAAAGCGGCGGGAAGCATTTCTGAAAAAGCCGGGGAAAAGATTGAGCAACTCACCAATGAAATCCCAAAACATGAAACGGCACTTGAAAAGCTAAAGAAGAAAATTGCAAAGGAAGAAAAAGCTCTCAAAGCCAAAGCTTCCGCTTCCGGGAAGGAACTTACCAAGCAAGAGGCAAAGGCATTGGAAAAAGCACTCAAGGAACTTAATAAGCCTGCCGATGAAATTGCTGACCAGTTAGCCAAAGCGGTCAAAGACCTAAAAAAGTTCAAGACAACCAAAACTATGGCGGACGGTCTAAAGACCTTCCCAACCACATTTGTCGCCGGTCAGTTCGACCAATACCTTGCCAAGCTATCTTTTGAGCAACGCGCCTTCATTGCCGAAAAACTTTCATCGGCAGCAGCGGAAAAACTCGGCGCTCCGCCCATGGAGCAAATCCGTCGAGCAACCCTTGATGAATCTTTTTCCGGGACTGAAAATCTTTCACTCATTTCGCTTCTCGAAATCGATGTGCCTCGACTTGAGAAAGGGCTGAAAGACAAGACGCTGACCGCAGAATCCTATAAAGTTACGCCACACAACTCATACAACTCTCTCGCACCGGGTCGCATCGTCGCGATGTTCCGAACTCCTATCCCGTATGCGTTGGCGTTTCCCGACATCAAGCAAGGTCTGTCGAATTGGGCAAAAGCCAAAAACAAAGCAGACAACAATCACGGGTATTACCTAAAAGGGAAAATCCCCGAGGGGGTTCCGAAGACGCAAGAGATCACCTCACAGATGCTTAACCTCTGGAGTGCATCGCAAACCAACTTGCGCCCGAACCAAGCCAAGGCAATTGTCGCCGCCCTCAACCAAAAGTGGACAACCTTCGACAAACCTCGGCAAGCTGGATTAGCTGAATTCACCCGCGCCATCCGCAACAATGATGCGGCGGTGACGCTCACTCAATATAGCGAGAAAGAAGTTTCGCAGTTGCTCAAAGCCGGAACCATGAAGGTATACCGGCTCGGCGAAATGAATGTGTGGTTTGCTCTCAAGCGTCCGACCGGCGATGAATTTGACCCGGGCGATTCCACGAAGGATTGGACGATTGTTTCGGTGATCAACAACGAAAAAGCTGCCCCCGGGGTTCTTCCACTCATCATGTCCAAAGCCCTCGCCGAGGGCGGAACTCGCCTCGATTGCTATGCAGTCAAAAGCGCAAAATACCCGGAAGGATTGCTTCCCACCCTTTACGCTCGGAGCGGATTTGAGCCGACTGCAAATTACCAGTTCGACGAATCCTATCACACCGAACCCGGGAAGATGGGCGAACTGGAGAAAGTGTGGCATAGCCAAAACTGGGATGGACAAAATAGACCTCCACTCGTATACATGAAGTGGAATCCCGAACTTCATGCAAACATTGGAGCCAACGCCAGAGACACAAACTCACGATCCGTCATCGGTGAATCTCGATCTGCAAAATCGGATGAGGGCGGCATGGCCGAAGGATCGACTGAAATCTCTGGGGGACTCTCAAGCGGATCGTCTGTCAGCATGGGTGGCGAGGGACAGGGCGAGCAAGGGGGACGAGTATCTGACGGTTCCAGTCCTACAGGGGATGCTGGAAATGCTCGAAACATACTACCCCGAGGAATCGAGCAGATCGTTGCCGATTTAGGCAAACTTAACGATTATCAGTTACAGGCACTTGGCCTCACGAAATCAGAGGTCGATGATGCGATAGGCATTTACAACGACACTAATTCGGTAAGCTACTCCATCGCCTCGCAGTCCGAGATCGACCGGGTGAACAAGGCGCTCGGCGGCATGAACCGAGGCCCGGACGCCCGGATCGCAGTCTACGAGCGGGCCAAGCAAAAGTTCTCCACGCTCATCCAAAACAACCAGCAGGCGCTCGACAACCTCCGCGCAGGAACCGTGTCGTTCCGCCGGACGCAACTCCTGCAAGCCCTCGGTGAACTGGACGCGATCCTTTCAATCTTCCCGCCGGACATTCGCGGGCGTGTAGGCGGATACACCCGGCTTGCAAGCATCGCACCGCACGATGTCTTCAAGGACGGCGAGAAAGTGAGCGAGGTCAGCGGAATGAACGGCGCGATCATCTCGGCGTGGATGCGCGAAGGATTAAGCATCGGGCCTGCCGGTCAACAGACCGAACTTCCTCCCGGCTACACCGCCAAGGAAAACCTTGGCACCGCTCGCGCCGACCGCGCTATTGCGGATTTCTTCAAGAAGCGGATTGAGATGATCGACCGCGAACTGGAAAAGACCCTCCGCCGCGAATACGACGAGGCGTTCCGCAAGCTCCTCGACCGAACCAAACCCAAGAAGGCAAAGCCGGGAGAAAAGCCCAAGGGCATCGGTGGCGACATCCAAGACCTGTTCGCCGTGGTGCGGGATTCGGTGGACATGAGCGCCACAGATGTCGCGGCCCACATTGCCGGGTTGGACTCCAAGATCGCCAGCGGCGAACTTACCGGCGAGCAAGAGGCGCGAGCGCAGATCGAGGCCGCGCTGGTGGCGCTCACGGGCGATTGGAAAAACGCCAATGCGGATCGCCGCAGGACGGCGCTCATGGAGGCAAGCCGCATTTGGAATGGTGCCTATGCTCAACACGCACAAAAAGTCATCCGGCAGAGCGAGGAGCGCGAACTCGCAAGATTCGATGCTATCGCCGCCACAGGGAAAGCCGGTGACCTCGCGGGTCGCAAATCGAAGGCGATTTCGGACTCTGGGTTGAAAGGGACTTGGAAGGATTACATTCTCAACCTTCTCAATTTCGACCAAGTGGTCGGTGTGCTTTTCGGGGAAAACACCGAGGTCGCCAACACGATCATCGACAAGCAACGCCGCGCCGAAAACGCCAAGGAGGACGGATCGCAGGCCAAAATGCAGGAACTGGAGGATTTCTTCACCGGCCTCGCGGGAGGAAACTTGCTCGATGGCGAGCGTCTTCGCTACCGACTCACGCAGCCAAGCATGACGGTGAACGGAATCGAGATGTCCGAACTGGAGGCGCTCTCCGCCGCGATGATGTGGGCGCAAGAAGACGGTCGCCGCCACATGGAAGGTGAGATGGATGAAACCGGCAAGCCCTCCGGCGCATGGCACTACGACCAAGCCTTCGTGGATGAAATCCTCGCCAACCTTTCCACCGAGGCGCTGGCGCTCCGCGATTGGCTCGGCCAGCGTTATACCGACGAATACGCCAACATCAATGCGGTCTACTCCGAACTCAACGGAGTCAACCTCCCGCAAATCCGCAACTACTCGCCGGTCACCGTGCAGCCGGTCAACGCGCCGACCGGGCAAGTTCTTGATCCCGTAAGCGGATCGGCCATGTCCGGGGCCAGCACAAGTCCCGGCGCTCTCCGCACCCGTGGAACTGCCATCGCGGAACCCCGGTTCCAAGATGTCCTGCAAACCTACATTTCCCACACGCTCCAGATGGAGCATTGGAAAGCCTTCGCGCCAATGATCGCCGAGGCCAACGGCATATTGAGAAATCGCGATGTGCAGAATTCCGTAGAAGAAAAAGGCGGGGCCGAGGCGAGGAAGATGCTCAACGCATGGCTCGACTATTTCTCGCAAGGCGGCACCCGCGATGCCGGGGCGCATCTGGCGCTCAACCAAGGTTTGAACAATGTCCTCGGTCGCGCCTCGCAGGTCGCGCTGGTTGGCCGAGCATCTACCTTGCTCATTCAATCCACGCAATTGGGCGCAGCCATTGCCGAAATGCCGGTCAAAGCCTACCTCAAGCGCATGGGCAAACTTCTCACCGGCCAGCTTGGATGGGATGCCGCTCTCAACAGCGACTACATCCAGCGCCGTGTGAAACAAATGCCCCCGGTCGTGCAGATGGCGATGCAGGGATTGAAAGGCGCAAAGCCCACCGCGATCCAGCAGGCCGGTAAACGGCTTGGAATGCTGCTTTCCGGGGCGGACGGTCTATTCACCGCCGGAACCTACGCGATCACCTACGACTACCATCTTTCCAAAGCCAAGGAACTAGGCCTCGCGGGGCAGGAAGCAGAGGACTACGCGAGGAACACCGCCGAGCGTGTCACCGACCGAATCGCGCAGCCGACCCGCGCAGGCGCTCGATCCCTTTACGAAAACACCTCGACCAACCCGCTGGCCCGCGCCGGATGGGCGTTTGCCTCCGAGGCTCGGAAAAATCTTGCGATCACCGCTTACTCTTTTGCGGAGCGTGACACCGCGACAAAATTGCGGACGCTCGCCTATGTGGTCGCACTCAACTCCATCGGCGCATCCATCCTCCGCTCGATCTGGCGCGACATCATGGATGACGAGGACGACGACTTGTTTGACGACAAATACTGGTCACCGAAGCGCATCGCGATTGCAATGGCTACCGAACCTCTTTACGGGTTCCCGGCCCTTGGCTCCGTGGTGCAGGAGGGGGTGAACAAGGCATTCGGCGAGTATAAACCTTCCGGGTCGCTGTTTTCCGTGGATCGCGCCATCGGCCCAATCAAGCGCCTGCCCGATCACTTGTCCGGCGACACCGACCTGCGCGAGGTCATGCGCGACATCGACATGGTGATTTCGGCGCTCGGAATCATGCACCCCAACATCGCCGCCACCGCATCGATCACGCACCTCGCCAAAGACCTGTTCAACCTCACCGATTCCACCGTGGATGCGGTCACAGAGGAGTGATTTGACTGACTTGTTTTGACTGATACCATCAAGCCATGAAAATTCTCACATACATTTTGGATCGGGCGCAGGAGCAAAGTAGCTGGAGAGGCGCGATCTTAATTTTGACCGCACTTGGTTTGAAGCTGGAACCCCAACTTCAAGAGGGAATCTTGGCGGTCGGATTGTCCGCAGTCGGCTTGATCAATTTACTTCGCAAAGAGAAATGACGCCGGGCCGGATCGCCGCCGCGATGGTCATGCTGGGCTGGATATTTCTCGCCCTAGCATTTTTGACCTCATGCGTGTCGATCCCTGTCCCGCCCTTCGGTGACCGCATGGGCGAGCTTGGAAATGTGCAGGTCGCCGTCAGCGTCAAATATATGCCGGTCACCAATCCCGACCTCCCCGGCAACGACTCGCTCGCCTATGCCTGGTCTAAATTCGGCGAGTCAAAAGTCCTCAAGGATAAATGACCAAGTTTCTCGCACAGATCGCCGCCAAGGAAGTCGGAGTCCGAGAAATCGGCGGCAACAATAACGGCGAGCGGATCCGCGATTACCAAGAGGCGACCAACCTTGCTCCCTCCGCTTGGCCTTGGTGCGCGGCTTTTGTGGATTGGTGCATTCGCGAGTGGTTGATGACTCCCGAGGTCGTGTCGTGGCTTAACCTTCAAGTTTCCACGCCGGAAGAATGGCGACCGAAGACGGCGCTCGCCTACGGGTTCATCGGATGGGCGAAAAGCCGACCGAAAACCACAATCATCCTCCACGACCGCGACATGGCCCGCCCCGGCGACATCGTGGTTTTCGATTTTAGTCATGTCGGCATCATCGAGTCCGAATCCGGTTCGCAGATTGTGACGCTGGAAGGCAACACCAATGGGCGGGGAGATCGCGATTCCGAGCTAGGAGACGGTGTCTGGCGCAAGACTAGAGCAAAAAATATTGCCCGAAATTTCATCAGAATTCGACCTGTTGTGCCACAAGCTGCCACAAGAAGCGCAAGTAATTCATAATCAGAGGCAGTAAAGCGACTCAAAATCGCGTATCTCACGATGTGTCGGTTCGATCCCGACCGCCGGTAATCCCTTCAACGAAAGCCCGCAGAAGCCCATAAGTAAAGCCTCTGCGGGCTTTTTCGTTTCTGGACTTCGTTGAACTTCATTGACCCGAATTGGACAAACTAGGGGTTGCAAAATGCCACAAGTGCCACAAGCTATGTCTTGTCATGTCCTATAAAGTCTCAATCGATTCTTCGCGGAACACCTCTCCGTGGGTTTTGACGATCTCAAAATCGACGGCAGGAAAAAGAATCCGGCGGTTTTTTTCGACGGAATCGGAAGCGTGGATGGAAGGCGGGCGGCTCATGGCGCAACTCAAGGAGCGCGGAACGATCTCCCTATCGGAGGCGGCGGAGGGAATCACGGTGGAAAAAGCGGTGGCGCTTTTTAATTCCAATTACTCGGACTACTCAAAATCCCATCGCGAGAAGGTTGAGAAAGTGACGCGATGGATTGCCGAGGGGTTGCCGGGGACGCTCAAGGAGGTGACGCCGCTTCGGTGCTTGAATTGGTTCAAGAGCATCGAGGGAGTCTCGACTTCGCGGGCGACAATTTATCGATACGCCCGGATGTTTTTCAATTGGTGCGTCAAAACCGATTTCATCGACAAGTCGCCGCTCCGTGCGGTGGTTTGCCCAGATTCCCTTCCCGCTCGAAACATCCTCGCGCCGGAAGAAATGGAGGCGATCTTGAGCGACGAGCAAATGAGCGACCACCTCCGGGCGTCGATCTTGCTTGGAGGGTTCGCCGGTCTTCGCACGGTGGAGGTGATGCGGCTTCGCTGGGAGGATATCGAGAAGGGGCAAATCTACATCGGCCCGGAGGTGGCCAAGCAAAAGAAAAAGGGCAACCGCGAGCGTCTGGTGGACATGACCGAGCCTCTCAAGAAACGGATGGCGTTTTTTTCCAAGAGGCGCGGCCCGCTAGTTCCCGTGCTGGAAACCGATTTTTACGAGGAGCGCAGAAAGCTAGTGAAGCGGCTGCGGAGGGCTGGGGCGGTGAAGTGGAAGGAATTTCCGAAGAACTCCCTTCGCCACTCGTTCGCGACCTACCACCTCGGCAAAAGCGGTAACCCGGGAACGACTGCCTACCAGATGGGAACCTCGACCACTTTAGTCATCAACACTTATTCCGTGCCTGCCCGCAGAGCCAATTGGAAAGCCTTTTGGAGGATTTGACCTATGCCCTACGCCAACAAAAAAACGCAGCGGAAATTCATGGCGAAGCAATACACAAAAAAGTATGCGACCGATGATAAATTCAAGGCGGCGGAGCGCGACCGCAAGGCGGATTGGTATCAGCGAAATCGCGAGAAGGTCATTGCAAGAGTTTTGGAAAATCGGGCCAAAAAAACGCGAGGCCCGAAAAAATAATTTCGCCCGCAAACCCAGTCTGCAAGCCGATGTCAAGTGTTTTTTTATGGTAGGTGATCACCCCATTGAAAATTATTTCTTGTGCGGTTTTAGTAACCTCGGCTAGGAATCTTCACCGTCATGCCAAACCAACACTCCACCGACAAAGAGGTCATCGGATTTTACATTCCGAGAACCTTGGCGGCACGGGTTCGCAAAGCTGCGAAAACCCGTGGGCTGACTATAACAGCTTTTATTGAAGAAGTCCTAACTCATGCCACTCGCACAACGACCCTCGCCCCGGAAGACTACCTCGCCATCGCCGAAGCAACCAAAAGAGCTATTGGCCGTGTGGCTTCCAAGAGAACTCGTCGCAAGAGTAAGGGTTGAGGCGCGGGCCGGTAAAAGACCAACCAGCAGGCAGGTTGAATTTTTTTTGGAAAAGGTTTTAGTAACCTCCAAGGGAGGTAAATGCATATAATGCAGGTGCAGTATAAGCAAGTTTTTATTGCTAAAGGTTTTAGTAACCCATGAACACAACAGACGAGATCACAACAAACGAGGCGGCGGATCTGCTGCATTGCTCGACACGAACCATCTACCGGGCGATCCGCTCCCGCGAACTGGAGGCTTGCAAGCCTTTTGGGAATGCGGGCGGTCACCGGATATCCCGTGCGGTGCTGGAGGCATGGTATGCCGACCGCCGGAAGGCGACGATGAACCGGAACGCCGCGCAGTCGGTCGCCATGAAGAAGAGGAGGGCCGTCTAATGGAAACGATCCTTCGCTGCATCGATTATGCGTTCGACTTTATCTGGATGATTTCGCCGGTTGTCATACTGGCGGTCTGCGCGTGGAGGTTGGCGAAATGAGCGCCTCCTTCGCTATCGCTCTTGCGATCCTCACGCTGGGGTCGTGCTTCGCGTCCTACAACCTCGGCCAGCGAAACATCATGCGCCGGATGCGCGACATCCAAGAGAAACGCCGCCGCTGGGCGGAATGGGAAGATTTCGAGGACTAGTCCTCACCACAAGAAAGCGCCCCGAAGGACGGCAATCCAACGGGGCAAAGTTAAACCACAAGAAAAGCAGTAATAACAAAATGAGTAATAATACACAACTAGCACAAGTCAACATTCCATTAACGGAAATGCAGGAGATGGCGAAGATCGGCGTTGAGTCGAATTTCTTTGGCATCAAGAAACCCACCGAGGCGCTCGCGCTGATGCTGATTGCGCAATCCGAGGGGAAGCACCCCGCCACGGTCTTTAGCCAATATCATGTGATCCAAGGTCGCCCGGCCTTGAAGAGCGATGCAATGCTCGCCCGCTTCCAACAAGCCGGTGGGCGGGTTGAGTGGCACACGCACACCAACGAAAAAGTGAGCGCAACATTCATCCACCCGCAAGGTGGTTCCTTGACCGTGGATTGGGATATGCCACGGGCGAAGGAGGCTGGGTTGACCGGCAAGGACAACTACAAGAAATTTCCCCGGCAGATGCTGCGTGCGCGGGTGATCAGCGAGGGAGTGAGAGCCGTATACCCCGGAGTCCTGCAAGGAATGTATACACCGGAAGAGGTGCAGGAGTTTGACGCTCCTCGCCCGGTTCGTTCCGCAAAAGTGGAGGTCGTCGAGGTGAAGACCGAGCCGGTCGTGGAAGTGCCGGTCGTGCAGATCAAGATGGCAACGAAGTGGGCAGACGAATGGCCCGCCGAGATCGTCGAGGCCGAGGCAGCGGTGAATGCGTTCCTCGTTTCTAAAGGCCAGATCAGCGAGGGGCAAACCTTCCGCGACATCACCGATGAGAACTACCGCAAGCGGGTTTTGGCTAATACCGCCAAGTTTCTCGCAGCAGTCAATGCGGCTTCGCAAAAGGAGGCAGCATAATGAGCGCCATCAGACACTCGGCCCTTCCGAAATTGGCTCAATGCGCCTGCTACGAATCCAATCCCGTGGCAGGCCCGGCGGCGGAGCGCGGGACACGCCTTGATGCGGCGTTCCGAGCGATGCTCATGGCGCAGCCGGTCGCGGTGGAGCTATCCTCGGATGAACTGGAATCGGTGGCGTGGGCAGTCGCCAAAGTCCGCGAACTTGCGGACGGCGCTCCCGTTGAAGCTGACGAGGCCAAGCTCAAGGTGGTGACTCCCGGCATGACCCATGTCGGAACCGAGGATGCCCGCGCTGCGGTGCGGTTGAAATCCTTCGATCTGAAGTCGGGAAGCCTACGCTCTTACCTTGAGCAAGCCGCAGCCTACTCGCTCGGCAATATGGAACGCGATTTCGCGCAGGAGTGGACGACCTACATGGTCTTTTGCGACCAGCGCGAGGTTGTCGAATACCATTTCACCTACGAGCAGGCCGAGGAGATCGTGGGCGGAGTGCTGGCGGCGGTGAACGACCCGGCCAAGGTGCCTACCCCGTGTGAATACTGCAACTGGTGTAAAAAGGCAGACAAATGTGTCGCCCGAACCACGCCGGTCACCGAGACGCTGGCGGTCGTGGAATCCCCGGTGTCATTGGAGGCGATGAAGTCGGAACTCGTCGCGAACCCGGAGCGCCTCGGCAAGTTCCTGCAAGCGGCGGCGATGTTTGAAGACTTCGTAGACGAGGTCAAAACGGCAGCGAAGGAGCAGATGGCAACCGGCGTGGTTGTGCCTGGTTGGAAACTCCAAGAGGAGGCAGGCCGCGAGCATTTCGACCGCATCGCCATCGTCCGGGCGGCAATTGCCGGCAAATCGGGCCTCGATGATCTCGTCGCCAACCTCGGCGGAAAGATGACCGGCAGCAAATTCCGCGAGTGGTGCGCGAAGATGGGTGTGCCGGTGCAGGAGGAGCAGGCCGTGGTCGGCAAGAAGATCGTGAAGCTCGTCGTGGACAAACCCAAGAAAGCGAGGGCATCTAAATGAGCGGCGAGGAACTGCGCGAGCGCGGGATCGTTGCCGTGGATGCTAACACCCCGGAGGATTGGAAGGCGACCGCTGACCAAGTGATCGGGTGGTTGGCCCGGAACGGGGCGGAGTTTACCGCCGAGGATGTCCGGCCTTGGGTCGGCGAGCCTCCCCACCCGAATGCATGGGGAGCGAGGTTCGCGGCAGCGGTCAAATCGGGGGTGATCACTCACCTGTGCTACCGCAAAGCGAAGCGGGCGAGCGCCCATTGCCGGGTGCTGGCTGTTTACAGGGGGGCGTCATGTGGATAATTCCATTACAACTCTCGAAATGTGCGCCGGATATGGCGGCATTGGACTTGGACTCAAAAACATCTTTGGCGAGCGATTGCGCACCCTCGCATATTGTGAGCTTGAGGGGTTCGCCCAAGCCAATCTCATCAGTAAGATGGAAGCGGGACTCTTGGATGTCGCACCTATATGGAGCGATCTTAAAACCTTCCCATACGGATCGTTTCACGGATTGGTGGACATCCTCATTGCAGGATACCCTTGTCAGCCATTCTCTGCAGCAGGCAAGCGGCTCGGAGCCGAAGACCCTCGGCACCTCTGGCCGCACATCGCAAGAGCAATTGGAATTATTCGCCCTCGACTCTGTTTCTTTGAAAATGTCGAAGGACACATCAGCCTTGGACTCCGCGAAGTCATTGGAGAGCTGGAAGGCATTGGTTACACGGCGTCGTGGGGAATATTCAGCGCGTCTGAAGTCGGGGCGCCTCACCAGCGCAAGCGGGTCTTCATCTTGGCCGTCTACAATAGCCTCGGAGGTGCGGCAGGGGTTTCAAGATCGCTCGCGTGGAATGAAGGGATCGCAGGAGAGTTTGACCACGGTGGTGGTGAAGGAGTCGGCGAACTGGCCGACACCGGACGCATCGAACCACAGGGATGGTGCGGTGCTGCGGACGGACAACAATCTGGAGCAGGGCGGATTCCACGGGGTGAGTCTACACCACGCCATGACCAAGTATGGCCAAGCCGCCCCGGAGAGCAGCAATACGCATGGGAGCCGCCAAGGGTTGTGGTTGACGCCAAGAGCCAACGAGCCGGACAACGATCCGAACTTTGCAGCGAGGAATGCGGATCGGGGAGCGCATTGCCACGGGACATTGAGCAGTCAGGCGAAGCAACTCTGGCCAACGATCACAGCCCACACGCCGGACATGGAGAGCAACGGCCCGAACGGACACTCAGGGACTTATCTGGCGGGTGCGGTGAAGCAATGGGCAACGCCACAAGCGAGCGGGACTTCAACCAGACCCAACAAGACAACACCGAGGCAGGGGTTGACTTTGATCGAGCAGGCGAGGGCGAACGAATGGCGCACACCCACGGTAGCCGAGGAGAAGAACCAAGGCACAAGCTCGCAGATATACTTACAGAACCAAGTGGGTGCTGTGCAGAAACAATGGGCAACGCCGATCCAAGGCGATTCGCATCTGGCATCAACGCCGGAAGTGGCGCAGAAGCGGATCGAGGAGGGCAAAGTGACATTGAGCAGGCAGAATCCGGGCAAGCTCAACCCTCGGTGGGTCGAGACGCTGATGGGCCTACCAGTGGGATGGACTATGCCGAGTTGCAAGTCTCCTGTGATAATCGAACTGACGAACTGCGCCTCCTCGGCAACGGAGTCGTGCCAGCAACAGCAGAGCGAGCATTCAGAACTCTTTGTGAGGAACTCTCAAAATGACTAAGCGCCCAGCGTTTCAATTCTACCCTTCGGACTTTTTAGTCGGCACGGCAATCCTCACGCCAGAGGAAACAGGCATCTACATTAGACTGCTTTGCTACCAATGGACAAACGGTGGACTCATAAACTGTGTGCCGATATTGGCGAGGCTTGCTGCTTGCGAAGACGAGGGTGCTGTTGCCGCAGTTATGAGCCTCAAGTTTGAAGAAGGAGAAGATGGAAAATTGTATAACAAGCGACTGGAGGAGGTGAGGCAGGAGCAGGAGCAATATCGTGAAAAACAACGCGAAAATGCTAAAAAACGATGGGCCGTCGATGCCGTGGCAATGCCACCGCATAAGTCTGGCATCGAAGTGGCATCAAATCGGCATATCCCAAAGCCATGCTCTTCTTCTTCACCTTCTACTTCTAATACTTCTTCTAAAGAAGAAGTAGGGGTGGAGTTTCCGGCGAACCTCAAGTCGGCGGATTTCGGATCGGCTTGGGAAGGCTACCTTGCCTACCGGAAATCCTCCCGACTGAAATCCCTCGCCCCGGCATCCGTGCAAGCTCAACTCCGCAACCTCTCGGAGATGGGCCATGATGCGGCCATCGAGGCGATAAACCAATCCATCGCCAACGGGTGGCAGGGAATCTTCCCGCCCAAACTCAAGAAACCGGCACCAGTTAAAGCAAAGGAGGTCGATCTGTCATGGTAGCCACGGTTCAAGCCTGTGCGACACCGGAGTGCTTCAACTCGGTGCCGGTGCCTAGCGAGGACTTCGTGAAGTTTTTCTCCACGATGAAAATCCTCTGCGAGGACTGCGACCTTCGCCGGATCGAGATGCTCAAACAGGAGCAGGTTTTAATGGAGCAGCAAAGGCGGCAGGAGGCTTTCCACACCCTCTGCCCTCCACTCTACCGCGAAAGCGACCCGCAACGCATTCCAGCGGCATTTCTGCGCGAATGCGAGGCATGGGAGGTTTCGCCGATGGGGCTGGGTTTTGTCGGAATCGCGGGAACCGGCAAGACCCGTGCGGCGTGGATGCTTCTCAAGCGTCTGCATTTCAGCGGGGTTCGCGTGTTTGGCATCACGGCCACGGCATTTGCCAAGGCGTGTGCCGACCAATGGCACGATGACCCGCAGGCCAAGGGCATGGCCGAGGACACGCTGACCCGGTGCCGCCGGACAAAGGTGCTGCTCCTCGACGACCTCGGGAAAAACAAGATGACCGAGCGGGCGGAACTGGAACTCTTCGACCTACTGGAACACCGGACGAGTCACGAACTCCCGGTGATCTGGACGGCGAATGCGGGCCGGGAAACGCTGAAACAAATGCTCTCGTCCGACAGGGGCGAGCCGATCCTCCGCCGGTTAGCGGAGTTTACCAAGGTGGTGACGGTATGAAGATAGATTTCTATGAAGCTGATATGCTTGCGTGGTTTTTGCGTGACTTCAAAGATGAATTCATCGAATGCGCGGAGGATTTCGGCTGGGAAACAATCGATGGAGAAAAATACCACGCCAAGTTAATGGCTATGGCTATGAAGAATTTATACAGAGAACTTGAAGATGCAATTTGATCTATTCGATTTAGAGCAGTTTCAAGAAACGATTTGCGACACCCAATCAAATGATAATTGCAGGTTTGGGCTTATTTCTGAAATGCAATTCGTTCTTAAAGCAATTGAGTTAGGGTATAGTGTTTTCACACCCTACGGTCACGCGCAAAAAGTCGATCTTGTTTTGCATAAGCCACCATCCAAATCGATTACAATTCAAATCAAAAAAGCGACACCAAAAGCAGGAGACAAGTGGCAAATCTCAACATCATGTAAAAAAAGAACATCAAAGGGAACATTTTATACAAATTACCAGAGAGGTGATTTCGATTTCTTGGTCGCACACATTGCAGAACTAAACCTTTGGAGTATTTACAGGATTGAAGAAGTCAGCGGCAAATCCTCGGTTGGGTGGGGCAGGTTTGGTTCCCGCCGAAACAATTACGAAATTCTGGAACAAAGTTTTGACTGATACCTTGAACACGCTACAACACTACCTCCACGCGCAAAGTTACGACGAGATCGACACGATGAATACCCTCCAAGACCACGGCATCGTGAGCGACAATTGCGTGACCGCTGCCGAGGTCGGCGACACCGGCAAAGCGGTTTCGTTCCTCAATAATCTCCCGCCAGAACACAAACCAAAGAAAATACACAAAACAAAATGATTACATTATCTATTGATGTCACCCAACTCGACAAGGCCCGCTTCAAGCGGATCACCCGCAAAAACGGCAACCAGGCTATTTTCGCCGACCTCGTTTTGATCCCGACCCCGGGAGGGGAATTCGGGGATTACATGGTCAAGCAGTCGATCAGCAAGCAGGAGCGCGAAAGCGGAATCCAGACCCCGATCCTCGGCAACGCCAAGCAGGTCGTCCCCATCGAGAAAGCCACCAAACAAATCCAAAACCATGTCGAAAAAACCCACACAGAAGACGGTGAAGAAATCCCCTTCTGATAATGTTTCGACTGATACCACGCGAGTCCCCTCCTCGCGTGAGTATCACTTGGAGGGCGTCCGCGCAACGGCTTGCGGGATCATCTGGCAGGCAATCGAGGACATTTGGAATACCCAACGGTATAAATCCAAACACGCGCAGGCGACCATCGTGGAGGCACGGCGAACGGCGAAGCACTTCTTGGAGTCGAGGTCTTTTGAGCAGATCTGCTCGATCCTCCCCATCGAATTACCTGCGGACAAAATTCGGGATGCGGCATTCCACCCGGCCAAATACCCCGAAATTATAAAAATGCTCCGCGAGCGGAAAAAACGATGAGCGACACACCAGAAACGGATGCGGCGGAGCGGATGGCTTACGCGCAGGAGTATATGGTGCCGACCGATTTCGCCCGCAAACTTGAGCGCGAGCGCGACGAGGCGCGTGAGTCTTTAAAACACATCTCCGAATACGGCACAGACGAAATCAACGCCGCTGTTGAGCTACGGCAAAAACTTGCAACCGCTTTAGTTGAGCGCGACGAGGCGCGGGAGGAACTGCACGACATCCGGTTAAATCTAGGTGAGGATGCGGATGGCTACACTTTGCTTCACGCCGTTTGCGTCTTACAAAACGAGCGCAACGAAGCTATGGAAGATAGCCTGGAACAAGCAAGATTGCTTGGCATGGGGTCAGAACGAGAAGCAAAACTCATCTCGGATTTAGAATTTCGGCGTGGTCTTTACAAGGTTCAAGAGCAATACCTTGAGACGGCAAGGCGCGAGCGCGACGAGGCGCGGGAGTTGCTGGAAGCGGCTCAAAATGCTCTGGATGCAATCCACCTGGAAGTTGGAAGTTGGATAACAAAATTGAAATCCAAGTGAACTGGACACATGAACAACTCCGACAACTCGGCTACCGGCAAAACCCCGATGGCAGCTACTCTCACACTTCAACTTCCGGGATACCTCACGCCAAGCCTCAACCGGTTGCTCGGCCAGCATTGGACGGCCCTGCAAAAGGAGAAAGTCCGCGCCCGCCGCGCACTCGACTCCGCATTGAAAGAAAATCCATTCGCCTACTTGATGCAGACAACTACGCAGGAGGATGCAAGCCGCTCATCGACCAGTTGCGCTACGCAAAGCTCATCCCGGACGACGACCCGGAAAGCGTCGAAATCCTCTTTGTTCAAACCAAAGTCCAAACCAAGAAAGAAGAAATGACCCAAGTGGAAATCACGCGAAGCTACGGGGATTCTAAAGGGGGAATCTGAAAACTTGTCAAGAGCTATTTTGACTGATACCAATTACTCAATGAAAATCAACCCGAAACAAGAGGCGTTTTGCCAAGGCGTTGCCAGCGGTCTCTCGCTGACTCAAGCCTACATCCGCGCTGGTTACTCCGAAAAGGGAGCCGGACAAGGAGGTGAGAGGATGTTGAAAAATGTTGATATTGCCAATCGAGTGGACGAACTCCGCGCCAAGGTCGAAGAGAAGATGACCTACAAACGCGAAACCTACCTTGAAACGCTCCGCGAACGATTCATGGAAATGCCGCCGGAATCGGCAACCTGCGCGAAATACGGTGAAATGCTCGCGAAGGCAATGGGCTGGAACGAGCCGGACAAGATCGACATCGCAGCGGTGCTGGATGTGAACATCCGAATCGGTGGCAATTAACATCGACATCGTGCCGAGGCCGCAGTTGGCCGGGTATCTCTCGCGCACCCAACGCTGGGCGGTGATGGTGCTGCACCGCCGCGCTGGGAAATCCTTTGTGTGCATTCAAGACCTCATCGCGAAGGTCTTCACCCACAAACGCCCCGGCCCGCCGCTGCGCTATGCCTACATCGCTCCGACCCGCGAGCAGGCGAAGGACATCGCGTGGAAATACCTCGTCCAATTCACCGCGCAAATCCCCGGCGTGGTCGTGAACAAAGCGGATTTGCAGATCACATTTCACAACCAGGCTACCATTCGCCTTTACTCTGGCGAAGCCTACGAGCGCCTGCGCGGCATCTACCTCGATGGCGTGGTCATGGACGAAGCTGCCGACATTGACCCGGCGGCGTGGGACAATGTCATCCGCCCTACCCTCACCGACTACATGGGATGGGCAACATGGGTTGGAACGCCGAAGGGACGCAATTCGTTTTGGCGGCAATGGAACCGAGCGTGTGCCGACCCCGAATGGTATACGCTGATGCTCAAGGCGAGCGAGAGTGGGATCATCGCCGAGGAGGAACTCCGCGACATCCGGCGCGGCACCACGGAAAATGCATTTCAGCAGGAATACGAGTGTAGTTTCAATGTGGGCAGGCCGGGTGCAATCTATGTTCGCAACCTCGAAAAGGCGCGATCCGAGAAACGCATCAGCAACGACATTTTGTGGTTTAAAGAACTCCCGGTCTACACAAGCTGGGATGTTGGCGCTCCGCTCAACCAAAAGGTTTGGGTGTGGCAGATGGTCGGTGACCGGCTCAATTATTTGGAAGCATTGAGCGGGGATGATGACTGCAAGACCCCTGCGGATTGGGCCGCGAGACTCAAGACCAAGCAGTATGCTTACGGCGCTCACTTCATTCCGCACGATGCTTCCACGGAAAATGGTGGATTGTGGCAAGGGGCGCTTGCGACCGCCGGGTTGACCGGCGTGGTGCCGGTGCCACGGCAATTGAGCGTGTGGGATGGCATCAATCTCGCAAACGATGCCTTCCCGCGAATCCATTTTGCCGAGGCCGGGTGCGTCGATGGACTCGATGCGCTTGACGCCTACCATTCCAAAGAGGAGCGCGATGGCGTCACGATCAAGGATGTGCCGGTGCATGATTGGGCGAGCCACTATTCCGATGCGTTCAGTCTGTCGCACCAAGCGATCTCCAGAGGCATGGTGATCGACCGCAGCGCGATTGCCCGCAAGCCAACATCCGGCAACCCGGTCAAAGTCATGGCAGGATTCCGGGGCGGGTTTTCGCGGGTGAGGCGATAACCCATGGGTTTCCGATGGGTTACCCGTGGGTATCCCATGGCTAACCCAAGCAAAACCCATCAAGAACCGATAAGAGAAGAGAAGAATAGAAAATGAAACGCGAACTGGAACTCCAAATCCTCGACCTCTATCGGCGCTATCCGCAGCCGCGATCTTTCTCGGAGGAGGTCGAGTTGACCGCATGGAATGGTGTGGTCGTGAACACCGAGGATTTCTTCATGCTCGCCCGCCCGGTGGACATTCACGACCCCGACGAACGCTGGCGCGATGCCGCACACACATACCATATGTTGTGTCAGAACTGCTGGCTGATCACTATATATTGTGGTATCAGTCAAAATAACCCTTGCAATTTCGCGCCATATCGGTTGCCTTACACGGCATGGAGTCGGCGAGACCGCCCGCTCCGAGTTTACGAAACCTCAAAACTTCACAAGCGATGCGACTCATTGATCCAACCAGAAACCCGATTCTAGCTCCAACGACCTGCTATTTCGGTGGAGGCGGACGCAGACCCAAATCGGAACCAATCAACATCCCGCCACCCCCACCGCCACCGCCACCGCCGGAACCACCCCCACCGCCCGCGACCATCGATATGCAGAACGGGCAGGAAGCGGTGCAAAACGAAGCCGCCAAGCGCAAGGGAATGCGTAAATCCATCCTCGCTGGGGAATCCGGCCAAGCGCCAATGACGACCGGTTCCTCCACGCTTGGTTGATGTTGTTTTGACTGATACCAAATGAAGACCGAACTCGCCGGGAAGATTCTGCGGAAACACGCTGAAATGGTCGCGGCACGGGCGACATGGGAAAGCCTCTGGGAGGAGATCGCCAAGTTTGTGATGCCGCGCAAGGCCGGGGTCTTCTCGGCCTCCTCGCAGCCGGACATGGCTGATGAGACCGCGCTGTTTGATGCCACGGCGGTGCGGGCAAATATGATCCTCGCCAACGGTCAACTCGCGTGGATGACGCCAATGGAGAGCCGCTGGTTCTCGATGGATCCGCCCAAGGAGATGGAGAGCGAGGACGCGATTGAGCAATGGTTCAAGCGTTGCACCGAGGTCGTGCAGGCCGAACTTTCGCGGTCGAATTTCTACACCGAAATCCACGAACTTTATCTCGACCGGGGATGCTACGGCACCGCCGCGATCCTGGTCGAAGCGGGACGCAACTCGGCGCTCAACTTCACCAAGCTCGATGTTGGCACTTTTGCGATCTCGGAGAACGACGAGGGCTATGTGGATACGCTCTCCCGCGAATACGAAATGACCGCACGGCAGGCCGCGCTCAAATTCGGCGAGGAGAAATTGCCCGAGGCGATGAAGGTCGAACTCCAGAAGGAGACGAGTCACCGGAAATTCACCTGCGTCCACATGATCTACCCTCGCGGCCCCGGTGAAATCCAGCAGGGCAAGCGGGACGGCGCGAACAAACCCTACGCGAGCGTGTATGTGGACAAGGCGAGCAAGGAGGTCTTGGCCTCGACCGGCTACGACGAGCAGCCGTTTTTTGTGACCCGCTACCTCAAGTGGAAGAACTGCGAGGTCTATGGCTATTCCCCAAGCTGGATGGCGCTCCCGGAGGCGAAGCAACTCAACTTTCTCGAAAAGCAACTCGACAGCCTCGCGGAACTCGCCGCGTTCCCGCGCATCCTCATCCCCGCCGGGTTCGATGGGGACATCGATCTCCGCGCCGGGGGTGTGACCTATTTCGATCCCAACAACCCCTCGGCGACTCCCAAGGAGTGGAACACGACGGGTCGCTACGACATCGGCATCGCCCGCGCCGAGTGGAAACGAAGCGCCATCAATGAGGCGTTCCATGTCGATCTTTTCAAGATGTTCGCGCAACTCGAAAAGCAGATGACCGCCCGCGAGGTCGCCGAGCGCAGCGCCGAAAAATTGATCCAGTTCTCGCCCACCTTTTCGCGGATGACGACCGAGCTTTTCAATCCGCTCCTGCGCCGGGTCTTTGCGATTCTCGCACGCCAAGGGAAATTCCCGCCGCCGCCGCAGGAACTCGCGATGAGCGGGTTCATTCCCGAACCCGATGTTTCTTACAACAGCCGGATCGCGCTCGCCGTGAAGCAACTTGAAAACATGGCGTTCATCCGCTCCAGCGAGATGCTCCTGCCTTACGCGAACATCAAGCCCGAGATGCTCGACAACTTCGATTTCGACGAGATCACCCGCGACATGGCCCGCAACGACGGACTCCCGGCCCGCTGGCTCATGGACGAGGAAATGGTCGCGCAGACCCGTGCCGCCCGCGCCCAAGCCCAACAGCAAGCCATGCAGGCCGAGCAACTGGAGCGCACCGCCAGCGCCCTCGGCAAGGCCGGTGCCGTGAAGCAGGATTCCGTTCTCGCGGGAATGCTCCCCGGAATGGCACCGGCATGATGGCACCCATCGACAAAGCCGAGGCGCTCAAACGCGAACGCGACCGCCAGAAAACCATCAACGCCTACCACCGGGTTTTTAGCAGCAAGGAAGGCCAAATCGTCATCGCGGACATGAAGCATCAGTTCGCCACTGAATCGCAGGTTTTCCTCCCCGGATACGACTACAACCCCGTGGTGGCGGCGCTCCGCGATGGTCAGCGGGGCGTCGTTCTCCACATCGAAATGATGCTCAAGCGCCCGGTGATTGCCGACAGCAATATCGAGGAACCCAAACGCAAAATCAAAAAATGAGCAAAACCAAAACCATTCCGCCGCAGCCCGAAATCGACCCGATGCTCGGCGACAAAACCCACGCCTTTGTGGAGTGGCTTCGCGACTACAACCCCGAGCAATTCAAGACGCAATACGCGACCCGCACGACCCACCTCGGCTTTGTCACCGAGGACGGAACCATCGTCAACGCGCCGGTCGAGTGACTTGTTTTGACTGATACCTTTTATGGAAGAAACCATCGACACCTCCTCCGAGCAGTCCCTGCTCGATACGGGAGCCGATAGCACCAACGCCGATTCGTCGGCATCGTCGCAGCCCGCTGCGGAAACCAACACGCAACCCTCGACCGGTTATGTCAACCCGGACGGCACCTTCGCGGACAAGTGGCTCGATGCCCTGCCCGAGGACGCCAAGGACTACAAGGACACGCTCGCGAAATACAAAAGCGTTCCCGACATGGCCAAGGCGCTCGCGAACGCGAATGCGCTCATCGGAAAAAAACTCGGAGTCCCCAGCGAGAAATCCTCGCCCGAAGAGGTCGCCGCTTTCCGCAAGGCGCTCGGCGTTCCCGACACGCTCGACGACTACAAATTCGCACCCGACGCGCTGCCGGAAGGCATGACATGGAACGACGATTTCGCGAAGCCATTTGCCGAGATCGCGCACAAGCACAATGTGCCACCAGGCGCGATGAAGGCGCTCGCCAACCAGTTCGCGCATTACGAGAAGGTCAAGCTAGAGGCGCTGCAATCCACCTTTGAAAAGCAACGCACCGATGCGGTCGGCACACTTCAAAAGGAATGGGGAAATGAATTCGACAAGAACATCGGACTTGCAAAGCAGGCCGCAAAGATGGCCGGGGTCAACGCGAACTCGCACGGGTTCAGCGATCCCGAAGTCGTGCGCGGATTCGTTCGCATGGCGCAGATGATGAGCGAGGACAAGATGGGTCGTGGAATGCAAAGCGCCGAGATGATGACCGGCCAAGCCCGCGCCATGGACATCATGCGGAATGCCGAAAACCCGTGGCACAAACGCTACCAAGAAGGGGACAGCGAGGCCGTGTCGCTGGTCAACAGCCTCCTCAAAAACGGGTGACAATTTGCGAGGTAGTGAAAAGGCATCACACCAGTTTCATAATCTGGAATTCCAAGTTCAATTCTTGGCCTCGCTAAAATTTTTTGACTGATACCGCCGGGTGCGGTAAAACACCCACCGTCAGAGCAGACACCTCCTCGTTGAGCCTGCTCCCTCAAAACCCGCAAGCGAAAGACCCCACACGGGACACTCGGAAGCGAAGGGAGCAATCAAACTTCAGTTTCGACTGATACCAACTCAACTCAACACAAGGAGAATAAAATGGCAGACCAAAATGGTGTTCTGACGAACATCCCCAATCATTACACGACCCAGTTCGACGCGAACTGGCGTCACCTCGTTCAGCAGAAGAATTCCAAACTTCGCGAATATGTGACCCTCGATTCCATCAACGGAAAAGAGAAATCCTACAACCAGATCGACACCGCCGCGATGGCGTTGATCAACGACCGTTCCGGCGACACGCGCATCAGCGATCAAACGATGCTCAAACGCTGGATTCGCCCGCAGCAATACGACACCGCCAAACTCGTTGACGAGTGGGATGAGCAACTCCTCGGCGAAGTCGTTCTCCCAACCAGCCCGATTGTCCAAGCGCACGGCGCGGCTTATGCCCGCACCTGCGATTCCGTGATCATCTCGGCGCTTGGTGGAACTGCATTCACCGGCGCAACCGGCGTGACCTCCACGACATTGCCTGCTGGCCAAAAGGTCGGTGTGGGCTATGTGGAAACCGGTGCCGCCGCCAACAGCGGACTCACCATCGCGAAACTCCGCCGCGCCAAGTTCATCCTCGACTCCAATGAGGTGGACGAGGAGGAGGAGCGCATCATCGTGGTCAGCGCCAAGCAGCTTCAAGACCTGCTCCGTGACGATAAAGTCACCAGCGCCGACTACAACACGGTTCGCGCCTTGGTGGACGGCACTTTGAATACCTTCATGGGTTTCAAGTTCCGCCGCACTCAATTGCTGCCGGTCGCGACCAATGTTCGCTCGGTTTACGCCTATGTGAAGTCCGGCATCATCCTTGCCGAGCGTGGTCTCAAGACCCACATGGACATCCGCACCGACCTCTCGCACTCCCTTCAAATCCGCTCGGTCGCCTCTCTTGGCGCGACCCGCATGGAAGAGAAGAAGGTCGTCGAGATCGCCTGCGACGAAGCCTAACGCAAACCCGCTGGCAGACCGGGAATAGTCTGCCGCCCCTTTTTTTCTGTGATCTGACCGCGCCTCAATGACAGACATACAAATCTGCAATCTCGCTCTCGCCCGACTCGGTGATTCCCGCATCACCGCGCTCACGGACGCGACCGCGCAGGCGCAATACTGCTCGCTCTTCTACGCGCAGACTTTGGAGGAACTCCAGACGGAGTTCGATTGGCAGTTCTGTCGCAAACTCGCCTCGCTGACCGCCGACGCCACGGCCCCGGCTTTTGGCTACGCCCGCCGGTTCGCCGTTCCCTCCGATTTTCTCCGGCTCATCCGTCTCAACGGGATCGACGAGGATGAGAACTTTTCCAAATGGGAGATCGTGGATGGGTTCATCCACACCGACCTCGCCGCGCCCGCGCAGATCGAATACATCGCCCATGTCACCGACGCCGCCAAATTCCCGGCGGTCTTTGTCGAAATCTTTTCCGCGAAGCTCGCGGTCAATCTCGCGCTCCCCCTCACCGCCAGCAAAGACCTCTTTGCCCAAATGGCGGAAATCTTTTCCTCCAACATCCAGCGCCCGGCGGTCAAATCGCTGATCCTTGCCACCGCCAAGGATCGCCCCTCCGCCACCCTCACCGAGGATGAACTCTGCCGCCAAGCCATCCTCCGGGTTGGCACCGCCGAGCAGTTTGGGCCTAGCTCGCAGGCGATGCTGCTCGCCAAGTCCCTCTACCCGCAAGTCCGCGATGCCTTGCTTCTGACCGGATCGTGGACTTGGGCCATGAAGTCCACCACCGTCGCGGAAACCATCCCGCGCCCGGAATACAAATGGGCCTACCGCTATGCCATCCCCTCCGATTGCCTGCGCGTCTTCCGGGTCAACGATTGGGATTCTGCTGCCGCCGACTCGGCGTGGGAAGTGGCAGGCAACTTTGTCCTCACCAATGCGGATTCCGGCGCTCCCGATTGGGTGGCCGGTCGCGCCTACGAGGTTGGCAATGTCGTTTCCAGCGCCTCGGCGGTCTATGTGTGCCGGGTCGCCAACACGACCAAACAGCCCGGTGTCACCTCCGGGTGGCAATCTGATTGGGATGTCTGGCTCGGCAGCGCGATCCAGTTGGAATATGTCCGCAAGACAACCGATGTCACTCTCTTCGACTCGCTGTTCATCGACTTACTCACGGCCAACCTCGCCGCGAAGCTGGCCGTTCCGCTGACCGGCGATGCCAACAAGGCCGCGCTCCTTTCTAAAGAGGTGGAGGTCTTGGGCAAGAATCCTGCGATGCGCCGGGATTCCACCGAGCGCAAGGGGAAAATCAAGCCCGCTTGGACATCGTCCAAACTCGTTTCCTCACGCTCCGGCGGCGATGGCATCGATTCGGCTAAAGCTACCGGCGGTGGCCCTGGCGGGGGCGTCAGCTATCCCTCGCTGCTTGTCACCGTGGGATCGGTCACCAACCTGCCCACCGGATCCACCCCGACCGTTCAAAATGTTGGCACCGGCAACACCGCTGTCCTCAATTTCGGTTTGCCCCAAGGCCCAGCCGGAACGGTCAATGTCGGCACGACCACCACCGGAGCCGAAGGAACCAATGCCTCAGTCGCCGCCACGGGAACCCCAGAGAACCGGGTTCTTTCGTTCACCATTCCTCGCGGCAACAAGGGCGATGCCGCCACCGTGGCCGTGGGATCGGTTTCTACCGGCAACCCCGGAACCAACGCCTCGGTCACCAATGCCGGAACCAGCGCAGCCGCTGTTCTAAATTTCGCCATTCCTCGCGGCGATGTGGGCGCGATTGGCCCTGCCAACTCGCTTTCCATTGGAACCGTCGCTACGGGGCCGACCGCAGCGGCCACTATCACCGGCACGGCTCCAAACCAGACCCTCAACCTCACCCTCCAGCAGTCCGCCCTTCTTTCCAGCGCCAAGACCCGCCTCACGGGCAATGGCACACTCAAAACTTTCACGGTCACCGGCCTCAAATCCTCCGATCCCAATCATGTCATTGTCGCCATCAACGGCGTCGTGCAGGAACCGACAACCGACTACACGGTAAGCCAAGGCGCTGGCACCATCACCTTCGCCACGGCGATCCCCAACAACGCCAAAATCGTCGTGGTCGCGCTCGGCCTTTACTCGCCCACCACCCAGCGGAACCCGGACGCCTACATCCACGCCTTCGCCCTCAACACCGCCGGGACATTTTCCTACTACGGACTGCTTCTAAATACCGACATCCCCACCAGCGGATCGCCCGCCGCCGTGGCCAAATGGTCGATCACCCGCTCGGCTCTCACCGCCAACGGAACCATCACATCCACCGCCACCGCAACCAATGTCGCGTGGACTAACCGGGAGACCGCCACCTACGCATGACGACGATCACCGAGACAAATATCACGCAGCAGCTCGATCTCTCGGCATTCCAGATCGTTCTGCCCGAAGAGACGATCCAAATCGTCGAATATCCCACCGCCGCAGATTTTCCAGCCGTTGGCAAAGTGGCGCGTTTGTATATCTCGCTGGATTCGGGGCTTCCGTATCGTTGGAACGGAACCGCCTACACCCCCGCCGCCGATCTCCCCGTCACCTATTCCGACACCCCACCCGCTCACCCTTACCAAGGCCAGCGGTGGACCACCCCTTTTGACCTCATCACCTACGAATGGTTCGCAGGCGCGTGGGTCGAAAAACCCAACAACCACTAAACACCACCTAATATCATGGCAGCTATCTCATTCCCGTCCTCACCGACTAACAACCAAGTCCACACCGTTGGCAGCCGCAGCTGGCAATACAACGGAACCGCATGGAAACTCGTCGCACGCACAACCGATGCAGTCGTCGAGGGTTCCAGTAACCTCTACTACACCAACGCCCGCGTCGCCGCCGCCCCAGCCGTCACCGGCTTGGAAAGCCGCGCAACCGCGATTGAATCGGACATCACCGCTATCGAGTCGGCAGCTTCGACGCTTGCCGGTCGTGTGACCACGGCAGAAGGCGGTCTTTCTTCCGAAATCACCCGAGCCACCGCAGCCGAAGCCGCCCTCGGAACTCGCATTGACAATGTTCTTTCCAATGTGGACGGTGCCGCGCTCGACTCACTTACCGAGGTTGTCAGCGCCTTCCAATCCGCCGACAGCAACCTCAATGGCGCAATCACCAACCTCGCCTCCAGCGCCTCCAGCGCCCTTGCGACAGAGACCTCGGCGCGTCAATCCGCCGACTCGGCTTTAAGCGGTCGTTTGGACACAGCCGAATCGGACATCAATGCGATTGAGTCCGCCGCGACAACTCTTGCTGGCAGAGTGACTACTGCCGAGGGTTCCCTCAGCAGCCACACCTCCGCCACCAACAACCCGCACTCTGTCACTAAAGCGCAGGTTGGTTTGGGCAATGTGGACAACACCAGCGACGCCAACAAACCCGTTTCGAGCGCCACCCAATCCGCCCTCGATGCCAAGCAAATCAAAGATGTCGTTTCCACCTCCGCGCCTTCGCACACCGAGGGTCTCCGCTGGATCGACCCCACCGACATGAGCGAATACCTCAGCTACGGCGGAGCGTGGGTCGAGATCGACAAACAATAATCCCCAACCATGGCCGCCCTCGCGTTTCCATCCTCGCCGTCGATTGACGACATTTTCACCTCCGGCACCCGGTCGTGGAAATGGAACGGATCGCGCTGGGCGGTCATCCCCGTTCTGGTTCCTCCCTCGCGCCTCTCCGGCGCGGGGGCGGAAACCGGCGACATCCTCGTCTATGACGGATCAGCGTGGCAGGCCGTCCCTCTCACCGAGGGCGGATCAACCATCGCCCGCGCCGCATGGGCATCCCCCTACCATTATTACGGAATCGCCCCCAGCGGAACCGCCGAATCCGCCACCGGCTGGACAATCCACCGCACCACCACCGACGCCGACGGACTCGTCACCGCGACCGCCACGGCCACCGGCGCGTGGAATTCTCGAACCACACTTCAATTTTCATAAACCATGATCGCAACACCCATCCTCGCCTCCGGCGATAGCGTATCCATCGACGCCACCGCCGCAGACGCACTCACAGCCACCGACGGAGCCATCTCCGCCGCCGATGCCGGAGCCGACAAACTCCTCTTCTGGGACGACTCTGCTGGAAGGCTCACGCACCTTGAACTCGGCAGCGCGCTATCAATCACAGGAACGACTCTGAATGCCTCGACAGGCACGCAAAATTATTACCTCGCCTCAAAAACCCTCGCCCGATTCACCCCCCGCGAGAACCAACCCCCCGCCACCGCCTTCGCCACCTTGGACACGCGAAACTCCATCGCAGTCCTTGATTTCGACGCCGCCACCGACGAAGCCGCGATCTTCTCCGGCGTCATCCCCGACTACGCCGATCTTTCCAGCGGCCTCAAAATCCGCCTCGCATGGATGGCCACCACCGCCACCTCCGGCAATGTCCGCTGGGGAGTCCAACTCATGCGGTGCAACACCGACCTCGACGCAGACAGCTTCGACACGGCCACCCTCGTCACCAGTGCCGCAAACGGAACCTCTGGCATCGTCACCGTGGCCGAAATCACAGCCACCGCGCTCGACGGCCTCGCCGTAGGCGACACCTTCCGCATCCGTATCTACCGCGATGCCGACGATGCGGCCAACGACACCATGACCGGCGACGCCGAACTCATCGCCGTCGAGGTGCAACAAGTTGCGTAATTATGGCTTACGCTTTCACAAGTGCAGGAAGTCAAAATCTTTCCGTCACATCAGCCATTCTAAAATCCCAGAGCAAAATCACGCTTTGCGGGTGGGTTTACAGGAATGCGGCGGTAACAACGCAAGTTTTTGGTTCTAGCAAAAATGCAAATCACAGATTTGCAATTTACTCATATATTGACAACAACATATATTGGACAGCTAACAACGGCGGAAACGGCTTCGGCACTTCTGCGACTCCGGCAGGCAACGCATGGAGCCACTTGGCTCAAGTATTTGATGGCACGCAAACAGGAAACGCAAATCGCCTCAAATGCTATGTAAACGGAATAGCTCAAACATTGTATTTTACAGGAACGGTCCCGTCAACCTCAACGGCAAACGCCGATGTCGAAGATATTAGAATAAATTTTGCTCAAAGCACTCCAGAATACGGAAATGGCCGGTATTGCGAAATAGGAGTTTGGCACGAAGCCCTCACCGCCGCCGAAATCGCCTCCCTCTCCAAGGGGATGACCTGCGACAAAGTCCGCCCGCAGAATCTCGTCTTCTACGCCCCGCTCGTCCGCGATCTCATCGACCAAAAAGGCGGCTTGACCATCACAAACAACAACGGCGCAACCGTCGCCAACCACCCTCGCGTTTATGCTTAACCACTACAACCTCACCACCAACGAACTCGTCAACCTCGCGCCCGAAACCCTCGCCGCATGGGCCGCGAACGGCAACCCCAAAGCTGCCGACTACGCCCCGCTGCCCCCCAAGCCCGCCGAAGACGCGACATGGGGCAACGGCCAATGGATCACACCCGCCGCGCCAGCCTACACCGCCGAGGAATGGACCGCCGAGCAAGGCTACGGCGGCAACCGCAGCACCACGCTCCTCTACCAAAAGCTCCGCCTCGACGCCGCCGCGAAATCCTCCCCCAAGCTCGTCGCTGTGCAAGCCTGGCTCGACTCGATGATCGCCAGCGGCCTCGCCCCCGCAGCAAGCAACTGGCCCGCCGCCCCGCACTCCTTCGAGGCCACACTCACCGAAACGCTCACCATCCTAAACTCCTAATCCCATGGCCAACGAACTCAACATCGCCCTGCCCGCTTCGGGCCTCACCGTCACCTGCCAACCCTACCAAGCTGGCGCAGCCGTAGGCTCTGCCATCTCATGCCCCGAAACCGGCTCCACCGGCTTTTACTCCGGCAACATGGCAGGCGCAGCAGGAACATACCAACTCGCCTTCCGCGCCGGCGGAGCCAATGTCGGAAGCGGCAGCATCGTCTGGTCTGGAAGCGCCGAAGTCCCCGCCAGCACATTCAACCCCTCCACCGACACCGTGGCCAATGTCACCCTCTGCGCCACCACCACCACGCTCACCAACGCGCCAACCGTGCCATCCGCCAGCGCTATCGCCAGCCAGGTGAGAACGGAGCTTTCGGTTGAGCTTGCGAGAATAGACGCTGCCACCAGCACCAGAGCCACCCCGGCCAACATCCCGACCTCAGACATCACGGCCATCAAGGGTAAGACAGACCTTTTGAACACGACGAGATTGGCGCAGGTTTCTACTACCGAAATCCTCGGAAATCTCTTAGCCCAAGCGAATAGCTAATGACACCAGACTCCGCTCTCGACCTTGTCAACCACGCCGCGCAACAGGACGCCACTTGGCACATCATTGCGCTGGTTGCGATTGGCTTGATTTTTATCTCCGTCCTTTTCCGATGGTTCACCCGTCGTCTAGAGCGGGTCGAAACAAGGATGGAAGAGCAAAATTCCGAATTCGTTCAACACCTCAAGACCGCCCACCGCGAGATGTTGGAGATCATTTCGGCCAACCAGCAAACCACCACCCGCGCCATCTCCATCATGGAGCGCGTCGAGCGTAAGCTCGGTTAAAATGCCAAAGTTCGATTTCTATCCCAGCTTCAACGCCGGTGAGGTTTCCCCCCTCATCGACGCCCGCACCTCGCTGGAGAAATACCGCAGCGCCTGCCGCACGCTGGAGAACTTCCAAATCCTCCCCTACGGCGGCGTCATCCGCCGCCCGGGAACGCAATACCTTGGGGATGTCAAAAACTCCGCAAACCCAACCAGGCTCATCGGATTCAACTTCAGCACCACCACCCGGTTCGTGATCGAGTTGGGCGTGGGCTACATGAGGTTTTGGCGACCGGACGGGACACTGGTAACGGCGGCTTCCAGCCTTGCGTCCGCATGGGCCAGCGGAAACTACTACATCGCCGGAAACTATGTCACCAATTCCGGAACGACATACTACTGCAACACGACGCACACCTCGGCAACATTTTCAACGGACTTGTCGGCGGGCCAGTGGACGGCTCAATCGGTCATGGAAGTGCCGACCCCTTATACCGCCTTCGTGCTGCAAGAAATTCAATACACGCAGGTCAACGACATTGTCTATTTTGCCCACGCAAACCATCCCCCTTACAAACTTTCCCGCCTTGCCGACAACAACTGGAAAATAGAGCAGGTTGATTTCGATTACCCTCCTCTCCTTGAGCAAAACGCCACCGAATCCGTCATCAATATCTACCCAAACCCCGACACATGGCAGGTTGGCACCTCCTATGTCAAAGGCGACTATGTGAAACCTCCGGCGTGGACGGCCAATACCGCCTACTCTGTGGGAGTCATTGTTCTGGACAGCAGCATCGCTTACAAATGCACGGTCGCCCACACCTCCCCGGCGACCTTCGCGACAACCAATTGGGCCGCACAAAACCAAGCTAATCAGTCCTTTTATTATTTTGCTATGAGCGACCACCGGTCGGGTTCCAGTTTTGGCACAGACCAAGCCGCCGGAAAATGGTCACTTTATCCAATTCCGTTGAACGAAATGGGAAAGTATTCCGTGAGCGCCGGAAGCGGTTTTTTTGATTCCACCAAGGTTGGGTCGCAGGCGGAACTCAAGTGGCAACAAAGCAATTCCTATAGTGAAATCCAAATTGCAGGAAATTGGGTCTCCCCCACCTTGGAAGTCAATGGAAGCTGGGATTTTCAAACCACGGGAACTTGGACTGCCACCATTCAAATCCTGCGCGTCACCTCGGAGGTTCTTTCATCTGGGCGGATCGTTGCCACGGCAATCCTAAATTCCAATATAATCAGAGTATATCATCCATTCCACGGTTGGAACAATGGCGATGTGATTTGTGTCGGGGACGGGATCACGGCTTCAAACAATTATGCAACTACTGCGGCAACGATCACCGTAATAGACCAGCACAATTACACCTATCCCATCAGCGGAAACACGCAAACTGGCTATCGGGATATTTACCCGGAGAACTTGACAAAAATGGAAATTGTCAGGGAATACGATTCCAATGGCGACCGGAACATTGTGTCCTCCGGCACAGAAGCCACAAGGGTCGGTTTGAAGATTCGCGTGATAAATTGGGTAAGCCAAACCAATGCAAGGGTTCGATTGGAGACAAAAGAAAAAGTCAGCGGAGGAATCGCCACAATTATTGCTCCGGCAACCATCAATGTAGATAAATGGCTGGGAAGTGGGCCGCGCCTTCAACGCAACACAAAATACTTTGCGTTTAGTGCATTCAGTCAGTCGCAAGGCTACCCACGCGCCGTGGCACTCCACCAGCAACGCCTTTGCTTCGGAGGCACCTCATCCCAGCCCACCGCCGTGTGGGGCAGCCAAATCGACGATTTTGAAAATTTTGAAATCGGAGCGCAGTCGGACGATGGTCTGCAATTCAACCTCGCCGCGTCGGAGGGCAACCGGATTACTTGGATGTATTCGCAGCAGAATTCATTGTTGGTCGGCACCACCGGAGACGAGTGGGTGGTCTCTTCGGCAGACACCTCCTCCTCGCTTTCCGCCACCAATATCGACGCCAAGCGCCAGTCTGCCTACGGCTCCAAATATATGCGAGCCATACTGGTCAACGATGTCCTGCTGTTTATCCAGCGCAACGGGCGCAAGGTGCGTGAACTCGTCTACGAACTCAACAAGGACGGGTGGGTCGCCCCGGATTTGACCTTGCTCGCCGAACACCTCACCGCCGGGGAAATCGTGGAACTCGCCTACCAGCAACAGCCCGATGCTGTCCTCTGGTGCGTCCGGGGCGACGGGGCGCTCATCGCCATGACCTACGAGCGCGACCAAAAGGTCGTCGGTTGGCACCGCCACCTCATCGCCGATGCCGCCGTGGAATCGGTGGCAACCATCTACGGAAACGAAACCGAGGATGAGGTCTGGATGGTCGTCAAACGAACGATCTCTGGAAACACCACCCGCACCATCGAACGCTTCCCGCTCCTCTGGCGCTCAAAATTTGATAGCCTCTCAACCGCAGATTACCGTTTTTTGGATTCCCACACCACATTCTCCTCCGGTGCGGTGAATCGCTCGATCACCGGCCTGTCCCGGCTGGAGGGCAAGACCGTCACCGTGGTGCAGGGGGAAAGCGTGGTCACGCGCACCGTGGCCAGCGGAGCGATCACCGTTCCAACAGCCGACGCCGGATACCTCGGACTGCCCTACACTTCCACCCTCACCCCGATGAAACTCGATGCCGAATACGAGGACGGCACCTCCCAAGGCCGCAAAAAGCGCATCCACCAAATCGTCGTCCGCACCCTCAAGTCTCGGGGGGGGCAAGTCCGCACCAACAACGGGGACTGGTATAGCCTCGCCAGCACCACCACGACCGGCGACCAAAAAATGATTCTTGCGGGAGCATTCGGCCTCGACGCCGATGTCTCGTTGAGGCAGACTGATCCTTATCCAATGTGTGTTTTGGCTATAACCCCGAAATGGGACGCATACGGCAATGAATAACTACACCATCCGCCATTACACCGAGAATGACTACGAGATGCTGTGCGCGTGGAGACACGCTCGCGGGAAAATTTCCCTTCCGGCAGTCATGCTCCCAAAATGCGGCGTCGTTTGCGAACTTGACGGCAAGCCGGTCAGCGCCCTTTTTCTCCACATGGATAATTCCTGCGGGATGTGCATGGCCGACCATGCGGTTTCCGCCCCGGGGCTTTCTCTCAAAAAAGCCATCACGGCTTTCAAACATTGCGTGGCTTGCCTCAAGAAAATCGCCGCAGACCTTGGCTACCACACCATCGCGGTATTCACCTATCCGGGGATTGCTCGCGTTTTGGAACGCCATGGGTTTCGCAAAGCCGAATCCAACCTTATGCAAATGTTCGCGCTGACAAAGGAGGTTCAAAATGGCTGATCCCGGAACATGGTTAGCCGTTGGTTCTTTAGTTCTTACTGCCGCCTCGACGGGCGTTGCGATGTATTCATCTAGCCAGCAAGCCGCCTCGCAACGCGCCATCGCGGAATACAACCGCCAGATCAACGAGCAGAATGCCGCCATCGCCCGCAACGCCGCCATCGTCCAATCGCAGGCCGCGCAATACAACGCCAAAGTCACGGAGAACATGGCCAACTACCGCCAGCAGGCGGCGGACGCCCAAACCAGACAAGCTCAAGAGCAAGCCAACCGCATCCGCGAGCAGCGCGACCGCATCCTCGGACTCCAGCGCAGCCAATACGCCGGCGCTGGAGTCACGGCCCAAGGTTCCCCGCTTGCTGTTTTGGCTGATACCTTTTATCAAGGGGAACTTTCGGCTACCGACGAGAAGCAGAAAGCCTATGAATTTTCGCGCCAGCAAAACTACCAAGCCGGAATGGAAAAGGAAGCTGCTCAATACCAATACGCCACCGCTCTCTGGGAAGAGAAAACCGCCGGAGCCGGTTACCGGATCGGGATGCGCCAAGCCTCCATCCAGCAGATGGCCGGTATGGCTCAAGCCGATGCCACACAAATGGGAGGCTACGCCGCGCTGGCCTCCGGCGTCGGCAGCATGGCCAACACCGGCTTGTCCGCTTACGGAAACTCCACATCAAACTCCGGGGCAATCACCGGCTATGGAGGCCAGCAATATGTTCCAAAAACATCCGCCACCGGAGGCCGATACTACGCTCCGTCTAGCGGAAGCATCCAACCCGTCCGCTAAAAACCATGCCTGCCATCCGACTCGCCGACATCCCGAACGCTCCCAGCCTCCCAACCCCTAGCGGAGGGGCGGGCATCACCACCGCCTCGGTTGCCCGTGGATCGAATTCCATGCTGGATCAAACCCTCGAACTCGATGCGTTCTCGCAGGAGGCCCGCGCCGCCGGTCGTTTCGCCGAGGCAATCGGCGGACTCGGCGATGTCGCTCAAAAGTGGGGTCAGAAATTTGCCGAAGCAAAGGATGCCTCCGACATTTCCCGCGCCGAGACAATCCTCCAGAGTGCGTGGGAAAAGCAGCAGACCGACCAGATCGGAAAACCCGTCGAGCAATGGGGACAGATCTGGAACCAAAACCAAAATGAGGCCAATCGCCAACTCGGCGAGATCAAATTCAGCAACAACGCCGCCGAGAAGATCAATCCGTATTTTGATCGATGGTCTGCCCTTTCAACCGTGAGAATCGATGGGCAGGCCAAGAAGCAAGAAATTGCAGGATTCCGACAAAACATCGAAGCAAATGCCATATCCAAGGTTGCTACCGATGATTTTGAGGGAGCATTCTCTGTATTGGACGATTCGGCAAAAAAAGGAATCCACACCCCAGAGGAGGTCACCCTGTTCAAATCCCGGTTGGTTGACAATATCCAGCGTAAGACCAAAGAACAGCGTAACGCCAATGTCGCCAGCAAAACGATTGGCGACCCCATCGCTGCAGAGCGCGATTTGAGCGAAGCCATTTTAAAAGGCAAACCAAGCGAACTTTTCCCCGAACTCACAGACAAGGCCGACCAAGTTCGCGCCTACGATGCTGCCCGCGCCGAGGCTACACGCTACCGGCAACGCCTCGATGACGATGCGCTCGACATGATCCTTACCGGGCAACTTTCCAATGAAAAAGATGTGCGTGGTTTCGTGGGAGATGCCTTGCCGGAACAGCAGGTTTTGCCGCTTCTCAAGGCGCTTTCGGATACCCCGGTTCAACGCGAAAAGGCGCTATCCATGCGACCAATGGTCTATGCCATGGCAGACACCTACAACCCCGATAACGACGACGAAAATCGGAGCGAGTATTTCAAAATCCGCGACACGATTTTCCAGCTACCGTCCGACCAACGAGAGGAACCGCTGGCATTGTTGCGGAAGGCGCGGGATGAAAAAGCCGATCCCACCCCGCTGAATGTCGCAAAGAGTCAACTCAAAGACCTGTTCGACGCCGGTCAGTTTGGATCGTGGGAAGTGGGCGATGACAAAAAGCCAAAGAACGAGCAGGAGTGGAACAAATACATCGAGGCCGGTCGCAAATACGCCGGTCACAAATCTTCGCTGGAAAACTGGGCGAAGAACAACCCTCGCGAGGCCAGCAGCCCGGACAAGGTCTACGATCAATTCAACCGGAATCTTAATTACGAGCGCCAACTCCAAAAATTCCAAAAGGAAAAAAGCAGATGGCGGTTTCCTTGGGAGGATGCCGCGCCGGTCGCTCCGCCTGCGCCTCCAATTAACCCGGATGATGTCATGCAGAAAATCAAATCCAAATCCTCCCTTACCCCGAAGGCGACCAAGAAACAGATCATGGATGAGGTTCGCCGCATCGATTTTGACACCCCCCTCCCGGAAATGCCTAGCTAATCATGCTCCAACTCATCGACGACGAAACAGCGTCCCGCTACTACAACGAAATCGACACGGCGACCGGCGACGATCTCCAGACCAAAATGTCCGCGCTGGAATCGTGGGCGACTGACAAGAAAGCAAAGCAGCACCGGCAGGAGTGGGATCAAGTGTCCGGGGTCTTTACCGATTTCGACAATTATTCGGCTTCCGAGGGGCTTAATGATTTAGACGAGGAGTCCCGCTACCAATACGCCAACCGGCAATTTATCGCCCACCAGACCGGCGGCAAATTTGAAGACCAGATGTTCGTCTACCCGTCCAAGCGGGACGAGGTGACCGACCAGATGTTTGGCAAAACCGGGGTGTCCGAAAAGGAAGCGTTCAACCTTTTCAAGGGTGCGGTGGAATCCCGCAAGGCCAGCGAGGAGGCGCTTCGCGAATTGCCGGGCGTCTTGGCGCAGGGAGTCTTGAAGTCCGCCGGGGAAGGAAAGCAATTTGACGAAGTCGATTCGTGGTTTGCATTCGACGGGTGGAAGCAACGCCATGCCGACAAGCTCGGCGCAATGCCTGCCGGGTGGGAAACCGCCATGCTCGACTCCGCCGTGAAGCTCCACGCCCGCACCGAGGCGCTCATGGCCGATGTCGCCCCAGAGAGCAAGCGGGCGATGGATGTGCTGATGAAGTTTACCCGACCGGAGGATGCGGAATCCCTGCCGGATGCCGACCGCTCCGATGTGGAAAACCTAGCCAAGGATTTTGCCAAGCTCACCCCGGAGCAGAGGGATGGCATCTACGCGACTCTCTCCTATGCCGCCGAAGCTGATGGCGCGGGGATGGGCAAAGGATTCTGGGAAAAGGTCGGCGAGGGGGTCGCTCGCGGAGGTGTGAATATCTACGACGATGCCGCCATGACCGCCGAAGATCGGCAGGCACGGCAGAACATTTCGTTTTTCCAAGACCTCCTCGACAAGCCGCAGGCCGAGCCGGACAGGATGCAGACCGCCGAGAGCATCCAGATGCAGCGCGATATGGCGCAGGACGGGTTGGACAAAAACAAGGAACGCCTTGGAGAACTTCGTGTCATGCGCGAAATCCGCGACCTCGCCCAAGGTCGCATCGACCCCATCAAAACCGAGATGGATGGTGTCCTCGGCAGCGTTGTGCAGGGCGCGTATGATTTCTCGCAGTCCGCCGCCTACACCGGCATGGCGATGATTCCCTATGTGGGACTGCCTGCGGTCATGGGGGCGCTGGCCAATTCCAACTACCTGCGGATGCTCGACGAGTATCCCGACATGGATGCCGATGCGGCATACAATCTCTCGCTGGCTATCGCAGGCCCGCAGGCGGTCATTGAGCGATTCCAAGGCGGACTTCTCCTCGGCAAGCTCCCGTATTTGAACCAAGCGATGAAGCGCCTCACCGATGTGCGGGTGCCGCTCCCGGCTCGGCTCGGACTCGGCTATGCTGGAGTGGTTGGCGCGGAAACGGTCACCGAGCTGGCACAGGAGGCGATGCCAGTTGTTGCAGACCAGATCGCATCCGCCGTGCGCGAGGATATGCCGGAATTTGATTCCGAAAAGGCATGGGGCGAATACCGGGAGCAGGCACCCAAGATTTTTTATTCCATGCTGTGGGGTGGACTCATCGGCGGAGGCGCAGTCGGCATCCGCGAACTGGATCGTTCCGGGGTCTTCATGCGGAATGTGCAGGAACTCGAAATGCACGGCATCACCGGCGATGCCGCGCAAAACATCGCCGCCGAGCAAGACGCCGACAAAGCCACCACCCTGTTTCGCGAGGCGTGGGACAAGCGCAGCCCGGAAGATATCCAAGCAGGGATCAGTAAGCGGGCCGCGATGCTCGACGCCGCGCAGGCGACCCAAGCAAATCCCGACCTCCCAACCCGCCGGGTGGAGCAAGCGCCGGACGGCACGACAACCCACATCATCGAGCAGAACGGGCAAGCGGTCTACCGCACCAGCGATCCCGCCGCAGCGGACATGGCGCTCATCAACATCACTCGCATGATGGATCGCAGCCGCATCACCGGCACGACAACCGGCATCGTGGAATCCATGCAATTCATCGACCAAGTCAAACAAGCCACCAACCGTGGCGAGGATGTCCAGAAACTCCTCCTCGATGGCGCTCCTCGCACTCTCTTTGATGACTACGAGGCTAACCCCACAGAGCAGAACCTCGACAACCTTTTTTCCACCGTCCGGGAATTTGGGTATGACATCAGCGAACCCGCCGAACTCGCAAACTTTCCCGTCCTTGCCAGCAACCAGGGTGAGCTTGCCGAGGGTATTTTCAAATCCGTGATCCGCATCCAAGATGGTGCGACCGGCGTGGAAGTCATGCGCGACTTTTCACAGGACAATCTCAAACGCGCCATCGGCGAGGGCCGTGTCACTATGGATTGGGTGCGCGAGCAACTCAACCAAGTCATCCCGCTCATTGAGTCCGACCGGATCGAAGGGCGCAAACTCGGCACCGAAACCGACACCGGTGTGATCGAATCGTTTTCCGATGTCGCCGTAGCCTATATGACCGGACGCATCCGCGACGAACAAGTCCCAGCCGGGTTCCGGGGATTCCTGCGCCGGATGGCCATCGTCGTCAAAGACATCTTCCGCCGCGCCTACCGGCTCAAACGCGCCATTGCCGATGGCAAAGTGGACTCCAACTTTGAATCCTTCCTCGCCGACTCGGTCGGCCTCAACCAGCAGGCCCGTGTGGACACCGCCAGCAGCAGGGTCAGCAAAGACATCATCACCGATGGCGGGCAGATGCTCATGGATTTCTCCATCGGTTCCCGAACCAGCGCAGTTTCGACTGATACTCCCTCCATCCGCGCCAGCAACGCCACGATCACCGGCCCTGCGAACTACAGCATCGGAGCCTTCCACGGCACGCCGCACAAGGTGGACAAGTTCACCACCGAAAAGATCGGCACAGGCGAGGGAGCGCAGGCTTATGGGTGGGGGTTGTATTTCGCGGGGAATAAGAAGGTTGCAGAGCAATACCGAAAAGGTCTTACAGAAAAAGATTTCATCCGAAAAGTCCGAGATGTGTTTAGTGAGTTTGATGGTGTAAATGAGCAAGAGGGTGCGTTGACGGAGCTTCCTTTGAGCGATGGCCAACGCAAGCTGCTTGATGTTCTAAAAAGAGAAGACTGGTGGGGTTTTGATTATCCGCACCAAGCGGTGCAAGCCGCGCTGCGTGAACCAGAAAATTTCGACACATCGCCCGATTTATACGAGGCGCTAAAAACCTTCGGCAACTTCTACACCGTCGATCTCGATGTCGAACCGGAAGACCTCCTCGACTGGGACAAGCCGCTCTCCGAGCAGAGTCCGAAGGTGAAAGCGGCGTTGCAATCGGTTTCGGACAACTGGTTGTGG
>Ga0315901_10001126_pt1 | contig 38557 bp, 42 predicted proteins | sample LakEriMetagenome_10_FD_203761 | JGI IMG/M metagenome (GOLD analysis project Ga0315901, IMG submission 203761) | Freshwater fungal communities from buoy surface, Lake Erie, Ohio, United States - Buoy 2 MA116 | ecosystem: Environmental > Aquatic > Freshwater > Lake | place: USA: Lake Erie, Ohio...
CAGGTTGAAATACCATAAGAGCGGATTTGCCCGAACCGCTATCGCAATTATATGCCGCTTTCGTCTATCGGTTAGGACATAGCCCTTTCAAGGCTAGAAGGCGAGTTCGATTCTCGCAAGCGGTACTATGGGTAAGGCTTCACATACGGTGAAAATGAATTTGGATGCAAGATAACAGACAAACTCCTTGTGAGACATTCGACGGAATGAGTGCTGCAACTTGCTAGAACCATTAGTAATTAGTAACGCTGAAGTGTCTGCCCACCATCATATTGATAGGAGTATGCAATGCCACATCCAAAAAAGTGCGGAAAGGGTCGGCGTAAAGTTGGCTCAAAGAAGCGCAGAAATCGTTGGAAAAATAGAAAGCGTAATCATTAATCCCGTCTGCTTCATAGAGGCTGCTGACGTTAAACAACGAACTCTATCGTTAGTCTATCGGCGCGTGGATAGAAGCTTGGCAACGTGTCGGATGTTGCAAAAGGATAGAGGGAGCGGGTCTAGACCGTGCGACATCCTTGGGTATCTGGAAAATACCTCAATTGTCTCCCTTCTACTGCCCTCTCGTATAAAGGCAATACAGCTGACTTTGGATCAGCGAATCGTGGTTCGATTCCATGGAGGGCAACTGCAGTAATCATTTAAAATTCAAAAGAGGTATACAATGTTTAAATTTTTAGCAATTCTATCGTTAGCAACCGTTACCGCATGCACAACCACAGACAAGCCTGATACTGTTCAAGGTGGTGGCGGTGGAGTTACCGATACCACCAGCGGTGGAGATAAGGCAGTAATCAAGGCAGATTCAACCGTTAAGATGCACTAAAATTTATGTGGTTGTGCTTGCAACCACATCTTGCGGTTCTAGTGTAATAGATAGCACATCTGGTTTCCAACTAGAAAGTCCGGTGCAACTCCGAGGAACCGCTCTTAGTTATTTGATAATATGCAGAAGATGATACGTGACTGAATGCCTCGTTCTTCGGGGGCACGGTATTTCCTAGAGCGCACTGTTAGGGAAGTCTAAGTAGGGTTGTGGAATTATAAGTCAGGAAGGAATCATGGGAGGTGTAGCGCCATGAGGAGCGCCAACTGGTCGGTAGCTTACATTCGCGAGAAGACGGCTGGTATGTGGGTAAATTCCCACCTTGGGTCCAAGTGACAACTATACGAGTAGCTACCGTATAGCCAAGTGGATGAATAATAAAACTACAACGGAAAGGTATGGGATTCGCATTCCCATCGTATCATCTTCTCATATTGTATTGCCGCAGGGTAGAGCAACGGTAGCTCGCTTGGCTCATAACCAAGAGGTAGTGGGTTCGACTCCCACCTCTGCCATTAAATAAGGAGTATAAATGGTATCAATCAAAGTTTATATTAGTGGAAACGAATTTTCCAGTCCATGGGTATCCAATTGGACTGGAACTTTATCTTTAATATCTAATCTGCCGCCAAATCAATTAAAATTTAATTATAAATTTATCAATGAAAAAGATAAATTTTTGGAAACTAATCTGGCAATTGCACAAGACGCAGAAGAATTACAAAGTCTTGATTGGTTGGTATTTTTAAGTAATGAAATTTTGTGGCCTGCTGATAGTTTTCTGCGACTAATAAAAAATGGTTCGTATGATGCTATCAGCGGATGGCATTTAAATGAAAGTAATACTACTGATATAATCGAGCGATTGGATACGACATTACTACATAGAAATAATGCTATTAATTATATGTCGCCCGATGAGATTGTTAAGAAACCGCTACCGTTTAAAGTGGAATATACAAACATGAATTTCTTTGCGGTAAAAGCAAATACGTTTTCTCAACTTACTCAACCATATTTTAAACAAGTTATTTTAGAAGAAACTACCTCAATTTCTAATAATAGTGTAATAGTTCCTTGGTATTATTCATTTTGCAATAGATTGAATGCGATTGGAAAGGAAATATTTGTAGATCCTATGATTAGAGTTTCCAAGATTTCTAGATCATTACTATAGACTTTTGAATAGTGCCATTATATTTATTAGTGTATTCCAAACGGTTATGTTGAACGTAACAATAACCGTTTGGAGTTTTTATTATGGAGACAAAATGTAAAAGATTTTGCTCGGATAAAATTTGTGCAATGTTATTTGGATTGGGATTTTTAACTGGTCATTGTATAACCGGGCATGGACATGTTTCTATGTATTGCGTAGTTATTGGTATGATATCGATTGGCGCGTTTTACCTATCTACAAAAATAACGGAAAAATTGTTTCTTAAGCGGTTTTAAAAACATTTTTCAGTAGATAATAATCATATGGATATAATATCATTTTTATCAAAAGAAGCACCATTAGCAGGCATGATTGCGGTTATTGGTGGTATTATATTAAAAATAATAGAAAAAAAGATAACCAATCCAACGGATGAAATTAATTCTAGTATTGCACTGAGAAAAGAATTGCGAGAGGAATTGGATTCAGTTATCGAACGCCTTAGTGAATTGCAAAATGAGGTTAATGAATGGCGAGAAAAATACTACACACAGTTACAAATAACTTCAGAATTAAAAATAGAAATCGCTGTATTGAGAGAAAAATTGGAAGGTAAACTAATGGATATGGAAAATGGCTGCGAGCAACAGTAATACTGTGTATTCCATAACCGTTATAGATTTACGGTGCGATGACGTATTGGGATTCAGAAGAACGCCGGGAATTTTTACTAAATTAGAAGATGCGGTATTCGCCGTAAAGAATAATTTAAATGATTTGTCTGACGATAGCACATATCAATATGCAGTGATAGAAAAAACCGAACTTAATGTTATACGTCCAAATTTAGAAAGTAAATCTATGCAATGGTGGTTTAGATTTAACTCGTCGTCGGGCGAATTTGTAGAAACAAGAAAGCCAATGATATTTTTACAGCAAACTGGATTCGGTATAGGATAATTTAGAGAAGAAAAATCCGTCTACATACATTCCATTGATTGGTAGAGTTTCGTATAATTTAAACGCATCTGTATATGTAGATACTAAAGGTTGTCCCTGTATGTTGAACGAAGTGTTCACCAATACAGGGATTTTATTTTTCTGTTCTAAAATAGTTAGAACTTTGTATAGAAACGGATTTTGCTCTTCTGTTATGGTTTGCACCCGTGCTGTGTCGTCCAAGTGAAGTATCCCTCGTAACATTTCTTTATATTCACTTCGTATTGTTGGGGAAAAATTCATAGTCGGACAGGGAACATCCCAGTCAAAATACCGATGTAAATCTTGCAGCCGAATTAGTGGAGCTACCGGTCTGAACCATTCTCTAAATTTTATTTCGAAGTTTATCTTATCTTTTATATTTAAATTTGTAGCTAAGGATATAAAGCTGCGATTGCCAAGTGCTCTGGGACCATGCTCAGATCGCCCTTGAAAAATTCCAACTACGCAATCATCCATTGTTAATATTTCTGCAAGATCTTCTTCTGAAATAGTTTTACCATTGTATTTTTTAACATACATGGGTAACATATATTCGTCATATGCGTTTGCCCCCATATATCTAAGATCGATTGGCGATTTAGGTTTGATGTGCGATAACATCATACCCGATGAAATTCCGCAGTCAGATGGATTTGGTGCGATATACACGGGTAAGTTGTATTTATTTTTTATTTTGGTGTTTAGTGTTATATTTAATGCACACCCACCCGTAAGACATATTGGTAATTTATGTTCTAGAATGTGAGGCTCGGCATATTTAAAAAATAAATCTTCGAATACATGTTGATTCGTTGCACTTAAATTTCTAAAATATTGCGAATCGGTCATTCCTAGTAATTTATTTCCAAATGTTCTTTTGTGATGTACATACCATTCTTCATTAGGTTTATTTACATAGGTATATAAATTTGTAATTTCTGGAATCATATCTTCTTGCACAGTTCCTAGTGAAGAATATGCCATTAGTTTACCGGGCAACCCCATAAAATCTAAATACTCACCGAGATTATTAGGATTAGAATTTACTTCTGGTGTATATACTCCTATATAGAAATACATACCCAAATTTATTTCATATGTGGTGTAGATTAGTCTTACACCAGACGATCTATCGGCTAAATAAATATTGAAATATCCATCATCGCCACCGCCATCATATGAAATTATAAGAGCAGTCTCAAACGGAGATTGATAAAATGTACCAGACGCATGTGAATAATGATGTTCTATAATTTTTAAATTTTTATATTTAAAATACTTATCAATTTGAAATGCATTTATTGCATTCTTTGTGGTCAATAGCGTATCATATTCGGTGAATTTATACTTTGATTCAATATAATTTACTATAGTTTTTAAATCTCGCTCTGGGTTTATATGCAGAGAATAATTTTTTATTCCAAACAGTCTTTCCAATTCAATTATCTCTAATATTTCGTTATTTAATTCTAATGTTATACTGGCGTTGTGACTTTCGTGTATAGAAATATTAGGCAACATAATAGACCTTGCGTTTTGTAAGATATGATGGTATATTTATAAGTAATCTATCACAAGGTGGGAATAATGGATCTTATGAGTTTTCTTGCAGGAATAGTTATAATAGAATCTTTAATTTTAATTACTATTTTACTGGTAATTTTAAAAATTTTATATGATATTTCTTTTATAAAGGGTGCATTTGTATCCAGCGTAACAGAAAAACTGCATAAACTTGAGCAGATTGGCTTGGCTACAATGAAAGCATGTGAGACATTCGTAGACGCACTAGAAAATGCAATGCAAGGATCTCCAGAAAATATGCCACAAGTTTTTAGGACTGCCGATGGTAAGCATACAGCAACTTCTATCGAAGAATTTATAAAGAAATTGGAATCGGATCCCGAATATCAGAATTTGGCGGATACAATCAAGAATGATTTAGAAAACGCCATAAATACAGATGATGACGATGATGATGACGATGAATTTGATGTGGATGGGAAAAAATTCTAAAAAACTAACATAACAAATTCGATTGTTATACTTATAAGTTAGACTAGTCTATATGTTACTAAAAAATACATTATGCCCCATTACACATATGGGGTACAGGCTCGCTTATACTTTTGTATAACTCTTATAAAAGAAAAAGTATGCAAAAAGAAAAAGAAAAGCTAGAGCATTTTAAAAATAAAACAGCACCAGGATGGAGTTCTTTACTAGATATCGTAAATAATATATTAGATATCTTTCCTGAAAGTGTATCTATTAAATCAATAGATAAAAAACATGGTATGCTAAGTATACAATTTAATTTACTTAGCGATCCCCACTTGACATATTTACTAAATTCGCTATCTTACAAGATAGAACGGGATTCGGCACGTATTTGCAAAGTATGTGGTTCCCGTGGTATGCGTAGAAAATTATTAAATAATGACGTATACTGTTTTTCATGCTGGCTGGATGTCAGCAACAATAATATCTCGCAGGAGAGTACATAGTGTTTTGGACAAACGAAGATTTGAATGAAGTAGGAACGGTAGTAACCGAAGTTTTTGGTAAGCAAGGAAATATGGAAGTTAATTCGGTTTATTCTAATATTGTTATTTGGAATAAGACGTATGGGAAGCTTTGGTATGGCGATGTAGCTACACTAGAAGATCTTAAGGATAAGTGTGTGGCTTTGGCATCGAAGCTCTCAAAGGAAATTTGTGTATCGCATATGGATACAGATAATTTCTTTAATATGCCAAAGTATGTATTCTCTCAGATTTAAAGCTACCCCTTGACAAAAAATATTTGTCGCATTAGCTTTAAAATGTAGTAAAAAATATACGTTAACACAAGGTTAACAAAAACAAACTATTAAATAGTGAGGAAGTTATGTCAACTCGTATCAGCCGCAGCAATCGCGAAACTATGGTTCGCAAGGTAACAAATTATGTTCGTAATCTCGCCAGCCGTCGTAGCTCTGGCGTAGTCACCGCAGATGACGTTCAGGCGTATCTCACCCGTCAGGGAATCAGCGCCCGTCAGATTCGCACCCGCCTTTCGTTTGTAAACTCAGTTCTCCGTGCACCTATGTTTGAGAGCACAGGAACAGTTTACTCCACCCGCCCAGAGGCAAAGGGTCGTGCAATCTCTGCCTGGACGCTTGCGTAATTAAAATCGAAGGCTCCAGAAATAGTTACGGGAAAGGGTGTTAGCTCTTTCCCGTTTCTATTTATTAGTAACTTAAACTGGAGATACTTTTGAAACCATACACTCACAGTTTGTATAAGTATATATACGCAATTTTTTTGGGTATTAGTATACTTGGTTTGATATTTTCAATAATAGATGTTAATTTTTATGCATGTATTATGTCATGCTTTGCAACAATAGGTTTTTTTGAATTGACAAAAATATATATAAGTTTAGAGAAGTTTGTAAATGATGAACAATGAGGATATTTATGAAGCCACGGTTACACATGTTAGGTTTAGCGCACACCGTAACAACAGATGAATTTAGTCATTGCGCCTTTACAGGAAAAGTAAAGAAATTTTCTCCAATGATGAGATATGCCGGATATGAAGTTTTTCATTATGGCGTAGAAGGTGCCGATTCGGGAGCTAATGAAAATATAGATGTATTGTCTAGAGAAGAATGGGATCATATGCGAAGTAAACTTCTCTTGGAATTGCATCCAGATAAGCCTGTGCACGATAGATCAAAATACATAGGTGATTTGGCAAACGTAGGGAATGATATATATAAGACGTTCAATGAGAGATTAAAATATCTTTTGCGTAAAAATGTAGAACGGAATGATATTATTTGTCTTCCATTTGGATTTGCCCATCAAGATGCTTTAGCAGGATTACCGTATGGAATAAAGGTAGAAACCGGAATTGGTTATCCTGGATCATACGAACAGTTTAGAGTATTTGAAAGTTATGCTTGGTATCATTATGAAATTGGAAGAAGCCAGACCAGTGGAAATGATTATTGGTCCGTAATTCCAAATTATTTTATTGCAGATGACTGGAAGTTAAATGAAACTCCATCTAGGTATGTTGCATATTTCGGCAGATTGGAGCCTATTAAGGGCTTAGATATAGTGCATGAAGTGGCAAGACATAGACCAGATTTGACGTTCATTTTATGTGGACAGGGCGACCCCACCCCATACTTAACCCTTCCCAATGTAATATATCAGCCACCCATTCATGGTACGGCTCGCTCCGATTTCCTTGGTAACGCTTTGGCGGTATTAATGCCGACTAGATATGTAGAACCATTTGGGGGCGTAACCGTAGAAGCGCAACTGTGTGGAACTCCTGTATTGGGATCTTCGTGGGGAAGTTTCACGGAAACGATTGAACATGGAGTTACTGGATACCGTTGTAAGGTATTGGGTGATTTCTTGGCAGGATTAGAGGCAATTGAAAATGGTGCGTTAGATAGAAAAACTATCTGCGAATATGCAAGAGCTAAATATGACTATAAAGCCATAGCACCTCAATACGATGCAATGTTTACTCAGCTACAACATCTGCAAGGAAATGGATGGTATACTGTAGAGTCTCCGCAGAAAATTTTTGAAATTAAAAAGGCAGTAGACTATTCCAAAGAAACTCCAAAAAGTGAATGGGCTAACAAACAATTAAATTATTGGAAATCGTTTAAAGATGGGACGTTAAAGCAAGATTTTAGCTCCACCCTTTTACTAGGAAATCTAGTTAAGATTTTTGATAGACAATTTAAAGAAGACGAATCCGTAGTTGATATCGGAGGGGGTCCATTTAGTATATTAGCACACACTAATGCAAAACATAGATTTGTAGTAGACCCTACATATTATGGAAGTGAAGTAGATCAAGAGTATGAATCAATTGGAATTCAATACATCCCGCAGATATATGAATCGTTTAATTATAAATTTAATGTGGGTGTGATTGTAAATTCATTATCTTCATTTGAGTCAATTGAATCGGTATTATCACACGCAATAGCGTTTTGTGATGAAGTATTGATAGCAGATCTCATTGACATTGAGTTATACAATAATTTATGTAAGTTTATTGATTCGATTACAGATAAGACCGTAGAAATATTAGAAGATAAGCCATTTAATAATAAAAAATTAGTTGCATATAGAATCAAGTAACGTATTGACAATGTATTTAATATAGCATATATTTATACATATAAGGGGGTTATATGCCAGAGAAAGAGTTCAAGCGAGTAGTTGATGTTAGATTATCACCATCTTCAGTATTTATACTTGTACAAATTTTATTGGTACATTATAAACTAACTGGAATTTTTGTTTCTAGCTGGATGTGGGCATTAGCCCCCTTATTGTTAGTATGTTGCTTAGGTTTACTTGGATTAATTTACAATTTGATTATTAATTTTGTATATTATTTAAATAAACCATTTAATAAGCTTAAACGATAACGGGCCTGACATGGTTTCGACGGGGTGTAGAAGATTAAACTTTGTATCTCGTTTGGTAAGACGAGTAAAACAGACCAAAATATTTAACTGGCAATAATCAATTAGCCCTCGCTGCGTAAGCAGCTTGACAAATTAGTCCAACCCACGTAAGATTAATTTGTTCATTAACGTGGTATAGTCTTAGGGAGGGACCGTAGCTAAGATGATACACAACAGTCCTATGCCAATCTTACGTTTGTTAGTTGTCGAGAGATTGGCGAAGCAATACAACTGACTATATACATAAACATTTAATACGAAGCTATCTCGGACGTGGGTTCGAATCCCACCAGGTCCACTTAAATTTGAGGTTACATATAAAATGTTACAGCTAAAGTTGAATAAAAAAGTTGCGATGGAAACGGAATCGGAAACTGAATCAATTTCTTTTGTGGAAGATCCTGGTGTAAAGTCTCACGAGTCTACTAACATTAAAGGAAGACATTATGTAAACCTTCCTAGGGTTGTGACTGATAACGCACCTTCTATTCTGGAGTATATCGACAATGAAATTTCAATTCTTAACAAAAAAATTTCATTGCTTGAAACAGAGCGCGATTGCGTTACTAGACTACTTGAGGTCGTTTCAAGATCGTAGAAATAATAAGCAAATTTTTATATTAAAATATAATACTTTGCGAGCAAATATAATAAATAATACTAATTTTAGTAGAGTTATGAAACAAGTTTATCGCATTCGTATTGACAAACTGCGACAATTTTGTTATGATACAAATATCAATTCACCAGAAACACGAAGTATGATTGGCTCGTTAGAACAACTTGTAACACAGAGGTTTTATGCTTTCCAAAAAAGCAAATCGAACTAAAAATTACAAACAACCTACCGAATATCATACTTTGTATTGCTGTGAGTGTGAGCAATATGAGTTTACTGTTAGAGTTGATGTCGTAAAAGTTACTTGTGGAATGTGCGTTCAAAAAATTGTAGCACCTCCTGAAAACTATTCTAAGCAGAATAGCCCCACAGCAGGATTTCCACGAGGGTGGCACTTTAAGAAGAGATTTGAAGCTCCGAATGGAGATGTGTATTCATTTGGAAAATTGGTGGGTGATGTTGTGGAAGATTCCATCGTGGAAGAATCAACAGAATCAAAAATCAAACAAGAAAAATCTTCTAAAAAAACTAAGACTGGTTCCAAGAGGAAATCACCACTTAAGCGTAAGAGAACGTTAAAATCATAATGTTCTTCTGAGGGTATTCGATGATTATTTTTCCAAACAAACCCGCACCAGTAATTAAACACTTTTTAGATCAAAATAAATCATTGGTTTACAAATATATTGTTAAAAAAATTAAACATGCGATTACTAATGATCTAGAAAGCGTAGAAGTATTTAAACACTATAATAAAATTGAATCTATCAAAGATTCCGAATTTGAAAAAATGCTAGGGAATGCGATTGTAGAATTCTGCAAGGTTGAAGATTACGAACACGCAGCAGTTAGTCAAAAACTACTTGACAAACTAAAAATTAAAAAACTGATAGATGATAGCAAGAGTAATTAGCATATGGGAGCAGAAACTAAAAAATGCATAGTATTGAATTCTACATACGAACCTCTTACGATAGTTACCGTTAAGAGAGCTATTTCTTTAATAGTTCAAGGAAAAGCAATACTAGTCGAAGAATATAAAAATGTAAAAGTTAGAAGCAGTAATCAATCTTTTTCTGCACCTCTGACAATTGCATTGAAATATTATATTAATAGCAGATTGGTATTTAAACGACCGGCTCCGTTGAATAACAGAAATCTGAGCGTGAGAGACAATAATACATGTCAGTATTGTGGCAGAACTAAGTCACAATTAACCGCAAAAGAAAAGATGACACGAGATCATATTATCCCGAAAGATAAAGGCGGGATAGATGATTGGTTAAATGTTGCACTATCATGTGATACATGTAATAATAAAAAGGGCAACAAATATATGAGTGAAAAAAATATGAAATTGCTAAAAGAACCCACGGTCCCAACGGTATTTGAATTGTGGGCTAGACAAGCAAAAATATCTCCAACCAGTATACTACAAGACTAAGGAGCAGTTATGGATGAAATGGTTATTAAAGTAGAACAAAGTTATAATAAATTTATGCAGTTAATTGAAGCAGATCCGCGCTCAGAACTACTGAAGAAGATGTATGAAAATTTCTCGGATCAGCTATCGATTGCTCCTGCATCGTCTAAGTATCATTATCATAATGCATTTCCAGGAGGCTATCTCTGTCACGTAGTTCACGTAGCCGAGATTGCCGTGAAGTTAACTAAAGTGTATAGTGAAATGGATGGTAACGTAGACTATACTAAAGAAGAATTGGTATTTGCCGCGCTACATCATGATCTTGGCAAGCTAGGAACAGAAGATACTCCATATTACTTGGATCAAGATTCTGATTGGCATCGTAAGCGTGGAGAAATGTATAAGCACAATGATGCTATTCAGTATATGAAAGTGACGGATAGGGCACTATATACTCTACAAAAATATAATATTCCAGTAACAGAAAAGGAATTTATTGCTATCAAGCTTTCCGATGGATTGTATGATGACAGTAATAAATCATATTTAGTAAATCATTCGGTGTTTCCTATGAAAACAAATCTGCCATATATTATTCATTGGGCGGATCATATGGCTACATCGGCGGAAAGAGATTCTGCAAGATTTTAATGGTTATGTAATATTTATTTATAGTCTCGCACCAACAATGGTGGAGACAACCAGGTATGCTCACTAATGAGATACCATTTCTTAGGAGTCTTATATGACTAAAAATTCTTTATTGGTACGTCCGAGAAGTTGGGTGGGATCGGTTTTTAATGAACGTGATTCGTTTGTTAATTCATTTGATCAAATTTTCGATGAAATGCTTAAGACACAGTTCCCAGAAGCATTTACCGAAATTGGCGCAAATCCAATTGGTAGAGCAGCGTATCCAAAGGTTAATGTAGTAGCAAAAGAAAATTCATTGGTTATTGAGGCGGAGCTAGCAGGACTGAAAAAGGAAGAAATTGATCTAGATGTTAAGGATACGATTCTAACAATTTCAGGAAAAGCTACTTCCACCGAAGCGGCAGAAAATACGGTTTATGTAATTAGAGAATTAAAGCGATCTGGTTTTAGTCGTGCATTTGTGCTTGGTAAACAATTTGATACTTCTAAAATTAGTGCAACATTTGAAAACGGGTTACTGACAATTGAAATTCCAAGATTTATTAAGGAAGACAGTAACCCACAAAAGGTTACGATTAAGTAAAAACCTTAAATAACTAGGAGGGCTAACGTAATGATTCGTAGTTTTAAATCAGCAGTAGTTAATCACAAAAACTATAACCGATATAACTAGGAGGTGATCCACATCGGTTATATTTAGCCCAAAACGTTAACCATGGAGATACTAACGGGGTCATTGAGAACCACTCTTTGACCCCGTTCATTCATTTGAATAGAGAAAATTATGATAACACTACATAGATTGATAGTATTTACGGCATTTTGTATAGCAGCGGCAGCAGCATATTTTTCAGTTACAGGAATAGGAAAATTATTTGCAGGTGCAGCTATGTCGGCAATGGTTATGGCAAGTGCGTTAGAATTAGGAAAGCTGGTATCGGTTTCATTCTTATATCGATATTGGAAAATTATACCTCGTGCATTAAAAACTTATATGACTGCTGGCAGTATAGTTTTAATAGCTATAACATCCGCTGGTATATATGGATATCTTTCATCTGCGTATGCTACAGTTGCCGCTACGCCATTAAAAATGAACGCAGATATACAAATTTTAGATGCACAGGCAAAAACTTTAGATGAAGAAATTCAAAGAAAGACAAATAGATTAGATCAAATTATTTCTCTTCGTGGACAGCAAGAATCTAGAATTGATAATTTGATTGCAAAAAGTACAACTGGTTCTAATACTACAATTAGAACGGCGCAAAATTCATTGCGAGAATTAGATAGAACAGCATCGGCGTTACAACAAGAAATAAACAAAACATCCGCTCAACGTGATAGCCTACGGGCAAAAAGTCTAACAACAGGTGTTGAAATTAATACTAATTCCGACATAGGAACTTTTATGTATATTGCAAATGCAATAGGAGTTCCATTAGATACTGTAGTTAAATGGTTTATATTAGTTATTGTCTTGGTGTTTGATCCTTTGTCTATTAGCTTAGTATTAGCATATAATTTTCTAAAAATGCAAGAAACTAAAAGTGTGGAATCCAAGCCTATAGAAGATGAAAAGGAATTGCCGTTGTATACACCGGAGCCAATAGCAGAAAAAATAGAATTGGTGGAAGCAGAAGAACTTACACCAGACATACCTGCTGTATTAGATTTGCCAACCGAAGAAGTAATTAATAAAATTGATTATAATCAAATATATAATGATCCAATGCCATATTATATGAATTCAAAATATGATTGGAACAAAGATCAACGATGGGAAACCGACCCATCTGCTATAGCATTCAAAAGATATTTAGATAACAAAACCATATAAGCCCTTGACAAATACTAAATTATATAGTATATTTTAGTATATTCTAATTCTTAGTATACTCTAGCTCAAGGATTTTATGTCGCATCAAGTTGGTTACTGCTGTATTAATCTAACTCTACAAGATACTCGTAAAATTACAACTAATCGTGGCATGATTCAACGAACGTTCCTTGAGCGAGGCGTTAATTATGCATCAGAGCTTGCATTACAAAATGCGCGTGACTTAGTAGAAATTATTAAATGGAATGCAGAAAATAATATTAAAGTATTCCGACTATCATCCAATCTATTCCCTTGGAATTCTAAATATAAGCTATCAGACTTGCCCGACTACGATGCTATCTGTCAACATCTTCTAGCAGCGGGTAATCTTGCGCGTAATACGGGACAGAGAATTACTGCACATCCTGATCATTTTGTTAAGCTAGGTTCTACTAAGCCAGACGTAGTAGATAATGCCATTCATGATCTCGAACACCATTCAGAAGTATTTGATCTTATGGGACTATCTGCTACGCATTATAATTGCCTTAACATTCACGTGGGTATGAATTTCGCAACTGATACAGTTACTCGTTGGTTGCATGCATTTGATCGTCTATCCGATAACTGCAAAAAGAGACTAGTTGTAGAAAATGATGACAAAGCTTCGGCGTTTTCTGTTCAACAACTCTATGATAATATTTACAAGAATATTCGTATTCCAATTACATTTGATTATTTCCATCATCAATTTCATTCTGATGGGATTACCACAAAAGATGCGGCAGTATTGTCGGCGTTTACGTGGGATGTTCGACCGCTGTTTCACTATAGTGAATCAAAAAATCTGAATGAAAACGTATCTGGTAACCCACGAGCACACGCAGACTATGTGTTTAGTAAGATTGATGATTTTGATCTTAATATCGATGTAGATTTGGAAGCAAAAGCAAAAGAACTCGCACTATTAAAATACCGGAATCTATCATGATTAGTTTTGCTATAACCACTCACAATGAAGGTGAGTATATTCAACAATTATTAAATCAGCTTATAACCCATACTAAAGTAACAGATAGCGAAATTGTTATTTTGGATGATTTTTCTGATGATGAACGAACGAATGACATATTGAATTGGGCACAACTCCAACCCAAAGTCACAGTAGAAAAGAGAAGTTTAAATAATAATTTTGCAGAACAAAAAAATTATTTAAATTCTCTTTGCAAAGGAGACTACATCTTTCAAATTGATGCGGATGAAATGCTACATCCGCATCTATTGTCGCATATAGATGCTATAATTAAATCAAATGCGGAAGTAGATTTGTTTATGGTTCCTAGAGTAAATATGGTCGAAGGATTAACGCCATCTGATATAGAACGATGGGGATGGGTTGTTAATGAAAATAATTGGGTTATGTGGCCTGATTATCAAACTAGAATTTATAAAAATACTCTATCAATCAAGTGGGAAAGTGCAGTTCATGAAAGAATTTCTGGATATGATGTGGTGGCGAAATTACCTGCCGCAGAAGAATGGTCAATTTATCATATAAAAGATATTGATAGGCAGCGTAAACAAAATGATTATTACGAAACAATTCAACGGAAAATGTAAGTATGTATGAATGCCTAACATATGATGATATAAATCTAGTTCCCGCCTATAGTGAGATCGAAAGCCGTCAAAATATTGATCTTACGACACAATTAACTACTAATTATAGTTTAATGGTTCCGCTCATCGCAAGTCCTATGGATACGGTATGTGATGTTGATATGGCTATTGCAATGGCTGAAATGGGTGGTGTAGGATGTATTCATCGATTTATGTCCATTGAAGAGCAAGCGGAGCAAATACGGGATGTAAAATTTTCTATACGCGACAGCATCTATTATGAAAGATGGAACGGTATGGAAATTCCCTATATGGCTGCGGTTGGAGCCAATGGTGATTATTTAGAACGGGCACAAGAGTTGACAAATAAAGGTGCAAATGTTATATTAATTGATGTGGCACACGGACATCACAAATTTGTCAAAGATGCTATTGAAAATTTAAAGAACAAGCTACCATCACACGTTGATATTATTGCTGGGAATGTAGCTACTGCTCAAGCTGCAATGGATTTAGAGGATTGGGGAGCTAATGCAATTCGAGTGGGTATAGGCGGCGGATCATTATGCACAACCAGAATTAAAACTGGATTCGGTGTTCCTAATATTACATCACTAGAACAATCTTCTAATTCGACATCGGTTCCAATTATTGCATGTGGTGGAATTCGTTCAAGTGGAGACATTGCGAAAGCACTGGCTGTTGGGGCAAGCTCTGTAATTCTAGGTTCTTTATTAGCAGGAACAAAGGAAGCGCCTGGGGCAATTATTGAGAAGTCTACTGGTTTATATAAGCGTTATCGTGGGGCAGCTTCTTTGGAAACCAAGACAGTGCATGGTCAAGTGCAACGTAACGTGGAAGGGGAATCCACCGTAGTTCCGTTCAAAGGTGGGGCAAAATTTGTTATAGAAGGGTTATTGGATGGGCTTAGGTCGGCACTGTCATATGCAGGAGCACAAAGCTTATCTAAATTTAATCCTGAATATGTCAGAGTAACAAATGCAGGAATAACAGAAGGAAGACCGCATTTGTTATAACTTAATATGGAGATTATATGCTAATCAAAAAAACAATTATTTTAGTTTTTGTGGTGATCGCATTAATAACTACTAATCGTGTAGAAGCTTGGTTCCATATTCCTACACAAGCTATAAAATCACAACCAACTGAATTGGAAAGATTTTTATCTCATATGGCATGGCGTGAGAGTAAAAATACATCTAGAATTGTCAACCAATTTGGTATGATGGGTAAATACCAGTTCAGCCCATCAACTGTTAGAGGATTAGGATTCAACGTTTCTCAGTCACAATTCTTACGGGACAGCGATTTACAAGATTCCGTTATGGTTGCATATATGCGATCAAATAAGAAAGATTTGATAAAAATTATCAATCGATATGACGGACGAGTACACAAAGGCGTAAAGATCACCGAGGCAGGAATGCTCGCCGCTGCACATTTGGGAGGAAGCAATAGTGTTGTAGCATGGTTTAATGATGATAGCTATTCTGGGAGAGCAGACGCAAATGGTACCAGTATTAGAAATTATATGTCAGAATTTAGTAAATATAAATTGGAGTTATAAATGTTGCAAATGATAATTACAGTATTAATTGGAGTATATGTAGCGGGTAGTGTGTATATTATATGGAATCTGTTGAAGAAAACAGAAACTCAAGAGTTAGCTTTGATGTCTATGTATGCACAAATTTCTACCGTTTTATATACAATGAAAGTGTTAGATGAACGGCAAATGTTTGAATCCGATGATGAAGTTGGAACCGTATACGCCCAAGTATCAAATACTGTAAAGAGCTTACAAATAATCTTGGGAGAAAATATTGATGGAATTGAAACAACAGAGGAATAAATTAGGAAGAGTATACTTTACAGATGAAACGGAAAACGCGATTGTAAAATACAATGAATCTAACGATCTCGACGAACGCGAAGAGATTTTTAGAGAATATATTCATGCGCCATTGGATAAAATGGCAGAAAACATAATTAATAGATTTAAATTTCCTTATATGGATGGTACATTTGAGGAAATTAAGTCACAAGTAGTTGCATACTTAGTTATGAATTTACACAAATATACCGCCGACAAAGGAAAGGCGTTTTCGTATTTTTCAATTGTAGCAAAAAATTATTTAATATTAAACAATAATAATTTTTACAAAGAAGAAAAGCGAGTTATCTATTTAACGGATAAAGAAGATGATACGCATTCAATAGAAGAATTACTAGTGGTGGATACGCATCAGACCGAAATACGAAATGATTTACGAGACTTTTTAGAGTTATCTATTCAATTTTGGAATTTTAACATCCCAAGATTATTTAAAAAGAAGCGAGATGTAGAAATCGCATTTGCTGTAGTAAGATTAATGGAAAGAATAGATAGAATAGAGAATTTCAACAAAAAAGCTCTATACTTAATGATCCGAGAGATGACCGATTATAAAACCTCTCACATTACAAAGGTCATCAATAAAATGAAAGGGATTATATTTAGACAACTAAATGAGTTTAGGCAAACTGGACACGTTTCAGATCCCTCCAACTATTTTGTATATAAAAACAAATAAATCTTATATTTATATAAGATACACTCTTACAAAATATTATGTTTAATACAGAACTATTCCAGGGAAAGACGCTATCTGATGTGTTTGCGGACATCTATAAAAACACAGACGCCAAGCGCAGTCAAATAACTACATTTATTACCAAACTGGTGACCTTAATTAGGACACCAGAGGATGCCACTATCATAGGTCCAGTTATAAAAGAATTTTTAGACGTATCTGTGAAAAATGATGAGCATATCGTGCGTCTAGCACAGATTGTACAGAGACTTGAATTGGTAACTGCTAAAGGGTCATCTACCGGCGATTTATTGAGCGATGAAGAAAAACTTCAATTGCTGGCAAATATAAATGAAGAGGTAGAAGCAGTACATAGACAAGTTTTAGAAGATGAAATTACCAATTTAAAAAGTAATATTTAATTATGGTAAGAAATCCGAATCGAAGTAGCGTATTTGGCAGTGAACACATAGCCGATGGCATGTCCGGAATGTCAACGACAACTAACTCTCCGAAGTTTTATGAGGGTATAGTCGTTGATATTATTTTGAACGAAAGCAGAGATGGCGAAGACGGATATGGCGCAAACGGATTTAATATAGGGGCAGCTAAAATTCGCCCATTGAATAATCCATTAGCGAACACGGCAGATTCGGATGATAAGTTAAATTGGATAGAACCACTGGAAATGCGATTCGCAGATTATCCAGTTATTGGTGAAATGGTATTGGTGTATGTCATTGCAGAAACTCCATTTTATACTAGACCACTGCCCATAGGCAAAAAGCCAACAGAAAACGCTTTTCTAAATACCCATACAGTTTTAAAAAATTCATACGCAACTAATTCCCCCGACGCTCCGCCAAAGCCAACAGGCCAACATAAATTTGGTCAGTATTTTAAGCCACTAAAAAACGCCCATTTCTTGCGACCATTCGAGGGCGATGTAATATTACAAGGTAGATTTGGTAATACTATAAGATTTGGTTCTAGTCAAATTGGACCGGATTCTTTAGGACTAAATCCTAACATATTAATTCGCGTAGGAGAGCCACCAAACAAACCAAAAGTTAAGGGTGTAGATAACCCACACGGTTTGATTTACGAAGATGTTAATTTAGATGCATCATCGTTATATTTAGTTTCTGATCAGAGAATTCCACTTGAACCAGCCACCAAAACAGGAACATCTCACTTACGCTCCGCAAACGAAGCAAAAGGTCAACTATTTGCCGGAAGTCAAATTTTATTAAATTCCGATAGAATTATAATAAACTCCAAACGATTTCAAACATTTTTATTTTCTGCGGAAGGCATACACGGGAATGCATTAAAAGATATAACATTTGATACGGATCAAAATTTTAAAGTTAGTACAAATATTGATACCAAATTTTTAATTGGAAAAAATCTTTCTATTAATGCTAGAGAAGATGCGTTTATTACCATTGGCAGAAATACAGTATTAACATCTAAAACTAGATTGGCATTACACGCCAATAAAATTTTTGTTGGAAGCAAAGAAGACGATAAGGAACCTATAGTGGGTGGCACATCGCTTTCTAAATTTTTAGCACGATTGATTATGGCACTGGTAAACACTAGCCTACCAGAACCACCAGCTGCATTTACAGTTGGACCTAATCAACAACTTCACGTAATCGGCACAAAATTAGCGCCAGGTGTAGTATCATCACTATTGAAACTATATACCGAGTTAGTAAAGCCTAATTCCGGTCAAGATTCTCCGAAACCCTTTGCGGGTGCTCCATTTAATAGTAAAGATAATTTCGTTTCATTGGATAATGCGGATCCTGAAATAGATGCAGTACAACAACCGCTAACCGCCGAAGAACGTCAGTCGCTAGAAGTATATAAAGCAGAAATTGACAATCAGATTGCACTAACGTCTCCAAATGATCCTGGTATAGAAACTGCTCGTGAGGAAGCAAGCTTTGTTCAAGAACAACTTGATACAAATGAACCTGCCGCAGATCCAGCGCCATCGGAACCAATATCAACGGATATTGAAGGAATTTGCAAGAGAATCGTAGAAGAAGCCAAAAAGGATATTGGATTGCGAGAACTTTCACTTCCAGATACGGTAAATACAAATCCACCAATAAGAAAACCATTTAATAGTAATAGACACCCGGACATTGATGCGATGCACAGAGCATGTGGATTAGATAACGCGACACAGTTCAATACGACTGGAACAGGATACCATTGGTGTGCATCGGCGGTATCTAAATGGTGGAGAGCAGCAGGAGCACAAGTTCCTCCGTTTGGAATAACAACTCCACAAGGAAGAAAAATTGCAGGTGGTCCTGCGTCATGTCAATTCTGGTATGATTGGGCTAGAGCATTTGGATATCTAAGTGATGTACCTGTTGTTGGTGCGGCAATTTTGTATTATGGAAAAGGCAAATATCATCATATTGGCATAGTTTCCTCCGTATCCCCACTTCGCACTATCGAGGGAAATACATCCGATCCTTCGGGGGGATTTAATAGAAATGGAGTTACGTGTGCCGAGAAGTCCCCGAGAGGTGGAAGAAGCGTTGTATACGTACTGCCAGTACAAGGTAATAAAATTACTCCATGCGCATTAAAACAATTAGGAAGAACTCAATAATTATATAATATGACCAATCCATTTTCACTACCGCCATTGCCAGTAGCTAAGGGAATCTTAGGTAAAATACAAATGGCATTGACTATCAAAACAATGATAGAAGATAAAAAGAAATCAGCGGAAGCTATTAAAAATGCTGCCGTTGCAATGGCTTTGCAAAAAGCCAATGAGATTAAGGATAAAAAAATACAAGAACTGCGGGAAAAGGGAGAAGTAGCAGTATCAGATAAAACCAAAGCTATACAAGAAAGAAAGCAACAAGCAACAAATTCCGTGACTTCTGCTAAAAATTTTTCCCAGCGGATGGCTGATGTTGATAAGAATCCAAAAATACAGCAATTGCGAAGAGAAGAAGCGGAGTTGGGTGCTAGACTCACAGCATTAAATGCTGACATTTTAAGTGACCCAAATCCACAAAGCAAAGCTACAAAATTGGTTGAATACAGAACGTTATTAAGTAAAAAGGTTAATATTACAAGAGAAATACTTTCCGAAAGAAGTCGATTGTTAAATGAAATTAGGCAAGGTCTTTAAATATACAAGGAGATATGTATGGATAAGAAACTATTAAAGGCATATATAAGAACTATAGTAGAAGAAGAAGTTGAGCGCATTTTACCAAAAATGATAAAGGAACAAATAGAATCGGTAGTAGATACCAACGCAAATACCAAAATGGTATCGGAATCCACCACTAAAAAAGCACCGATTTCCAAGCAAGATTTGGCATCATTGTTGGGAATAACTCGCGATGGTGATACTTTGCGGGCAACGACCTCTGGGGTAAAGCAAGCCCATAATCTACCATCTAATGTACCAGATTATATAGAAAGCGCAATCACCAGAGATTATTCTGCTTTAATGAAAGCAATGAATAAGAAAAATTAATATATGCTAAAGCGCAGAAGAAATTTTGGTATAGGAGTTACTCTGCCATTTAGGCGGGGTAATTCTGGCTATTTTGAATCCTCAACGGAAATACTTCCACAAATCAAATCAAATTTTAAAAATTTGATTATGACACGAATTGGGGAGCGGTTAGGCCAACCAGAATTTGGATGTAGAATTTGGGAATATATATTTGAACAATGGAATCCTGATACCGTTAGAGGTGTTAGGGATTCTGTTATTGATGCTGTAGATAGATGGATGCCATTTTTGGAGCTACTACAAATTGATATACAAAGTGGCAATGATAACAAAGCAATTGATAATCATACTATAAATCTTTATGTTAGATATAGAATAAGAGAAAACGCAGATTTAGAGGATGAAATCGTTATTCCTGTATCTAATTTTAATGTGGAGTAAATAAATGGCAATAACCAATCCTATCCGACGAGATTATAGCCCAAATGTAAAGGATATAAATTATCTAAATAAAACATTTCCTGAGTTTCGTCAGAGTTTAATAGATTTCGTTAGATCATATTATCCAGATTCATATCAGGATTTTAATGAATCTTCGCCTGGTATGATTTTCATAGAAATGGCATCATACGTAGGCGATGTATTAAGTTTTTACATAGATAATCAATTTAAAGAAAATTTATTATTACATGCCGATGAACAGAAAAATATTATAAATATCGCACAAGGATTGGGGTATAAGCCAAAACTATCGGCGGCGTCTTCAGTAGATGCGTATATATATCAAGTTGTGCCTGCGCTAGGATTGGTGGATAACTATGAACCAGACCCGTCGTATTATTTGAAAATTGGAGCCAATTCTTCATTTAGAAGTGATACTAATCCAAGTGTAATTTTTAGATCTTCTGAAGATGTAGATTTTTCCGATCCAATTGATAGAGATATAACTATTAAAACGACAACAGGAACTATTCCGACTACATATCTAGTTAGAAAAAAAGTAAAATTAATATCCGGTGAAGTCAAGGTAACCAATGTAACATTTGGAAGTCCGCAAAAATTTTCAAAAATTGTTCTTCCTGAAAATAATGTCATTTCTATATTAAACGTATTTGATTCCGATGGGTTTACTTGGAACGAAGTAGATTATCTAGCACAAGACGTATTATTAGATGAAAGAGAAGTGTCTGGAAATACAGAAGACGGAATTCCTCCATCAAAGTTATTTAATTATGTCAGATCGCCTAGAAGATTTATCAGTAGAATCAATGATAGATTAGAAATGGAAATGATGTTTGGTTCAGGAACGGATAACGTGGCAAATGAAATAGTTACTCTGGATTCCAGACAAATAGCAACCGATACGTATGAGCAGAAGATTGCAAATACCGCATTAAATCCAATTAATTTCTTAAGCACAGAAACATACGGACTTGCGCCTGCAAACACGCAAATAACCGTAGAATATTTGGTCGGTGGCGGAATTAAAACTAACGTTCCATCTAGAAGCATTACGAAAATTGAAAGTATAAATATATTAAATTCAATACAAGATTATCCAACAAACGAACTACGAGCGATTTTTGATGCTGTTGTAGACTCGGTGGCAATCATAAACGATGAACCTGCTACTGGTGGTGGTGATGGCGAAACTATAGAAGAAATTAGACAAAACGCATTGGCATTTTTCGCCGCTCAAAATAGAGTAATGACGGCTGATGATTATGTGGTAAGAACATACGCACTTCCAGCTAAATTTGGAAAAGTTGCTAAGGCATTTGCTATTAGAGACGAACAAATAAATGCTGTAATAACCGCCGAGCAAACCAATACCAGAACAGAAAGAACTTTCGTAAGCGATCCGGCGGCACCAAATGCAATAAATTTATATGTATTGGGATACAATAAAGATGGGAAGCTTACAGTATTAAATTCATTGGTAAAGAAGAATTTAGCTAAATACTTAGAATCGTACAGAATGCTAACAGATGAAGTTAATATTTTGGATGCGTTCGTAGTTAATATCGGAGTTAATTTCGATGTTATAGTGTATAAAAACTATAATATGAATGATGTTTTAGGAAGATGTATAGATGCAATTGTAAATTTCTTTGATATTGATAAGTGGAAAATACAACAACCAATTATATTAGCAGATTTGCGAAATACTATAGGATCCGTTGAAGGAGTACAATCGGTAATATCAGTAGACATTACAAACAAGTATCAATTCAAAGATGGCAGTGATTACCAAAATTACAGATATCCAATCGATGAAGCTATAGTAAATGATGTTGTATATCCGTCATTGGATCCTTGCATTTTTGAAATTAGATACCCAGAAACCGATATAGTAGGGAGAGCAAGACAATGATAATAACACTAACTGCTTCGGCAGACGCCAGTATATATCAAAGATTCCCTACATTAAACACAGGGTATGATGAGATATTAGAAATAGGAAAATTAAAAAAGCAAGGAGATGATGATACGGTTTATTCTGGAAGTAGTACTGTAGTATCATTGATAAACTTTGATGTAAGTGATCATGCAAATTGGGCACCTACTGCTAGTATCTATTTAAATTTAAAAATTGCTAGCGCATCTTCATTGAATAAAAATCAAAGTGTTGTGGCATATTTAATGTCAAGTTCATGGGAAGAAGGGAGTGGATATTATCTACAACAGCCATATAATAAAGAAGATGGGGCTACTTGGACCAGTGTAAACGGATTATACTCAAGTAGTGTCTCTGCCAGTTATACCATTTCAACCTATCCAATCCAAGATATAAAATTTGATATTACATCTTTAGTAAATTATGGAATATATTCTGCTAGCTGGAATGGATTGGCGATCACCCTCCCAAGTGCATCGTTGGTAGATGGGAATAATAGTTCTAATATAAAAGTATTTTCTTCTCAAACGCATACTATATATCAACCTACACTCACTGTGGAGTGGAACAATCAAACATATTCCACTGGGAGTTTGAAACCATTACCCACCGGAGATGTGGAAATATCATATAAAAATATAAAAGAACAATATGTATATGGTACAAAGCAAAATGTATATTTGGTAGTAAGAGACAAATATCCTTCCAAATCATTCAATACCGTATTGCGGTATCAAAACAAATATTATTTACCAAAGACTTCATATTATAGAATAGTAGATATTGCCGCGAATACTCTAATTAATGATTTTACTAGTGCGGCTACCGTAGATTGTTCCGATAATTCAAATTATATTTTGTTAGATACAACAAAATTGAGTAGAGGAAGATACTACAGATTAGAATTTAAAATAGTAAAATCCAATGGTGAAATTATATTTGTATCTCCTTTGGAAACATTCACGGTAAGATAAAATGAATATAATTCAAATAGCTATTCCGCAAACTCGAATTGAAAGTACAAAGGAATCTCCCGATAAAGAATTAGTTACGGTAGATTTATTCAATAATGGATTAAATCAATTCGAGTCATTTGAATTAAATAAAGATTTATTAAATCCTCCGATAATACCTATTTCTATAGAAACTACGGATCTAAAATTAGAAGATTCTATAAAGGTAGATTTAGATGCAAAAGTTGTAGTATTTTTAACGGAAGATAACACTAGATATGAAAATGAGCAAGAATATTTTTTCCCTATATTTAGAGAAATTATAAATCCTGATATATCATATACTAGATTTGACACAACTTTTTCGGAATTATAATCTATGGCTACTCAACAAAATTACACAGAACTATTACAGCCCAATACAATTAGATACACGGTATCTCGTGTAGCAACGATTCCAACGGATGAATTGTTATTTGCAGTAGAGCCTGCTGATTTTGGGTTTACTAATAAGGATAATATAGAAATACATTTTTATTCCAGATTGACCAAAGATTTAGCGTTTTCTCAGCGGATAGACTTAGTAGATGATATCTTAGGAATACGAACTATAGATTATATAGACAGTAAATTTAGAAATTATATAACTTTTGATTTTAATAAATACATTGAACTGTATCCGCTAAAAATATCACCGGGCGAATATGAAATTGTAATTAATATATTTAGCGATGAAATTGGAAGTTATAGCGATAAAAAATTAATAATTAATGCAGTTTCTGATAGTAGAACCGAAGTCAATCTACGTTTCAAAGAACAAACAGAAACTAATATTCTGGAATTGAATGAATTTGTGGCGCCTGCGATAAGCAAGCCATATTTAGATGGAATTTTACAAAATATTTTTATAACTGCTGGAAGACAGTCAGATTCCACTATTGGCGTTACTATAGGAGATATTTTATCTCAACTGTCGGAATCCGGTGAAACTGTAGATTTGAATAGAACTAATCAGATAGGAAAACTTCAATCGGTACAGGCATTAATAGCAAACTTACTAGAAACGGTATATACTAGAATTAGAGAAATTTTGGTAAGTTATCCTAAGTTTCGTATCACAGAAGAGGAAGCCAAGCTAATTATAGAAAGAGTTTTCTTCGAAGAATTTAATAAAGTCAGAGACTCGTTGCGATCTGATATAATACTTACCTAGGATTAGATATGATTAAAGTAAATAATTTGTTGCAAATCGACGAAGATTTGAGTTCACTATTAAAATTCGTATATTTGCGAGGTTCAAATACAGCACTTGGACAGGTGGGGTTTACAGCAAGAAACATACATACTAGAAGAATCAGAGCAAGTATAGCCGGAGATGCAGGAATTCAATTTATTCCTTCGACGTTTGAACTAGATCCTGGTCAAGTCAGAACTGTATTGCTAAATGTTGCTGACGTTGCGTTTTTAGAAACTCTTCCAGTAGGAACTACATCTGTAGATTTTAGAATTTCTGCATCCGAAATTCTACCACCGGTGGTGCTATTGCCAGAACCAAGAGTTCCTGGTCTTCCTCCTGCGCCTGCAATCGTATTAGGGTGCTTGGATCCGAGCGCAACAAATTACAATCCATCTGCTAATATGAGCGATGGTTCATGTCAATATCCACCTATATTGCCTCCGTCGATTAGAGGATGCACAGATCCAAATTCAATAAATTATAATCCGTATGCAACTTTAAATGATGGTAGTTGTATAGCTAGAAGTCCTATTCCTGATATACCACCGCCACCGGTATATGGATGTATGGATCCTTCTGCATTGAACTATAATCCAACAGCTACCGTAAATACCGGATGCCAATATAAACAACGAGTTCGTGGGTGTACAAATCCAAGAGCAACAAATTATAATCCCAATGCGGAAATAGAAGATGGATCGTGTACGTTACCAGGACGTTGGGTTCTGGTGGAAACTGCACGACCATATTCCACTTCAACTACGGTAATTACACAAAAATCTCCTGAAAATAGACAAGAGGCATCTGCAGATAATAACTTTGTTGGTGGCTACTATTATACGGAATATGGATATATAGAAACTACTACATATGGAGCACAATATACATATCAATTAGAAGGTGATGCATCGGTGGCAGGACCAAGACCAACGGATCCTCCCAGAGAAGTAAATGTTATCAGAGGTGACATAACTGTCATCGCAAATAGATTTATACGTGGCGATGATCCCGTATTTGAGGTATGTAATAGAATTGGAGAAGTTACACAAACTAGGGATATAGGAAATGGATACGCCAATATATGTAGATTAATTCAACATGAATTCACTCCAGGAGGTTGTAGAGAATCTTGTGTGAATGAATTTGTTGGTGTATATGGATGTACAAATCCACGAGCAAGAAACTATAACCCATCGGCAACCATAGATGATAATTCATGCATAGTTATCGAAGCTCCAATATACGGTTGTACCGATCCATCGGCAATCAATTATAATAGTTCCGCAACGGTCAATGATAATAGTTGCACATACCAAGTGCGTGGATGTACCGATCCAGCCGCTCTAAATTATAATCCATCGGCTACTATAAACGATGGTAGCTGCACGTATCAACGTATAACAACGACAGTTAGAGGATGCACAGATCCTGCAGCAACAAATTACAATCCATCCGCAACTCAAAATGATGGCAGCTGTAATTATATCACTCCTTCGATTTATGGTTGTATGGATCCATCAGCGATAAATTATGATCCTAATGCAACTTCAAACCAAGGCGTAATTTGCTCTTATCCCACCGTAGGTGGTGGCGGCGGCGGTGGTGGAGGTGGTGGCTTTATTTATACAGGGATTAATGGAGATGAGCGTACCAATGCATTTGGTGGTGGTACTGTAAATGAACAATTTATGATTTAATGATAGATGATAATCGACGACGATATTAATAAATTTGTTGACGAACAAAGTGGCGGAGGCGGTGGATCTTCGTATGGCGGTGGTACAGTTGGTACCACCGTCGTATATGGTTGTACCGATCCAACGGCTTTTAATTATTCACCAGGCGCAAATGCGGATGATGGAAATTGTCAATATTATACACAAACGCCAATAGGACTTCCTCCTGCTCCAATTGTAGGCTGTACAGATTCCAAAGCATACAATTATAATTCATCGGCTACTCAAGATGATGGAAGTTGTAAATATCCACCGGCTGTAATATTTGGATGTACGGATTCCACGGCACAGAATTACAATCCAACCGCAACGCAAGATGACGGATCGTGCATAAGGTTTATAGGACTACCCCCTATAGATTTAACAAAAACTATAGGATGTAAAGATCCTACGGCATTAAATTACGATCCAAATGCATTTGTATCGGATGATCGATTATGCGAATATCCACAAATTGAACAAATAAGAGCAGGATGTACAGATCCAAGAGCAAAAAATTATAATCCATCTGCTATTGCAGATGATGGGTCATGCCTTTTTTACCCAGCAGGAGATGATAATCCATCGCACATCTATGGGTGTACAAATGCCACGGCTGTAAATTATAATCCCGAGGCGACTCTAGATGATGGTAGTTGTACATTTGCAATTAGAGGATGTACCATATCATCGGCAATAAATTATAATCCATATGCTAGTATTGATGACGGTACATGTGTATTTGATGAGCAAGTATACGGATGTACCGATCCATCTGCAATTAATTATAATAGATTGGCGACGGTTGATAATGGTATATGTAGATATTTAGAACCTGTTGTCGGATGTAAAAATCCAGAAGCATCAAATTATAATCCATCGGCGGCTATTCACGATGGTAATATGTGTGAATATCCCCCTCCGCCGTTGCCACCACCACAACAGCCTCCTGCATTTGCTGCTGTAAATTTGAATGCAAATATTCAAGTGGTGGACAATCTACCAGTTCAAGTTACATTTAATGTAGTTGATCCTTCTCCTGCCGGGATAATTACTATTGAAGTGGAACCAATCCAAATTGATGTATCTTCTGTTATACTTGGATTGATTAACTCATACATAACCGATGCATATATTACATTTATAGATCCATTACGGTTCTATAAATTATTATTAAATTTTGGCGACGATGCACAAAATGTAATTGCAAACTATAGATTGAATCCTATAAGTGCAAACGAATTACAATTAAAATTAACAGCGCCAATTCCAGAAGAATATGGTGTTAATTCGAATGTATTCTTATCAAGAGAAGTAGCAAAAACATTTATAGATGAAATTAAAGTTGCACTAGCCGCACCAAAAGACAAAACGCCATATCTTAGACCATTAAATACTAAAATTAAAGTTCCTGGTAACTATAAAGAAATCGCACAAGCCACATTACAGACATTACAGCTTGACATAGGGGCAACCGGTAGAATTGAAAATGCAGCTTCATACGAGGATAGCATTTTTAGAAAATGGTATTCATATGATTGGAATTCATCGGAATTAAATCAAGATTTTGCCGACTATAATAACTTCGTATTTTATGGTTCTGCGGAATTGCGACTGAAGGCGTTCCGAGAAAAACTACGTCAGCTTGAATTGGAACAAAATAAAGTAGTACAAACAGTATACCAAATTACGACAGGATCGGCATATACAGGATCAAATTCTCAAATAGCTGGACCTATTTCACTAGGTAGTTCTTATTCGGATGTGACGGTTGTTAGCGGTTCTCTTGCAACGTATAACACATTAGCTACTGCTTCATTAGGAGCGGCACTAAATATAGAAAAAATAATTAGATCATTCGATCCATATGAACGGTATTTATTCTATTCTGATGGAACCACCCCATATTCCGCCAGCGCAGATTATGTAGCTGATGGATACGAATATTCTGCAAATGGTGCATGGCCTAAAAACCAAGCAAATCAATTATATAGTTATACTTCATCTGTTGCGACTGCGTGGTTCACTACACAATCATTAATAGCACAAAGATTTGATGAGTTCAATCAAAACTCATTGATGTATACCATCCCAAATCATATCTATTATGATGATGATTCTCAATCATTTACTACATTTATTTTAACGGTAGGACATTTCTTCGATAATATTAAACCATATATCGATCAAATGACTACGAACGTTTATGATAGAGGTTTTAATCCTGATGAGGGAATGTCAATCGATCTCATATGGGAAATCGCAGAAACGTTTGGAGTTAAATTACCAAATCCATACAGTGTATACACATTACAAGAATATATTTTACCGAGCGCAACAAGTTCTACGCAGATTCGTAATGTTTCTGCCGAGACATGGAAGAGATTCTTAAATAGTTTAATTTTCTTATTAAAATCTAGAGGAACTAAAACTGCAATTAATTCGTTCTTAAGAATTTTAGGAATACATCCACAGGTAATATCAGTTAAAGAATCGGAAGTTAACACTACTTCTTCGTTCTTTATTACAGAAGAGTTTAGCAATGGATTAGAATTTGATGGTGCAATTTCTTCTTATATAAAATTGCCAATGTCATCTTCATTACGAGATGCAAAGACCATTCAAATAAGATATGCAACTAATATAGAGCAAAACGCAACGCTAGGAAATGCAGATACTAAATTTGCATTGAACATAAAAACATATCCGTCTGATAGTAGATACGGTAGACTTGAATTAATTAGCTCAAGTAATGTTATAGTATCTAGCAGTTATATGAAGATGTTCGATAATGAATTTATAGATGTTATGCTGCGAAGATATCCGTCATATGTAGATATGACTGTTATAAAAAACGATGGTGAAGAAGTAATATATTCGTCATCCAACGTATCTTCTACAGGAAACATTATTAATCTATGGACTTCTTCGCGAGATTTTTATGTAGGTGGATCGGGATCATTAAAACTGGCATCTAATTTTGATGGTATAATTGATGAAGTTAGAGTTTGGGGAGAATTAATAGAAGACGATACGTTCATACAACAAACGTTCGATCCAGGATCATACACGGGTAATACATATACATCCTCAATAAACGACTTATTCGTCCAGTTATCATTTAATAGAGAATATGATCTATCAACTAGATTCTTAGGAAACGAATCGCCATATTTTAACTTAAATGGTGTAAGTGATCCGTTAGATGTAATTGCTAGAACTAACATTGAACTAATTAATGCCGAAGGATTTACATCAACTTCTGCATATACCAGATTTAATAGAAAGGTAAGATTAAATATTCCAACATTTGGAGGATCGTCATACACTACTTCTAAAGTAAAAGTGGCAGATGCTCCTGTATTTTCTCCCAGAGATTTGGATGCAAATAATGTTCCTGTTTTAAAGCGTAAGTCTAGTATCGTATCATTAAAAGATAAAGAATTGCGTCAAAGTACAAACATCGTAAGCATAACGATATCTCCTGCGGATTTCCAAAATCAAAATATAGCTCGTGCGTTTGGTGGATTTAATGTAAATAATTTAATTGGAGATCCTGCAGAGATAGCTGCACCAGAATATAAAAAGTTAAAAGAACTGCAAAACATATACAGTAAATATTTTTATAGCAAAGTTGATACAAATAGATTGATACGTATTTTTGAAACTGTATTAGATGGAATGACAGATTTTATTGATTTCTTAGTTCCGTTAAAATCAAAACTCCAAACAGGCATATTGATTGAGCCTAATATGCTTGAGAGAGTTAAGGTTTCAAATTATAAGAGAATTTCTGTAGATGGATCTCAAACTAGAAATTCTATAAATTCTGCTAATACTGCAAGTCTTTTCGTTGCAACGGATCACATCTATTCGTTAGAAAAAACTATAAATACATTAGAAACATCATTCAATCCTGTATTAACATTTAATGAAAGTTCATCATACCAAGATTATTATATTAATTTAACCGGATCCGCAGTAACTCCTGCGTTCTTTGATGAGAAATCAGTAACATCTAATTCTGTAGCTGACCGTTCATACTTGGTAAATACTTCAAGTATTAATGTCAAAGATACCACGGATATAACGTCATCAATGTATTCAGATGGTAGAGATTTTATACTATTTGAAACTGGTGCGATATTTGATAATAGTATGTCGATGCCAGGAATAACATTTGATTATAATTCACCATCGGAATTTGCTATAGAAGATGGCGGGGTATTCTTGCGAGATTTATTCACGACGGGATCGGTTATTAATACAAGCGATATAGTCAACACGCGAGTAGACTATGGAACCACAGCAAAGTCAGGATCTACAGATGTAACGCACCAAGTATTAGATTTAGTAAAGGATGGAGTTACATTAGATCAAAAGCTTTCATACATAATTGGTGGAAAGGATTATTATGGTAACTATAATTCTGTAGGAGAACGTACCGAAAGTGAATCGATAGAAACTATTGGTATGCATAACCTAAGAAATATAGAAATTGCATCCGGATCAATTCCTGGATCACACACTCCATACATAAGAAATTATATACAAAGAGAAAATATAATAGATATGAATACTAATAATATTCATAAATGGGGTATTGGATTTGACGGGAATAGAATAAAATATGTTACAGATGGAACCGGGCAAGTATATCCATTTGCTATGGGTATTGCATTAGGAAATGATGCATCAGGAAATCCATTGGATAGAACAAATATAAAATATCTATATGAAATAGGACCTATTAGTGATTTTACTGACTTAGGAGTTACTACATATTTTTATAAGAGCGATGGATTATATACATTCCCAACAAGAATATATTCGATAATCGGCAGAAATACTTATAATTTCTTACCGGGCGCATATACAGATACTCGTATATTGAGTGGGTCATTTGCTGAATGGACATATGGAACTGCATATTCAGAAAATGATGTAGTGGTGCAAAATATTTCTTCCGTAACTGATATATCCGATCCAAATGTTTCTACATTAAAAACTCTAAATACTAAAGTAATTAATCAAATAGAAACTGTTAGATTAGCCAAACAAGAACTCGCAGGTGCCAGCGACGAAAATAGATCTACTCTGACCAATGCACTTAGAGATGCGGAACGAATACTAGACGTATATACCGAAGATTATAACAAGTTTAGAGATGATTTACGAGCGGCAGCTGCCGGAAATAAATATTTCTTTAGATTTAAGAGAAAGACATCGATTTCTCCATACTACTCATATATTCCTCCATTCATAGATAGACAGAATTGGGAGTTATTGGTATACACGCCTAATCTACAACAAATTGCCAAGCGAGTGTTGCTAGATACAAATCAACTGGATATTTATAGTAGAGCATTTTCCGGACTGACAGTTACAGATCCATCTAAAACTGGAGATATCATCGGAAGAAATGAATTTATTCTGAGAGATGATATAGTATTTGGTCCAAATCAAACCCTTCAAGGTGTGTTTAATTTGGCAAAGGTAGCTGAGTTATTAGCATTGAAGATGGAATCTTCGACAAATTATAGAATCAGATTATACAGAACAGCTACACAACGTGCAGATGACGCATCCAGAGCGTTTGGAGCAGAACCCACAGGAGATCATGGAGTATTATTCGACGGTATAGTAGAAAATACGAGTTATAATATTTTAAGTCCATCTGTTAGACTGGTAAATGGAGATGCTCCTGAAGAATCTGCTATATATTATAGTATAACTAACTTAGATGCCACACCAAAAGTATTTAAAATTAAGCTATATTTATATGTTTATGAGGGAGAAAAGCGAGTTCCTCTTGGGTATTTGCCTAGACATTATAAATTTACCAGAGATAACGCAACGGCAACTAAGAGAAGAAATTATATAGGATGTTTGCAGACTAAACAAACTACAACTGACGGATTGGAGCCAATTGAAGTCAGTATTAGTTCAGGAACGGATATTACGGTATCTAACACCAGCCCAAATGATTCTATAGTATTAGGCGGTGGTGGAACATTAAATGTCACGTAAAATCAAAGAAAAACAATATTGTATTATATTTATAGACATACATTTAGGAGCATAAATTATGGGATATCTTGACAAATCGGCAATCACAGTAGATGCGGTTCTTACCAAAAAAGGTAGAGAATTATTGGCGAAGGGCAGACAGGGATTCAAAATCTCTCAGTTTGCAGTAGCAGATGATGAAGTAGATTATACGTTATACGACACGGCGCATCCGTTGGGAACCGCATATTACGGATCCATTATTGAAGGTATGCCATTATTGGAAGCAACTTCAGATGAAACGCAAGCATTGCGGTTTAAACTAGTAACACTTCCACGCGGAACCAAGGAAGTTCCGATCATTTCTCTTGGCTATTCTTCAATAACATTGACATATGGCGTCTCGGCGGCGGTTACAATTGTACCGTCTACGTCACAAGGATTCAATGGTCCTGGATTTGGATATACGGCAGTATTGTATGACAGTTCGGCTGGAATTCTATCTGGCACTGGATTAACCACATCACCAACTACTCCGGTATTTATTGGAGAAGGTGTAACTAATAATGCAACCGTTGTGCGTGGTATTCAATTTACATTAGCGCCACGAGATGTGTCGGCACAAACCGAAACGCAATTAACAATTATTGGAAACCAAACCGGTGCTTCGGTTACTATTCCAATTACTATAAAACCACAACCAGTAGCAACTCAAGGCTAATTCAGAGGATAATAACATATGTCAATTTATAAGCAATTCGAAGATGATGATATAGTAGAAGCCAACGCGACAGTTATTACCACTGGTATTTGGACAGGTGATACGGGTTCGCTTTCCGGTGACATCTATACATCAAGTGTTCAGGTAGGCAGAAGTGGTGAATATTATTATGATTGTTATCAAGCAAGCCCTCTTGCATCTAGTTCTGTCGCAGAAGTACAATTTGCGGTAACGTATGGACACGTCAGTGGTGGTGGTGCTCCTACACTATTGGATAATGATCTAGCAACTTTATCCACAAAGGCGATTTATAAGCAATATAAGAATTTATTGTTGGATACATCGGATGACTTATTTACCTTCTTGAATCACAATGCACAACATATCTATGTAATTAATTTCCAACGTGCACGTTTGAGAGAAAAATTAGATCCAGGCAATTGGGCGTTAACATTATCAGGATCTAACGGATTATTTACATTTATTGACGATAGCGGACAGACGCTTGGTGATTTGGCTGCAAATAGTAAAGCAGGTAGAGTATTCAATGTAGTACAAGGATCATTAACGGGTCCATCTGGTAGCACAATCACTGCAATATCCGCCAGTGGACATGACGAGTTAAGCGGACAAGTTGGATTTGGATTGGTATATCCTGACCTAGGATTGATTATCTTGAACCCAGATGCAATTTCACCGGTAGTAGGTTTTAATCCGTTCAAAGGAACAAATACAGGATCATATAGTTCATCTATACAAAACTTTAAATATACTGGATCATACGTTCCGTTTGCACCGTTTACTGCATCGTTGGTTGCCGCATCTGGAAGTGTACATCAATATAATCACGAAGCATTAGTGCGTTCTATGCAAATTGCAATGAGAGCAGGATATGATTTCCAAGCACGTTCGTCGGAAACTATTGCATCTACTCATTATTTCGTGAGATTGCGTAACAAAGAATTTAATTATTCAAACAATCCAACATTCTATAATGCAAGCAATGGATCAATCATTTTAACGGATTTCTATAAGGATCCTAAAGTGTTTGTCACATCAATTGGATTATATAATACACAAAATGAATTGTTGGCAGTAGCTAAATTAAGTAGACCATTAGAAAAGAGCTTTGACAAAGAAGCACTCATTCGAGTAAGACTCGACTTCTAATACTAGGGGGTTACTGTGAGTACACACAAAGCAATAGGTAACAATGATTACAAAATTGAAACCTATGTTGCATATGCTTCACAAAGCTTTGTTATAACGTCTGGGTCCGATGAAAATCCATCGGACCTAACGTTTAATGTAGCAACCGAACCTCCATATAATTGGCTAATTACGGGCAATCAAGGGACATTAAATATAGAATCACAGTTGTATTCAAATACGTTGTATAAATCCATATCACATCTATTTTATACCCAGGGAAACCAGGTGTTTTATAGTGGATCGGTGTCAGACGTTACGCAATACACCCCAACAGGTTCATTTTATGTATTAAGTGCAGCTTCTACCGTAGTGGGAGATGAAATTAAACCCTCCTCGGTATTAATTAAGTTGAATAATTCTGCGTCTTATATAAGTGATACACCAACATCAACCCCACAATTAGGATTGCTAAAGGTTAGTGGATCGTCAAATGTTGTGGGGAATGTGTTCTATAAGCATGGAATATTTGTTTTAAAGGAAAATAGCTTACCAAATACAGTAAATTCGAACGGAATTAAACTGGAAGAAGATGATACGCTGACTGTAGAATTTCAATCAACTGGAACTATTTATAAGCATAGGGTATCATGTGAAATTGAACCAAATGAATTTAATTTGGCATGGTTTAATCCAACAATTAGTGCATCATATGCAGCTTCGGGTTCTGTAGATGGTCAAGGTGAAAAAATATATAGTTTAATGGCTAGTGGTAGTTTAACCCCATACATAACATCTATAGGGTTATACAATGATGAATTTCAACTGCTGGCGGTTGCTAAATTATCTTCGCCTATTAAGCGGTCATTCTATACAAGACAAACATTTATAGTTCAGTTTGATACAAATTAACGGAGATTTTTATGGGCCTAAAAGAAATATACGAAGCATCAACAAATTCTGTTGTTAAGGATGCACGAGACAAAGCCGCCACCCCAGCAGCCGATGCTGATGGTGTAAACTTTTATGACAAAGATAGCACTTATCAAGACAACTTTAAGAAACGTGATTATTTAAATAAAGTTGTTACACAGGCAACAACAGATGATGCAACGAATGGAAAGTTTAAATCAAAAGCTTTATTATTCTATGCAGATTTAGTTGGCGCAGCAGAAGAAGGCACTCAATTGTATAATCAACGCGACAGCAACACCTATTATACAGAAATAAATAAAGCCACACGCGGAGTCACTCAGACATATACTCCAGCTACATAATAATTTATAGAGGTTATATGAAACCACGTAGTGCAAAAAATAAAGGAAAACGGTTACAGAATGCAATACGAGATTTAATTTTAGAGCACTTTCCGCAGCTAGAACCAGACGATGTGGTCTCCACATTAATGGGAGATAGTGGAACAGATATTAAACTGTCTCCTCTAGCACGGAAAGTGTTTCCGTATTCAGCAGAATGTAAAAACCAAGAAAAGTTAAATATATGGTCAGCTTTAGAACAAGCCGAGAATAATACAAAGGATAATACAGATCCCGTTGTGTTTTTTAAACGAAACAATACTAAAGTGTATGCAATTATAACGGCAGAACAGTTCTTTAAGCTGGTATCGCCACCAAAAGATAATACAGACGAGACTTGACATACATTTACCTAATGATTACATTTAGGTATGACTGATATTATCACTTTTCTATCCAAAAAATTAGGTAGATATAAGGCACATCCAAATAGTGAATATTATTTCACTTGTCCCTTTTGCCACCATTCTAAAGCTAAGTTTGCAGTAAACGTAGCTAAGGATAAGTGGCATTGTTGGCATTGTGGATCAAGTGGCAAAACAATTTTTAATTTGGTTAGAGTTCTAGATTTAAGCAAAAGTGAGATAGACGAGCTACGAGAACTACTTGGTAATTCACCAAAATTAAAAATATACAAAGAAAACACGGATAAAGTCGAACTCAGATTACCGGCAGAATTTAAACCGCTATGGAAAGTTAATAATTCTATTGAATACAAGCATGCGCTGGCATATTTGAGGAATAGAAATATTAGTATGGTGGATATTATTCGTTACAGAATGGGATATTGTGAGACTGGAAATTTCGCTCACAGAATTATTATTCCTTCATATGATGCGGATAATAAACTTAATTATTTTGTAGCCAGATCGTATTTCGATGCAAATATGAAGTATAAAAACCCAACCGTCAGTAAGAATATAATTTGCTTTGAGAGTTTTATTAATTGGAATCTGCCTGTTGTCTTGTGTGAAGGTGTATTCGATGCAATTTCCGTGCGCCAGAACGCAATTCCATTGTTAGGTAAGCATTTGCCTAAAAAACTGGAGCTTGCGTTATTAAAAAATAAAGTAAAGACGGTGTATGTATGCTTGGATAAAGATGCAGAATCGGAAGCAATGAAACTAGAAAATAAACTAAAGCAATATGATATTAATGTATACAGAGTATCAATTGCTACGGGAGATGCGGGAGAGATTGGATTTACAAAGGTATGGGAATTTATTAAGAATTCCAAATCTACTAGCTTTAAAGAATTGATAGAAAACAAATTATCTAATGTGTAGGTTATTATGAAAATTAAAGTTCCATTTAAAAAATTAGAACGTATTGCACACTTAGCAGATGTTCATATTAGATTATATAAGCGACACGATGAATATAAAGAATGTTTTGCTAAATTGTATGAACAAATTAAAACCTCCGACTTAACATCGGGGGTAATTGTCGTAGCTGGTGATATAGTTCACGCAAAAACGGATATGTCTCCTGAAATGGTTGCCTTAGCATCTGAGTTTTTTAAATCATTGGCAGATATAGCACCCACGCTTGTAATCGCGGGGAATCATGATTTTAATATGGCTAATGCAAATAGATTGGATAGCTTATCACCAATTATTGAACTAATAAATCACCCTAATTTACATTATCTGCGAGATAGTGGTATTTATAAAGTAGCGGATACAGACTTTGCGGTATTTTCTATAGTAGATGGCAAAGATAAATGGCCTGGTGTAAAAGATTGTACGGCAAAAAATAAGATCGCACTATATCATGGACCTGTATACGGAGCCAACACAGGTACTAATTTCACAGTAACGTCTAGACATGTAGAAGCACAAGCATTCGATGGGTTTGATGCGGTATTGTTAGGAGATATTCATACGTATCAGATACTACAGCAACGGGATATAAAAGAAAAGAAGCCTATCATAGTATATTCGTCGTCGTTAATTCAACAAAACCACGGAGAATTGTTAAATAATCATGGATGGTGTCTGTGGGAGATTGCCAATTTTACCCATAAGTTTATAGAATTGCCAAACGACTATGGATTTTACACGTTTGAATGTACAGATAACGCAAAAATACCTGTCTTACCGATTAAAAATGTAAGATTACGTATTTTCACGGGTGATGTCGATAGCGTATCTGTAAAAAAGATAATTGCTGCATTTAAAAAGAATTATAATGTAGTGGAATTAACCACGAACAAGCATAGATATGATGGAATTATTAAACCCAAAACCGCGAAGCACACTGAATTATTGGATGTAACAAATGTAAATATTCAAAATTCATTGATAACGGAGTATTTAAATAATACCTCGGCAGATATAGATGATAAGATAGTTGAAGAA
>Ga0315901_10001128_pt1 | contig 38507 bp, 42 predicted proteins | sample LakEriMetagenome_10_FD_203761 | JGI IMG/M metagenome (GOLD analysis project Ga0315901, IMG submission 203761) | Freshwater fungal communities from buoy surface, Lake Erie, Ohio, United States - Buoy 2 MA116 | ecosystem: Environmental > Aquatic > Freshwater > Lake | place: USA: Lake Erie, Ohio...
CGCCTCCCGTGGTTCCGCCTACGCCTCCCGTGGTTCCGCCTACGCCTCCCGTGGTTCCGCCTACGCCTCCCGTGGTTCCGCCTACGCCTCCCGTGGTTCCGCCTACGCCTCCCGTTGGTCCGGTTGGTCCAATTACTATTTCACCGTACCCAGTAGGTCCAGTAGGTCCAGTAGGTCCGGTTGGTCCGGTTGGTCCTATTGGTACTGGCCCCGTTGGTCCAGTAGGTCCGGGCGGTCCGGGCGGCGGGGGAAGTGGTGGTGGGAATGGTGGCGGGGACGGCACGGGTGATGGCACGGGGAATGGGCCGGGGACCGGAGGTACGGTGCCGGATATTAAAATCCCGGCTGTCAGTGCGCCAAGACCTTCTGGAACCGCTGGTAAAAGCCCTGCGTTTACGGACTCAGAGGTTACATACTTAGGACTGTCTAAACCGGGGGAATATAAGCCGGTAACATATCAAGGGATTTCATCCGTCATGCCCTCTAAAAATATGCCGTTCCCATTGATGGGTGCCCAACAACCTGCGGCTTCTGCGCCAGTAGATAATTCATGGATTAATATGCTTAACCCACAAATGCCAACAGACCCCAACGCCGCTGGGTTTTTTGATTTCGCAAATTTTGGGTTTGCTGCGGGCGGCGACATCAACTCCCAAGATCCTATGAACCCAATGGGCGGTGCGCCTGCGTCGCAATATGGCCTCGCAGGATTGATGCGTGGGGGGCCTGCAACAAACAAACCAGTTGAAGGCTACCTTGACGGCCCCGGCGATGGGATGAGTGATTCAATCAAAGCCACCATCGACGGGCAGCAACCCGCTCGGCTTGCAGATGGAGAGTTTGTTATCCCTGCGGATGTCGTAAGCCACCTTGGTAATGGTTCCAGCAAAGCTGGTGCTAAGGTACTGTATGCTATGATGGATCGCATCCGCCATGCCCGCACAGGCAATCCTAAGCAGGGCAAAGAAATTAACCCCAAAAAATTCTTGCCCGTGTAACGGCGATTAGGAGAATACGATGCCGACTGCAAATCCAGTTGTTACCCCCACCCCACCTGCGGCTCCCCCTGCGGGGAAAGAAGCGGGGTTTTTTAACTCGGGGATAAGTGGTAGCCCCACAAGTGCAAGAGTAGTTTCTAGTACGAAAACTACTTCTAATACGTTTGATCCTAACTATCAAACAAGTCTTGATTCGGCAAGGTCGGCGATAGACACCGCGTTTAGTAAACCGTGGGAAAAACTTGCTAACCCGTCGCAATACTTTGCGCCGACTACCGCCGCGCAAACAAAGTATTTTACTGACACTAAAAACCTCACAGGTCCAGCGCAATACGACCAGTCTGGGAACCTCTACACGGGGGTGGGGGGTAGCACGTTCGATCAGGCGCAAGCCCAACAGTACATGTCCCCGTACCAAGATGCTGTTACTCAGGCCACGATGGCTGAGATGCAGCGGCAACAAGATCGAGAATTAGCGCAGCTTGGGCTAAGAAGCGTAATGGGCGCGGGGTTAGGCTCCAGTGGGTTTTCTCTTGCACAAGCGTTGTCTAACCAAAATTATGGGCAAAACGCTGCTGCCATGTACGCTAAGTTGCAGCAGGCTGCGTATGAAAACGCGCAGAAGCAATACAACGACGAGCAGAATCGGCGAATCCAAGCCGCTCAAGGGTTAGCTACGCTTGGGACTAACGTGAGTGCTTCCGATCTTGCTCGACTTGCAGCACAAGGGACCGCAGCAACCCAAGAGTACAACCTCGCCCAAAGGCTGAATGATCTTAGGTACAAAGAAGATAACGATTACCGGGAAGCCGCGATGAAGATGGCAGTTAATCGGGCTAATGCTATTGGTGCGATGCCGCATACTACGACCGAAACTTCCACGATCCCTAATGAAACAACTTCGATTTACGGGATAGACCCATCCGTTATGCAAACCCTTATTGGTGGTGCGGGGGGTATCCTTGATCTAATTGGTAAGGGTGGGGATGTCGCTGCTGGGCTTAAAGGACTTAGAGACGGTTGGAATACTTTTACCGACTGGTTTGGCGGAAGTAATAGTGGTGGCGGTGGTTCTTCATACGTTCCTACCGTTGGCGGTCCAACCACAACCTTGGATGATATTCAGCCATGAGCATACTTTCACCTGACACCATGCAATTTCAGTCGCTGGTTAAAAAACTCAGCGATGGGGCTTTGTCTCAAGCGTTGCAGATGCACGCCGATCCGTCCGATCCAAAAGGCTTTTGGCTTGCCCAAGAAGCTATGGGCCGCGCTGCTGCACGCAAAGATGCTCAGACGGGGAATGCTAACCAACCAACGGTTGCCCAGCAGTTAGCCCAACAGATGAACCCGCAGCAGCCTCCTATGCCGCCCCAAGGTATGCCGCCGATGCCGCCTCAAGGTATGCCGCCGATGCCCCCACAAGGTATGCCGCCTCAAGCACCGCCGGTTGCTATGGCTCAGGCAGGTGGGCATGTCCACGACTACGGTATCGCTGGCCTCCCTTACGAACCGCACTACGAGCACGGTGGGATTGTGTCGTTCGCCAAAGGCGGGGACGAAGGGTTATACGAAGGGCAAAGTTTTGAAGGGTACGACCCGGATGATGTAAGCCAAATGCTTGCGGAATTAGACACAAAAGGAAAAAGCAAAGAAAACCAACAGCAGTTAGAGGCGGATAGAGACGCAGCAGTTATCGAATCGATAATAAAAGCGGGGGCGTCAGGGCCGGTATTAGCTGGGGCTGGGTTAGCGGATTTAACAGCAGTTCCGTTTCGCCTTGCCGGATCTCTTGCGTGGGAACGTGGGGAAAACGGTGAACTTAAGCGGGGGTTTGATGATCCTAATTTCAAATTATTCCCAACATTAGAAAAAGCAAATAACTGGTGGCAAGCCCCTTCTGGGGATGATTTCGTTAGCACCCGCTATGACCCCAATTCAGACAACGCCCCGTTACCTAAAGAACAATATAAGCCAACTACCTCTAATGTGTTTTCCGCCCTCAACCCAAAAGCGGCGGAGCCCGTTAAACCTTTTGAAGCTGCCCCTACTCCGCGTCGAGCTTCACCCACTGATCTCTATAATCCATCTATCCCAACTATCGCAGCGGAAGAACCCGCCGCTCCAATGCCGCCCAATATCCGGGAAGTTACCCCGACTGGGTTAGCGTCAGGGGCGGATAGATTTTTGATGCGCGGTGCGGGCCTCCCTGCCGCCGCATCGGCTGTTTCGGGTGGTAAGAGTTACGATATTTCTGACACTGCAAAACCCGCAGAACGTACTCCACAAGACGATATAAAAGACGCGGAACAATTAAAACGCCTCAACGAATTGTATGGGTACAATCCAGACCTAAAACAAAAACTCATTGAGGAGAACTCTGCGGCGTTGGCGGGGCTTAGTAAGAAAAGAGGGAAAGCCGCGCTTTCTGATTTGGCCGCTGCTATGGTTGCGTTTGGGCAGGGTACGGCGAAACAAGGACTCATGTCGTTTGGGCAAACTCTTAATGAAAGGTTTCGTCAAAGCGATAAAGAAATTGATGCCGAAGAAGCCGCGTATAAGAAACGTGATTCCGAATTACGCGAAGGTATGAATGATCTTAGAAAAAATAACGTAGAAAAAGGCATGGCTAAAATAGAAAAAGCCAACGCAGATTTCACAGCTTGGAAAGCTAACCAAGAAAAAGGCGAAACTGAACGCAATAAAACAGCGTTTGAAAAACAACAAGACGCACAGCAAAAAGCACTTGATCGTGAAGCAGACCTTAGAAAAGCCTATGCAGAAATTGCAAGTGCTGAATACCGCACCCGGTATGCTTCCAATGCTACTGCTGGGGATAAAACCGACCCATTGTTAACAACGATGTTAAAAATTATCGAAAATCAGGGGGTTTCTCCCAATACCCTTATGCAGGAAGCGGGGGAAATAGACGCGAGTATTGATGACTCAGTGGTAGAAGCCGAGGTGGACCGCAGGACCGGCAAAACTCATGATTGGAGAAACGTAAAACCCGATTCTGAAGCTGCTAAACTGAAATCAGACATTCGGAAAGAAATGGTAAGTTCTATACTTTCCAATCGCGCCGCAGAGGCCGGTCAACTATCGGCAAAAGGCCCGGCTGCGGGACTACGGGCTTTGATGTCAGGCCAACCAACCAGCGGTACGTGGGGTCCTGATTTCTATTCCGTTCTCCCCCGTTAAACAAGATTTTGGAGTGTAGTTGAATGCCTACTTTTTTGGTTAGTACCCCTACTGGGCGTCAATTTGAAGTAGATGGGGCTGATGAGAACGAAGCAATCAGCTCACTCCAAAATTACTTAAGTGGGGAAGCTGCGCCGCAACGGCGCACTAGACTTACCCCCGAGATGATCGATGCGTACCAGCAATCGCTGGGCGCACCCGCGCTTAACCAAAGTTCTATTTCTGACGAAGACTTAAAAAGTAAGTTAGCCGAGTACGAACACAAGCCGGGGTTCTTGGAAAGCCTTGGCAGTGGGGCGGAACGTAGTTTCTCTCAAGCCGCCGTACTCAAAGACCAGCTACTCTCCTTGGGCGCGAAGGGTCTCGGTTACGACGACTACGCCAAGCAAAAGCTGGACGAGGCTGCTGCTAAACAAGAAGAAATCCAGCAGACCAACCCCGCGCAGTTTGAGTCTTATAAAGACGTTAACTGGAGCAATTTGCCCGCTTACGCTGGAGAAAGCATCGGCGAGCAAGCATTCAACGCGCTCACAATGTTGGGGTTTGGCGGGGTAGGCGGCGCTATCGGGAAGCGCGTTGTCACTTCAGCGGCGGAAAAAGCTGTGGCCGAGATGGCTGCACAGCGTGCGGCGGCAGGAGCGGCGGAAGCCGCAGTCCCTGCGGTAGAGCGACTCGTTGCCCGTGAAGCGGCCAAGGGTGCGGGGGTGGGCGGTAATATCGGGATGTACCTTGGGTCTTTTGGACTTAACGCCGGGGATACTTACCAAGGCATCTACGACAAGACGGGGGAAATGGCCCCCGGTGCGTCAGTAATCGGCGCTTCGATCAACGGCTTCCTCGACTCCATCGTCCCGGCGCGGTTCGTCAAAGCCCTGCGTGAGACCCCAACGCTCCGTGCAGAAGTTGCCGCTCGCATCGCTGCGGGCAAAGGCGTTGCAGAGGGTCTGCTCCCTGCGGTGAAAGCCGGGGCAATGGGTGCGCTCAAGGGCGGCGCGTTAGAACCTATCACGGAAGTGGGGCAGGAAATTGTCAATAAGCTCGCCGAGGACATTGTCGGCGAGTCGCAAGAGAAGTGGGGTTCCGAAGACTTCGACCGCTTTATCAACTCGGCTGCTAAATCCATCGCCCCCGGTATGCTCTTTGGTTTTGGCGAAGGGGTAGGGAAGCAGTCAAACAGACGCGCCATTGCAGATCGACTAGAGCAGCAACAACAGGCTCGGCAGTTCGACGCCGACCAGCTTGCCTCCGAGGAAGAACGCAAGCAGCAGTTGTACGAGGGGATCCCAGAGCTTGAGCAACAGGTCCAGATGCTGACTGAGGCGCTCAACCTACCAGAGAACCGCGCCCGTGCGGGGGAACTCAACTTCAACTTGCGGGAAACCCAGCAGCAACTGAACGACCTGTCGCAAGAACTTACCATCCTTGAGATGCCCCGCAATCAGCGGGCGCAGTTCTACGCTCAACAGCAGCAAGAAGAAGAAATCGCCCCGGAAGAGGAGGAAGCGCCGCCGACTGCGCCTGCGCCCGTTACGGCTAGAAGCGTGCTTGAGCCGCTGGGTGTTTCTGCGGAAGATATTAAGGGGCTGAACGTAAACCCCAACGCTCCGCTCCGTGGGAACGCCGCGCAACGAGTCGCAGACTTTATCGACCAGTGGCGGGTGAATCCCAATCTATCTCTTGAGCAAGCCCAAGCGGCGGATGCGGCACTTGCAGAACTCCCGGAACTCCAGTCGGACGCCATCAGCGTAGGTCAAAGGGAAGACCGGGAAGCACACCTTGCTGCGGCTCCCGACCTTGTGCCTAAAAAGATGGAGAACTGGTACAAAGCCGCGCAACAGCACGGGTTAACGCCCGAATCCCCAGACGCATGGCAGCAACTGTCTGATGCCCGCTATGCCGCTAGGAGCCCCTCAGTCCGTGCGGCGTTGACCGAGAAACTGAAGGCCGACTTCCCGGAACAGGAACAAGGGGAGGCCGACCGCGTTGCCGCGTTGACCGAACAGCAGCGGATGGCGGAGGAGCAAGCTAGAGCCGAGGCGGTGTTCAAGAAGGCGCAGGATGCGACGTACCGCAAACAGGTTAAGGACACCATCGCTAACTTCTTGGCAATAGCTAAGGAGCAACAGCGGAAACTGGAGGCGGCGCGGAAGCAAGCGGCGCAAGAAGGTAAGCTTAAGGCCGAGCAGGACGCGCAAGCGGGGACGCTGATCTCGGAGTTAGACAGGCACCTCAACTCCGACCTACCGGCGCTCACGCAGGCTCAGTTGGACGCCCCGGACAGCACCGCCGCTGCGGTCGCTTTGCGGCAGATGCGAGACACCATCGCCAAGAAACAGGAGGCGCTGAACAACTTAGCGCCCGTTGGGACCCGCCCGACCCCCCGCCCCGCGACTATTGCGCCGCCCAACATCACCGCTATGCAGACGGTCAGCGATGTGCTGCGTCATGCTGGGTTCCCCGGCGCGGCCAAGCCTAACGGGATGCAGCCCAACGCACCGCTCCGTGGTGCCACGGCGGAGAAGTTAGCTAACTTCCTACAGCGTATTAAGCCCGAGTCGGTTAAGGATGTCGCTCAAGGTGAGCGCATTGACGCGCTCAAAGAACACCCAGCGTTCGCCTTGGAGGAGATTGAGCGGACCAAAGCGGAAGATCACCAAGCGCATATTGAGTCGGCAGCGGGGCTTAGAAGAAGCCGGGAAGCGTTCCAAGCATGGCAGACGCAACTGCGAGGCGACTACAAGTTAGGGACCGATGCGGAAAAAGACCAAGCGGTCTACCGGGACCTGCGTACCGCACAGGGGGTCGCCCAAGACCATACGAAGAACCAGATTGAGAAATACATCTACAGCAGCCCCCCGCTGAAAAAGATTGCTGCGGAAGAGCAACAATCTGCGGGTCCGTTGGCGGAAGTCCGTGAGTCCCGTGCGGAGTCAAGGTCGGGAGCGGGGGCATTTTCAGAAGATGCGTTTCGTAAGGCAATGGGGGACGCGGTTAATTGGTCGGGGGATTACAAAACGCCCGGATATAAAAGCAAAGACAAATTAATTGAAATGCCAATTGCTGATTTTTTAACAATAGCGGACGATGGTTTTCAGCAAAAAAACTATGATGATGTTTTAGCTCTTTTTAGAAAAGGAATTAAATTTAATGCTATACCACAATTATCACTTTTTCGTGACAAAGATGGTAATATTAGAGGACAAGGGCATGAAGGAAGACACCGCGCTCGTGTTTTGAGAGATAACGGATACGATACGATTCCCGTCAAATTATTAACGGATATTCGTTGGTCTGAACAATCAGACCCTAAAAGTTTTGATTATTTGAAGAAGTGGCCGTCTAAAATCATATCTCAAGACGGCACCAAATCTATCCCTATGCTTGTTCCTCGCGAGCAGTCCATGACTCCGTGGAGTCCTTCAACGAAAATCCGTGAGTCCCGTGCGGGGAAAGTAACAAAAAATCGCACGCCGGAACTTCAAGCTGCTGCCGAAAAATTAAAGGCGGGGGAAATCACCCGTGAGGATTACGCCCGACTTGTGAATAAATACAAGCCGGTAGTGCCGTATGAGCAAGTTCCGGCTCCAGCGTCCAACGCCGATATGGAACAAGCGTTAGACAAACCCAAAGTTCCAAAAATTAATGCCCCGCGTGGTATGGCTAATGGAACGCCGGTTAAACTCCGATTAGATATTCCTGCGTATGATAAACACAACACATGGATAGTAACTGTCCATGAAGGGAATAAACCGGGGTTCAAAGCAGAAGCGGTTATTGGATACACCAGCACTGCGGCAGCTACTGATGTTACGTTTGGGTTAGAAACGGCGCAGGCTGGGTTAAATATCGCTGGGGGTAAACCGAAAGGCACTATTGCGACCATGAAGGGTAAGTGGCGCGACATGACTCCCGAGAAAGCAAAAGCTCGCGCTGATGCTGCCATGAAAGACCCAGCTTGGCGTCAGATTGGTATGGATCCAGAACGTCATGGGTACTTCTATGACCGCGAAACAATGCAGCCGATTACCCGCGCTGATGAAGTAATCCAGATTGGTCCGTTGGTTCTTGGGAAAAACGTCACCTACGGCAAACCGGACAATTTCCTATACTCCCGCGCTGCCGAAGGCTCCTCCACCAAGCCGACACCGGAGCAGGTGCGTAAGGTTATCGAAGACCGGATGGGGGCCAGTGCGGCTAATGTCACCATCGCCCGCACGCCGAAAGAAGCTGGGGTAGATAACGTCAAGGGCATCCACCCGCTGACCAAGGGCGCGATCATCAACGGCAAGGCGTACCTGTTCACCGACAACATGCGTGTCGGTAAGGAATTTGGCGTGTTCCTGCATGAGGTCGGCGACCACCTCGGGATGAAGAAGCTAGTCGGCGAAGGGAACTACAACTTCCTTGTCTCGCAAGTTCAGAAGTGGGCCGACAAGAACGACGGATCGCTGGAGTCCAAGATTGCCCGTGCGGCTATGGAGCGCATCCCGCAGGGGACCAAGAAAGAAAGCGAATTGCTCGCCTACTTCATCGAAGAGGCGGTGGACAACTACGGGGTAAACCCGTCTGAGGTCCGAGACACTGCAACTCCGCTGGGGGCGTTCTTCCGCAAGATCATGGCGGGCATCAAGAACATCCTCAACAAGTTGGGGCTGTCACCGAAAGATCTTACGTCGCAAGACATTATCGACCTTGCGTATGGCGCGGCGCAGTTGGAGTTGTCGGGGCAAGTTAAGGGTAAGGGCACCTCGCTCTCCCTATCAAGCGATAAGAACATCAGCCCGTTGGGGTTCTACAGCGCGTTGGAATACAACCTCTCACGCCTGCCGACCAAGTCGGCCACGGCGGCTGGCTGGAAGGACGCGATCAAGGGCCTGCTCAACAAGGGGCTAGTCAAAGCCGAAGAGGTCGAGTGGTCTGGCATCAACGACTGGCTCGATCTCACGGAAGGCAAGATCACCCGTGAGCAAGTGCAGGACTACCTAGCCCAAGGCGGCGTGCAGGTAGAAGAGACGGTACTGGGTAGAGCAAAAAAGAAAGATGATAAACCGTTAACTTGGGGAGAATGGTCGGAACCTGACGAAAATGGGCATAAAGAAATGAAAGCCTCTTCGGGGTCAAAAATTATTTACAAACCAAAAAATTCAAACAGCGGACCGGGGACGCCGCTAAGAGACGACTATGTAGTTATAGACTCGAATGGTCGGCATCAAGGTACAGTAAATGATCTAGAACACGCTAAACAAATTACTTCAGCGTTTGAATCTAGCGCAGGGATGGGTGTAACTCCTACTAGATATAACCGTAATAATCTCGTTCTCCCCAACGGTAAAAATTACCGAGAAGTATTGTTGACATTACCAAGTAAAAAAGTAAAAGGACGCAACTACGGACATTGGGAACAAAGTAATGTTTTAGCCCATACCCGCCTTAATGACCGCGTCGATACAGACGGTAAGCGCGTGTTGTTTGTCGAAGAAGTTCAATCGGATTGGGGGCAAAAAGGTAAAAAAGAAGGTTTTGTTGTTTCACTTCCGCCGCTTAAAGAACTACCAAATGATGTAGTAGTTACAAAAAAATACAATGCTACAATAGACGAAGTTGAATATATTAAAGCCGAATTTACACGAATTAATAGAATAATAACAAATTTATTTGATGCTGCGGATTTTAATCCCGAAAAACGTAAAAAATATAACGCTATTGTAGACGGAGAAAAAGGCGATAGATTCCTTGATCTTTCGCATAAATTTACAGATTTTAATTCCTATAACAGGATCGACCGAGTTCTAAATACGGTTCCTCATTCTGAGTTTTTAGAATGGCGTGAATTAATTAGAGAAATAGTTCCTACTGCGTTTGAAACAGACCCTTATGAATCGAGACAGATATGGGTTGCAATCCAAAGTAATGCACGAATTGGTACAGGCGAAACTAAAGAAGAAGCTAAAAAAGAGGCGCTTGACGTAATTAATGAAAATAGGAAATTTCCTGATGGGATTGCGTCCGCACCTTTTGTCACCAAGACCGAAGGCTGGGTGAACCTCGCACTTAAGCGCATAATGATCATGGCTGCGGAAGAAGGCTATGACAGCGTAGCTTTTTCTAACGGAAAGCAGAACGCAGATAGATACAATTTAGCTAATCACGTTGAATCGATACAAGTACTTAAGGAAGGGGAAGGATATTACGTCACCCCCACCGATAAAGATGGGTATGAATTTCCTCCACAAGAAGCTAAAAACGCCGCAGAACTTGAGCGTATGGTCGGTGTAGAATTAGCAAAAAAAATTGTAAAAGATTTTAGTGGAAAACCCAATGATAGTTTTACCGCTATGCAAAACGAAGATTTTGAAACTTATGCTGTTTATAATCAAAATTTAGAACAAATTGGCCCCAAATTTGATGATTACGATCAAGCCGCAGATTATGCAAAAGATCTTCTCGCTGGTAGAGTAGTTCCTCCTAGAGTGTACAGTGGTTTAGATTTGGACATTGGTGGTGAAGGCATGAAAACCTTCTATGACCAAATCATTCCTTCTGCGTTGAAGAAGCTACTGCCAAAAGTTGATGGTGGAAAACTTCGTAATGTTAATATTGATTTTTCTGGGGATGCGTCTAATAACGAAGAATTGCCTTGGAACATTGCGGCTGTTCGCCGGATAATTCAAAGCGGTGGGGAAGTATACGCAGTTACGCATTATGGGTCTGAAGAACAAATTAGATCGGAACAAGATTTAGAAGATATATTAGAATACGGAGAACCAAGAGGGTTTATATACGGCGATAAAGGAGAAACCCTTCCCCAACTCGGTTTCGACATTACCCCGGAGATGGTGTCCAAGATCGAAGGGGGCTTGCCGCAGTTCTCCCGCGCCCCGGAAGTCCGTGAGTCCCGCGCTCCCGGCGTTGTAGTCAACCCGCGTGCGCCATCGCCCAGCGTCATAGGCAACGGCACCGCACAGGGTCGGCAGCAGCTTGCCGACTACGCCTACGGTCGTATGGATACCGTGATGCGGAACACCCCGCAGTGGGGTAAGGCGACGATGGGCAAGGCGCTGGGCGAGTTGAGCAACATGCCCACCAGCGCGAGAAAGTTTGTCTACTACGCGGCACAGCTTCCGCAGTTGGCCGACATGATCGACAAGACCAGCCCCAGTGCAGCGGCCCGCATCCGGGATCTGGGGGAAGTCCTTGCTGCGCGGAAGACCCGTGCGGATAAACGGAAAGCGTTCATCGAGAAAATCCTGCTTGACGGCAAAGCGGCAGTGGAGAAGTACACGCCCGCGCAGTTGGCTAAGTTTGAAGAAGTGACGCACAACCTGAGCCGGGAGCAGATTGATCCGTGGGATGCCGCTAACAAGACCCACCCGCTATCTCGACAATTCTATGCGTTGCCGAAACCGTTGCAGGACATTTTTAGCTCGGTGGTCGCGGCGTACCGGCAGTTTGGGGATGAGTACCTCGACCACATGGAGAAGATCGCGGGGCCTGCGTTCTCTCCTGCGATGAAGATGCAGTACAAGATGCGGATGAAGCGGATCATGCCGTACCTCCCGTTGTTCCGCGAAGGCGACTTCTGGGTGGCGTACACCGACAGAACTGGTGAGGCTGTGGTCCGGGCGTGTGATACCGACCTTGAACGCAGTCAGGTGATGCGTGCAGCACAGGCGGCAGGGGCGACCGACATCCAGCCGTTCAAGCAATTGGCTGACATCAACCCCAACAACGTGAAGCCGACTCGGGAGTTCGCCCAGATTTTCAACCTGATGAAGGAAAAGGGAGTCGATGAGGCGGTGCAGGCTAAGGTCTACCAGACGCTCCTCCAGATGTTCCCGGCGAAGTCCATCATGCAGCAATTCCGCCCCCGTAAGGGGACGCTGGGTTACCGTGAGGACATCCTACGGAACTTCGCCATCGTGGGTTCCCGCATGGCCGACAACCTCACGCAGTTTGAGTTCACCAAAGACATCGACAACGTCTACAGCGACTTGGGCAAGGAACTGCTAAAGAGCGAGCGGTCCGGGGATGACGTTGCCGTTGACATGCTGAACGAACTGAAACAGCGGGAGAACTTCCTGCGGTATCCGGTGAACAGCAAGTACGCCAACCTCGCCGCGTCTGCCAGCTACAACCAATTTTTGCTGGGTAATATTTCCTCGTCGGTGATGAACAGCACCAGCTTGGTGATGAGTACGTTGCCTGTTCTCGGCGGCGAGTACGGCTACGGTAGGACCGCCGCTGCGATGTCGAGAGCGTTGAGCATGTACGCCAAGGGTGGCCGGGACGACAACACCTCACTCACTATCTTCGGTCGGCGGCTGTCCGACAAGACCTTCATGGGCGACTCGGCTCGGGGCAAGGCGTTAGAGAAATCCCGTCCTGACCTCAAGAAGCTCTACGACACCGCAATATCCCGGCAGGCTATCCACCGTTCCGTGGGGCTTGAACTCCACGATATGAGGAAGATGGCGCTGTCGGAATACACCGGCTCGTGGATGAAAATCAAAACGCTCTTAAGCTGGTTGTTCCAAAACTCGGAGCGGATGAACCGCGAAATTACTTTGCTTGCTGCGTATCAGTTAGAAATGGATGCGTTAGCGAAGCGCGGGATTCGCGGGGATGCGGCGACCAATCAGGCGATTGATAAAGCCATCAAGGCGATCACGTTCACCCAAGGCGTTGCCACCCCGGAGCTTGGTTCTCGGGCGCTTCAAGGCAATATAGGCAAAGTCATTGGTACGTTTAAGAAGTACCCCATGACCCAGCTTTACATGGTAGGCACGCTCTTCAACGATGCTATCCGGGGCGCAAGCGCCAAAGAAAAGCAGATCGCACAGAAACAGCTTCTGGGCATCATGGGTATGGGTTGGGCGTTTGCCGGGGTTAAGGGCCTGCCGCTCGTTGGCGGTATCTCATTTTTGGCCGAGATGATTATCGGCGACGATGATGAGCCATTCGACATAGACCAGTGGGCGCTGGAGTCAATGGGCAATCTGGGGTGGAACGGTCTGGTCAGTGATATGACCGGCCTCCGCATCAGCGACCGTGCGGCTATCGGCTCGTTCTTCCGTGAGGATAAAAAGCGGCTGCAAGAGCTTGGGTGGCAGTGGTATCTCGCGGAGCAGACCATTGGTGCGCCTGCCAGTCTGGTGAAGAATTGGATCGACGCGAGCGAACTATTCCAGCAAGGCTACACTTTGAAAGCGGCGGAACGCGCCTTGCCCCTGTTCATGAGCAACGCCATTAAAGCGGTTGATCAAGGCATCAACGGTATCGTCACCAAGGACGGCGTGCGTATTGCGGACGACCCGAGTACCAAGGACCTCATCATGCAGGGTATTGGGTTCCGAAAGGAATCGACTGCACGGGCGCAGGATGTCAACACTATCGAGAACCAAATCACCACAGCGGTTAACGCCCGCAGGACTCAGGTCCTCAATAACCTCTGGCGGTTCCGTAACGATCCTGAGCGGCTGGCAGAAGCCCGTGAAGCTAGGGACGACTTCAATCGCAGTCGGTACGGGCAGCTACCGAAAAACCGTATCACTGCCGAGACTATTGAGAAGTCCAAGAAGCAACACAAGGTGGTGGACAAAGCGGCGGCAGCGCACGCTGGTATGGCCCCGGACCAAAGGTACAAAGCCGCGTTCCGAGAGTTGGAAGAATCGGTGGACAGATAAAAGAAAACCCCGCTAAGAACGGTCCTAGCGGGGTTAAAACACAACGAACACAAAAAACAACAGAGGTGCGCGAAATATACAGGGCTATCCCAAGTTAGGCAACAACCCCTCGATCCCAAAGAAGTCTTCTTTCTCAAACGTAAACTCGTGGACCCGCACCGCCGGGGAGTCTGAGTTGGTCCCCTTGCCCATCCGCTTCTTGGTTTCACCGATATAAGTCCCCCGGTCCCGGAAGTCCTTCAGCAAATCCTTGGCGCTCACCTGCCGCTCCATGCAAAAATCTTTGAATGGTTTGGTGCCAATAAATATCCGCTTGGTATCCGGCTCGACCCGGACAAGTAGTTGTCGGCGCGGGGTTAGAATCGCCATTGGGGATAGGACCGACCGTCTGTCCATCACGGCGTTGATGACCAAGATGCTGTCTTGGTTAGCGTTCAAAAACTCACCAAGGATGTCGGCGGAGTCTGGTACTGCCTCGTTCATGTCCCGGCGCAACGATGGAATCAAGCCATCTATCACCCAGTCCAGCACAGGCTTAGGCGCAATCCCGTGAAGGTCTAAACTATGGGACACCGTGCCGCCGACTAGGTTGGCTGCAATGGTCGCCGCCCAGTACCGCTCCTTGCTCACCAGCCGTGCCCGCTTGTCGATGTACTCCTGCATGGCGATCTGTTGGCGCTTGATGTCGTCTCGGGACTTCACCACATAGTCCATGTACAGCGGGCCAGCAACGCCGAAGTTATTGGCGAGCGTTACTTCAAACAACTGATACGCATCCGACTTGCTCATATTGTTGAGTGAGTCAATTTTGTACTCAATAAGTCGCATTAGTTCGCCGTTCGCTGTGGCTTTACCAGAAGAGATTTTATCCGCGATAGAGGAGTTGGAAGTTGCCAGCGCGATGGTCGCCCATGTCGTGGTGTTCTTCCGCTCCATGTTCGACTGCGACTGCATCCGCCCCGGACCCTGCCCCTGAGACACCGCGTAGGCCAGCTTAGACGCCACCTCGGGCTGGATGTTGGTTAGCTCATCCATTGTATAGGGCAGGTTGTTGAGTACGCCGAGGCGGTGGATCTTGTGGGCGTAGGTGTCGCCCTCGGTGGACAGGAGCTTGCTCGGGTGCCCGTAGACGCTGTTGACCATCCGCATGATGGTCGTCTTCCCCGTGCCTGACTGCGCGTTGACCAGCGAGATCAAAGCGCCGTTGTACCCACTGAACTTCATCAGGGGCGCACCGAATGCGGTGAAGAACGCAAAGGCAAACGCTTCCGCGCCGGGGCGGCTGTACGGCTCCACGACCCGCTTCCAATTGTCCAAGGTGCCACTGCTGTACAGCAAGGAGGATACCGATTCGGTTATTTCGGATGGCGGGCTGTACCGCGTCTCCGACACGCCGATCTCGTTGGTGCCTAAAATAAACTTGGTGTCGCCCTCGGCCCAGCCCATCTGGTTGTGTAGCACCTCGGTGTCGAGCATCACTTGCTGCTGCTTGGCGCACGAGATGAGATACCACATCAGCCTGCTCAGGGCGTCGCCCGCGCTCAAGACACCATTGGCCGACAGCACCTTGCGTAGCTCGTCCTTGGAGGTCATAGCGGATAGCGGGATAACGAACTCCCGTGCCTTCTCCCTTGGTAGGTGCAGCCGTGCCAACGCTAGGTCGCCCCGGATGGAGTCGGTCATGCGCTTGACGAGGTAGAGGGAATGCTCGTAGACCATTTCCGACTCGTCGTTGTTCTGGATGTAAATAGCGCCAGATTTGGCTCTGAAATATGGGCTAGGCAGCACCGGGATGTCGTACTCGACAGGACTGCCGCCCTCCTCGATCTCAACGATAACTTCCTCATCGCTCCCTTGAACCTCAATGCCGAGAACGATGGGACTCTTAATTTTCCCCTTGTGTGGGCACCGCTTGCACCCGCCGGGGTTGTGAAACTCTATGGTCTCGCACTTGTATGGCTTGTCCACCAAGTCTTCTGACTTCCGCACCGTCGCCTCAAAGCTATAGCCCGAGTGCTTGTCAGAGATAGCGTGGATGCCGATTTCAAAATCAACGCAGTTCCGGGCGATGGATAGCCCAGCCCGCCACAGGTTGTAGTCCAGCCCTTCCTGATTGGTCGCGATGTGTACCAACTGCTGGCACCCGTCGCCACGGGACGAGCGATCCAGAATCAACGCGAACCGCTTTTGCTTGTCGTCAGACAGCGACTGCATCAATGGGCTCGGTCCCGCCTTCAGATAATCAGGCGGCTCAGACAGCAGCACCGTCACCCCGACACACTGCCGGATCTCATCTATCCCGGACGCCTCACCCTCAAACAGCACCCCCACAGGAACCGCAGGGTCGCGCTTGTAGTTGGACGTACCGGGGACCCGCAGGATGCGAGCGGCGTCGGCGGTGACTGAAGCGTCAGCGTGCAGCGCGTGTTCCTTGCACAGGGTCTTCAACCGCTCCGCGACCGGCTTCCACTCGGCCAAACGGATGGGGGCTTTTAACGCCCAATAAACATGGACCCCGTACCCGGAGGATACGATGGTCGGACTGGGTAATCCCGTCTTATCCAAGAAAGCCGCAAACGCTTCCAGCCCCGCAGTCTGGTCGGGGTAGTCCTTGGTCGGACCACAGTCGATGTCGAGGTAAAACGATTTGAGTACTTGGACGTTGATGGTCTTGCGACCAACCGCAGGATCTTCAAAGCTCGCACAAGCAAAATACGAGTTAAAATTCTCGGCGTCTAACTGAGATGATTTCTGAACAGCGTTGTCGATATTGTCGTAAAAATAGGTCTGGGGGTTATGGCCTGCTTTTAACCCCACTATGCAATACACCCCCTCCTCGGGGAGTACATGCGAGAGAAATTTCGTTGTGTCCATGTAAATTCTCTTACTGCGTCCATCCCCCACTCACCAATAGCGCAGTTATTTTTTCTCTGTAATGTTTTCTCGGTTCTACTTTGCCGGTGAACCACTTGTATATCGTCATTTTGGAGACCCCAAAATACTCCGCCATATCAATGGCGGAGATGTCTCGGCTAATACAATACCGGCCCAAGAGAACACCGAGGCTATCAGACGCGGAGCGGTTCACCTCCACGATTCGCTGACTGTAACCTCGGTTGTCCATTACTCGTCGTCCACTTCCGTAGCGCGTTTCTTGTTGGCGAACTTCGCCAATACCGCGCTAACGTCAGGTTTCGCAGGCACCACATCGGCGGGCTTCTTCGCCTTGACCTTCGGCTCCTCATCCTCGTCCACCTCGCCGCCGTTGGCCTTGATGGCGTCCTTCAGCGACGGTAGTGCCTTCTGGCCCTTGTCGGCCTGATACACCGTCAGCGTCACCGCCAGCTTGGCCTCCGGGGACTGCCCAAACTCAATCAACTTGGGCATCGCTTCCCGTGACGGGAACCCAATCGGCGAGAAGAACATCTTCGGGGTGTCCGCGTCATCGTCGAACGAGATGCGGGTGATCAAGCGGTCGATGCTGTGGTTCTGGCTCGCAACGTACTTGAAGTACTGCTGGTAAGGCATGTGGGCAATGTCGCCCTTGCCAAACAGCGAGGTCGCGGGCAGTTCCAGCATGTGAACGCCGGAGTCCAGATCGTCCGCCAAGACCACCGCGATGCGCTGCTTGAACCGGCAGGCGCGGGTCGTGCCCTGACCACTGCCAGCGATGTTCATCGGGCAGTCGTTGCAGTTGCTGTGCTGCGGGTTCTCCACACTGGGGTGCGGGGCCTTGCTGTCAGCCGACCAGCAAGTCGGCGGCGCGGCATCCGCAGTCGGGTCGTAGGTCCCGGCGTAGTAGGTCCGGGAAACGTCCTTTGCCACGTTGACGATGACTACGTCAAGGGCGTCCTTCTTCTTCGCCACTTCCTCACCGTTGACGATCAGGCGGAACACCTTGCCCCGGATAGAGATGCGCTTGTTAGTGCCCCCCATCCTCTGCATCAGACCCTTGGTCAGTTCAGACTGGCCTTCACTACGGATGTAGTCGGGCACCATACCAGCATTAAACGGAATCATATCGCTCATCTTAAATCTCCTTAACTTTTCTTACGAATGGTAATTGCGTACTCTTTGTCCATATTCAGACCCTCGGGATGGAGATCGGGATTCTCCTCCATAAAGGTCTTCATATTCGTCTGGTGGATACGCTTCTCCAGAAGTTCAAACGCATCGTTATCCTTCATAAACCGATGAAAGGCCGACCAGTCGTTGGTCCAATACTTGGTCTTGACGGTGCGGATAACGGTGCCGTAGTTGGTGCGGATGCTGTCCGCGCCTAGTTCCTTACACAGGTCGTTCATCGCTGTGGTGAGCACCTGCATTTCTTTATCAAGTTGCTCAACTTTGAGCGCCACATTGCGCTCAAGCTCCCGCTTCTCATCGCGTAGAGCGACGTAAGCCTCTACGAGGGTGTCAACCCCGTATTCATTAGATTCCATGTTTTTACCTCGTGTTTGTTGTCGTGCGAATCGAATCTTAGGAAACTAAATTTACTCTGTCAACTCCTGATTGTACAAATCGATCAACTTTGTATGGTCGCCGAGTTTGTCTCTTAGCATGGCGTAGAGGCGGTTCTCCACTTGCGAGCCCGCAATGTGGATGACGGTCATCGGGTTCTTTTGTCCCTGCCGGTCGATACGCGCATTCGCCTGTAGGTAGGTCTCGATTGATGTACAGGGGGCGTACCAGATGATGGTGTCGGCGGCGGTCAGCGTGACCCCGTGCGCCGCAGCGGCGGGCTGGATGACCAACACTTTCAAATCATCTTCCCCGTTGGTTTGGAACCGCTGGATGATGTCGTTGCGCTTGGTCGCGGATACATCCCCGGCAATCACTTCGCAGGGGATGTGTTTGCTGTCGAGATAGTTTCTTAAAAGGCTGATGGTGTGCGAGAACGGGACGAATACCAGCACCTTGTGCGACGCCTCATTGATCGCCTCCTCCACAACCTTCAACCGATTGGACACATCAAACTCGGCGGTTGCCCCGGAGTTGGTGTAGACCGCCCCGCCCGAAATCTGCAAGAGCTTGTTGATGTTCACCGCGACGTTGGCCGAGGTAATCTCCTCTTCCCCGGCGGTCATCAAGAAATCCTTCTTGAGGATGTCGTAGTACTTCTTCTGCTGCGCCGTCAGCGGGGCTTCCCGGTCGATGTATGTGATCGGCGGCAGGTCTAGGCAATCTTTTTTGGCAAACCGAATGGCAGGCTGCAAAGCCGTGTGAACTTTCTGCGCCGCGTCCACCTTGGGTATCCACTTGAACCGACTGATCTGAGTCATCACCGCATCCTTCCACGCGCCAAAAAACTTAGGCACCGTGTCGGGCGTGCATAGTTTGGCAAGCCCATAAGCGTCGGCAGGGGACTGCGCCGCAGGGGTCCCGGTCATTAGCCACAGCCAGCGGTCTTCAGTCACTAATTTTTTCATCACCCGCCACCGCTTGGTGGTCGTCGTCTTATAGGCGTTGGCCTCGTCAATGATGATGAGGTCGAACTTGTTCTTGGCAATGGCGTCGGCGACAATTTCCACCCCATCAAAATTTATGATGACGTAGTCGTAGTTACCTTCGATAATTTTTTGGCGCTTATCTTTTGTGCCGTGCGCGATACCGACAGACCTGTGCGTAGCGAAGTTGAACAGATCCCGCTGCCATGCGGCCTGCATGATCGACAGGGGGCACACGACCAGCACGCGCCGAATGTACTTCCACTTCATCAGGTAGTCGGACGCCCAGATAGCCGCCCCGGTCTTCCCCGTGCCTTGCTCGTTGAAGCAGTACGCCCTCGGATGCAGGGTCAGGAACTCCCCGGTATCACGCTGGTGTTGGAACGGTGTATACAGCCCCGGCCAGTCGTAGTCCCGGAGGATCGGACTGGGGACATTTTTAACTTCTAATCTAGTCAACTGCTGGGCACGTTTTAAGTCCCATTCAACGGCAACGGTGGAAATGTCGGCTTCTTGATCTACTACTTGGCTCTCCTCAATTACGTCTGTGATTTTGTTTGGGTTTCGTGTGCGTACCGCTAAGTACTTGTTATCTATTATTTCCATTTATTTTATGTTTCGTATTTAAAGTATTTACTTAAGTGTTTTGCGTATTTAACAGAATTTCTCTTGTACAGTTTGGCGTTAACACACGCTTTGCATGTTGCTTGGTGCCCATCTTTAGTTTTTGATTTATGTGAGTATGATTCAAGATTTTTATTTTCTTTACATACAGGGCATTGTTTTACACCGTATGAAACATATGGATACCCAAATGACATTATTTAAATACCACTATTGCGCTAGGGAACGGGGCGCTATTTTTTGCGCCTCCAAATTTAAGTCGGCCCCGGATGAACGTCACTTCTCCGTAGGGAAGCACATAGTCGTGCCACCATGCGGTGTCGGTCCGGGCTGGGAGCAGGCACACAACAAGAGCCCCGTTGTCTCGGGCGCTTTCGTAGGCTTTCTTCACCCAGTATTTAATGTCGCGCCCGTAAGGGGGGTTCATCCAACATCGGCCCATCCAATATTTGGTAAGGCCGTTGTCTTCCTTTGTATAGAAGTCTGCACACTTGGCGTTTTCTGCGGTCGCGCAAACATCCAAGGTGAATCGATAGGTCGCCATTAACTTGTCAAAGAAATCTTGTGGAGTCGCCCACTCATCCGTGGCGCTGCTGAAGTGTACGGTGGTGTCCATTACTTCTTCTTCCGCGAGACGTTCTTCTTAACCGTGTGGTCCGCGTTGCGGTAGAAGCTCCGGTTGTCGCTCGGAGACTCAAGGCGCAGATTAGACAAAGAGGAGTCGCCACCCTTGGACAGTGGCTTGATATGCTCAATGTCTTTCCCTTTGCGTTTAATAACCTTGCCGTCCTTGCCGGGGTTGTCCATCTCATACCGTGCCCTTGCTCGCGCTGCACGGGAAGGGTTCTCGTCTCTGGCCTTCTGCTGTTGATACTCTTTTTTATAAGGTCTTGGTTTGTTGGTGTAAGGCATTTACCTTCTCCCGTTGTGTTCACAATCAGTTACAGGACAAAATTTTCTACAGGTAAAATTAGGGCTCGGGTTCCAAGTGTCGTTCTCAAAGCACGCATCAAGCTGGTCAGTAACTTTGAGCCAAGGCTTCCAAAGATGTGCTTGGCTGTCGCGGATGATTTCCACCTCGATAAACTCTTTGCTGACAACGAACAGCAACCCAGCCCGCACTATCTGCACATCCGGGAAGTGGGCAAAGATAGCCAGCGCCAGAAGCTCAAGCTGTGCGGTGTCGGCGTAGCGGGCGCTCTTGCCGGTCTTGTAGTCCACCAGCACCGCCTCTTTACCGTTGATGGCGAGGAAGTCGGCAATGCCGCGCCACCACACGCCCTTATCCATGAACCCGCAGGCGTCGAGGTCCTGCGTCAACCCCATCTTATGCTCGTAGTACTTATCCCCCGGCGACTCGATCAGTGTGTCCACATACTGTTTGATGTAGATAAACTTCTCCGGGATGGGCGTACCGTCCCGGCCATACTCTTCTGCCGCTTTGTGAACTTCATTGCCGTAGATAAGATGCTCTACATATTCATCTTCTTTGATGTCTTTACTTACCCGCAGTCGGTAGTATTTCCGGGGGCACTGCTTGAAAAGATTGATAGAGGAATAAGACCACGTTGCCATTTTTGTCCGCCTTTAGCATTCACCGTAGTTCCTTCCAATACCACTCTCGCAATTCAAAGGCAAGCCCTCTGCCCAGACGGGCGTTTCGCGGAAACACTCCTCGATGAACGCCTGCGCCCGCTCGGCTTCTGCTTCCGGGGCGACGATGGCAATAGCGTCGTGGACCGTCATGACGGGGCGGTACTCGTATGAGATGTTGACCATCTGCTCGGCTATGACGCACCGCGCTATAGCCTGCGTGACGTTCTCAATCACCTTGCCACCGTAGATCCGCGTCCTGCCGTTCCGGGTCTTGTAGCTGAACTGCCCCTCGGAGTCCTTCTGCAAGTCGTCATACCCCAGACTGTATCCGCTCGGCAGCACGAAGCCATCCGCCCCAAGATGCAACGCCTCCGGTCGCACGCCGATGGGGGCTGTTCTGCCCTCCAACATCGCCTCAAGGCACCGCTGGCCCTGCTTCCACAGCGCCGGGATCGCGGAGTATGTTTCACGGTAAACATTGATGATGTTCTGGCATTCCTCCAACTCCAACGTCACGCCAGAAGTTTTGAGGGACGATTGAAACTTCGCAGCACCAAGGCCGTACCCACAACCAAGTACTACCGTTTTGCCTAGAAATCGTTCCTCCTTATTAATTTCATCAATAGGCTTGTTATAAATTTTAGACGCCATGATTTTGTAAACGTCTTCCCGGTTGGCGAACGCCTGCACGAGGTCATCCTGTCCTGCCAACCACGCCAACACCCGCGCCTCGATCTGGCTGGAGTCGCAGTCGATGATCACATGGCCCGCCGGGGGCAGGATGGCGCTCTTCAACGTACTGTCGCCCCGGCTTGGGAGGTTCTGGAGGTTGAGCTTGTCGGTGCCACCCCACCGGCCAGTGTGGGCCGCATAGTAGCGAAGGGGAACTGGTAAGGACCCGCGCTTGGCAATGCCGATGAACCGCTCGGTGCGCGTCTCCTCAAGCGTAGATCGGGTGCCCAACCGCGCCGCTACCACAGCTTGCACCCGCTCGTCAGGATGCTCCAGCAACTCCTTCAGCCCCTCGTCGGACTTAGCCAGCGCGTAGGTCTCCTTGCCCGTCGTCGGACTGATCTTCAGCGGCGGTTCTACGCCCAGCCCCCGCAGGAGGTCGGCAAACTTGGGGTTGGAGTTAAGTAGCTCAGGCGTACTCTCGCACGCTTGCAATAACTCGTACTTGCGCTCGCGCACTTCTTCAAGGTGCTGCTCCAGCAACGGGAGGTCTAACTCCAGCACCGGCTCGCTGAACATCTTGATCGTCAAGTTAATGACTTGAAGCTCCCCGGTGCGCGTTAACGCAGAAACCTTGTCGATGTAAACATCGAGTAGACTCCGGGTCAGGTCGCAGTCGTTGCGGCAGTACGCCCCATACCGCTGAAGCTCGTCCGGAGTGAAGTCCTGTCGGCGCTTGCCAAGCGCATTGATGACCTCATCCCCCTTGGCTCCCAGCCCGTGTCGCTCGGCAGCGGCCTTGAGGCTACCGCTAACCTCCAGCCCGTCTATCGCCCGCGCCAGACTGAGCGTATCGACCCACATGTGGGGTCGGATGTCGAAAATCCACGATAAAATTGCGGCGTCGAACATGGCGTTATGTGCAACGGCGGCGGCGTTGTGCCAGTCGTAGGTGTTGAGAAAGGTTTTGGTTTCTTCCCGCGTTCCGCTGAACCACTGCGCGTCTTCGTCGTTAACCTTGACCCCCACGCCAATGACTTCAAACCGTTCGTCGCGGATGTACTCCTCCGTTGTCACCTTTGACAACGAATACTCCCGGTCGTAGTAGGTTTCAAAGTCGATTGTTAGGATCTTCATTGCTGTTGTACCTCTTACCCCGAATCCAAGACGTTGCTATCCACTTCTGCCCGCTGATGATAGGAAGTCCTGCATGTTGGGTTTTCATGTTTAAGTCGAAAATATATTTATAGTCAAAAAACAACGCCGCACCTTGCTTGGGCACGATGCGAATGTCTAGCTTTGTGAAGTACGTTTCTCCCCCTTCAAAGTCGTCGTTGAGGTAAACAATCAATGTCGCAATGCGGTCGTTGGGGTCCTCATGGATACCGGGGTGTGTGAAGAAATCCTCATGGGGTTTGAACTCCTGCCCAACGTCATACCGCTGGATCTGCGGCTCCTCTAAATTCTCTGTAGTGAACTCATCGAGAAACCAGAAGAACGGTTTAACTACTTTGTAGTTCCTGTCAGTTAAACCAAACCGATTCTCCCTATCATAGTGAGTATGGCAAGTTCTCCACTCACTTTGAATAGATTTCTTAGTCGTCCCGTCATACCCCAACGCAGGCTCAAACGTAATCCCCGAATTTAAGATTGCATCGCATTCCTCCGGGGTGTACAAATTTTTAAAGATAAAAATCTTTGGCTCTGCTTTGATGATATCAACGTCAATCATTCCTCCTCCCTCCACTTTTCTGCCAGCATTGCATCAGCAATCTCGTAAGCGTGCCTCGCAAGACTGGATGGATAATTGCCACCAGCAGAAAGCACTCCAGCTATCGCCTTGGCCGCGAAGTAATCGCGGAGCGTCATGCCTTCCTCCATCCAGTGCCCCGGTTTCGTCGGGAACGCTGGCCCACCTGTGGGTTTACTCATGTGTTCCCCCTTGCGCGGATTAAGTCTTTTGCCCACCGCATCGTATACCCCCCCACTTGAAGGCTACCCATCCCCTATCGTCGTCGGGCAATGGGGTGCTATCTGAATACTCAAACTCCCTCTCGTCGCCGTCCTGCCGCACGCAGAAGCCGCCCCTGTTTGTCTTCTGTATCTCTGCGTCATACGGATTGCCGAACTCGTCGATTGCCCAGAAGATGTCGTTCATCGTCGGCGCAACTGCCAGCCCGACCCAGCCGCTACCGGGAAAGCGGAAGTAATAAGCCAGCACCCTACTCATCGTGTTCCTCCAGCGGGGGCATCATTTGCGAGTAGTCAAAAAACTCGCCCATGCAGTCGGAAATGCTTATGAGTGGGCCTTCAAAGCGGACGACCCGGTTGTTGTAGGTGAACGCTTTTTGATGGACTTGCGCCTTGCCTTTCACCCAGTCCAGCCCCAGTCGGGTTATCCGCCATCTACCGCTGGACCGCTTCTTTGTGTCGTCGTTTTGTTGGCCCTCGATCAACCCCCACCACCGCAGGATGGTTAGCTGGCTGCTACGAAGAAGCCAGCGCGGGGCCATTTCTGGGACATCCACCCATGAGCCATCGGCGGTATGACTCGCCAGCCAAGCGGCGGCGCGTGCCATCGTCTGGTTGATCGTGCGGCCATACACCTTGCCCCAGCGGTCGCAGCAGGGGCAATGCCCCCCGTTCGCCCCAATGGTCTCGGCCCAGTCCGTCCTAATTTCCTCTAAATAATTACTCATGATTATGCTCCTCCAGTTCTTCCGCTAATTTATCCGCCTTCAGCCGCAGTTCGTTCAGCCGTTTTTTCTTGCGGCGCAACTCCTTCTTCTCCTTCTCGGTCAACTCCGGCGGCGGCTCGGTATCAGGCCGCGCCGGGGCATACACCGGCTGCTCACCGTCGAGGTTCAACCGCACCCGCCACGCCCTGCGGTACATCCCCTTCTTCTCAAGCTCCCGCGCTTTTTGCATGGCCTCTTGGAATGCCATCGGGGAGGTGAAGTAATACTCAAAGCTCCGGTCGCCGACCGTTGGGCCGGCGTGCGAGTCGAGCTTGAGCCCGACCCCCTTGGTGCTGGGCTTGTGGTGTGCTGGCATCAGTAGCCCTCCCGAAATTCCTTGAACAAGCCGTCGGCCCAGCCCTCGTCCACCCACTCCTCACCAGCCTCGTCGGCTTTGCGGGCGACAACGTCGGCCACCGCCTTGCCCAGCGCCGCGTAAGCCGACAACCTCTCCCGCTCATCCTTGGCACCAAAGACCAACTCCAAGCGGCGGGCCAACAGGTCGCTGGCGATGTAGGTAACGTCGTCCAGTACATCCGGGTACTCCCGGCAGTACTCTGCCCGCCAGCCGTTGCGCTCGGCCTCGGTCAAGCGGTTGTAGCTGTTCGCGCCGGTCACGCTGAACTCGGAGTAAAGAAAGCCACAGAACTTCTTAGCCAACTTATCCATCATCTTTTTACCTCTTAATGTTTCTTGGCGTTGGGGTTGATTTCGGGCGTCAAGCCGATGAGATACCGCACCACGTTTTGCGGGTTGAATTTATCGCAGGCGTTGGTGTACAGGGCACCCAGCGCGGCGAAGTAGACACCCTCCAGAAAGTCGGGGTCGCCCTCGGTCATCCTGTCGTACATCTTGATCTCGGCCTCCAGCCCCGTCTGGCTTTCGTACTCAACGAACGCCACCGGAATCAGGATGAAGGCGTCGGAGCTACCGATCGCATCCCGGACCTCCTCCATCAGATCCGCAGAGGTGATGTCCCGGTCGCCCTTGGTAGTGGCGCTAGAAACCAACACAATTTTGGGGGTGTCATCTTTCATTTGTTCTTAATTTCCTTGGTTTTTTCTTTGATCAAATGTTCCAAATACCACTTGGCCTTTTGCAAGTCGGTAACGCCCGCCTTCATCTTCCACCGCCACAAATACTTTATGGCGTTGGCGGTGCAGACCGCCTCAAGCCCTTCCAACCCCACCGTCGCCGCTGCGATGGCGTCGATGCATTCAACGCCGCCCGCCGTGTAGTGGGCGGGATGATTAACCTCGTCTGATTCGTTTACTTTGTCCACTTTTACCTCCTAAAAAAGCCGGGGTGATTAGCCCCGGCCCTGATTACTTGTCGGTCGCGTCGAGGATCTCGCCACCGCGAGAAATGAACGTCGTCACGCGGTCGAGGTCGCTCGCACCAAGCTGCACAACGCGCACGGTTTCACTAACCGCGAACTTCAACGCAGTCTGGGCGGACTTGGCGCGGATAAGGTACTCCTCATTGTTCATCGTGACGATGTAAATCTTCGGTTCCCGCTTGCGGGTTTTCTTTTCCAATTCTACGTTGCTCATTTTTGAGACTCCTGATTTTCAGTTAATGGGATTGGGATTGTAGCCTGCCCGTTAGGCAATGCAAGTTATTTAACGGGCCAGCCAGAATAGTTTCCTTTAGCCGGTGCGTTGCTAGGGTGCAGAAGCCAGCGGTTGCCAAGCAACATAATAGCCCGCAATCTTTTAGTCTCCATAACCTTGTCGGCCCAGACTGGGGGGATTTCTTTGCGGATAAACTGCCGCAAGTCGGTAAGCTTGAGTTCTGGTTTCACTCGATGATCCTTCTGGTTGTTAACACTGCATATTCATCTAGCCCGCCCAACAGCTTGCGGACCGTCTCGCCGTTCACGGGGACCTCTACCTCCATAATTGCGGGGTACTCTAACCCCGCGCAGGCTTTCTTGGCACTTCTAAGGGACCGCAGACAGCCCAAGGTCACGCCCGATTCTTTTACGATGTAAAATTTCACTCCTTCCCCTCCAGTTTGTCCATCAACTTCAAGTCCGATATGGTCCCGTCGTACACGAAGGCTACGCCGCCCCCCCTGCGGATCATCTCCATCTCCCGGTTCTGTAGCGCCGTCGTGTTGCTGAGTTTCCCCGGCGCTTTGCACTCGATGGCAAAGAACCGCCCCCGCCAGCAGCCGACAATGTCGGGGATACCTGAGCGGCCATAGCCGCCCGGAACTGGGAAGAATGCGTAGGGAACTGGCTCTAGAGAGTTGATGAAGCGCAGGAGCTTCTGCTTCACCTTCCCCTCCGGGGTGTTGGCGCTCATAGCTCGTCCCCCTCATCTTCCTCGTCCCTCTCCTTCGCCTCTTCCCACAGGAGGCGCTGGGCGGCGCGGATCATTGTCTTCACCGCCGCCTCTTCCGAAACCCGCTCGCTGCCGCACACCATCAGCCGTGCAGCGTCCAGCACATCCTCCCGAAGGAGTTGCAGCCGCCCTTCGCAGATGCCTCGCTTGTGCCCGAGGGCGTAGCCCTTCTCAAACTCGTCCGCCATCGCGTCCGTTCTCATTACTCCACCTCCTTAATTTGCTTCAAAAGAAACCGCACCTCACAGGCGAGCGCGTAGCACTCGATGGGTGCGCCCCGGTCCTCGACCAGCGCCTTGGCGATGTCTTGCAGGCGGGCCAGATGCTCGCCTGACAGAGTGTACTGTGTTCTCTTTTTAATCCGCATTTAGGTCTCCTCCTCCACCAGCCAGAAGTCCGCGCCCACTTCACCGGGGCGTTGGGTGCGCTTCATGATGTCGATGTTCTCGATCATCCGCCCGATGGTCGATGCGAAGGCGCTGGACCGATACTCCAGCGCGTCATAGCGGTAGTCGCGGCAGTGGATGCGATACACCTTCTCTTCAGTCGGCTCCAGCCACACATCGGCCCGGAGCGTCGCCGCGTTCATTTTGAAGTGCGCCATCAGCTTGGTCGCGTCGGCGATCCCGTAGACGCCAAAGGATCGGGCGTCCGAGGCGTAGTTAGTGTAGTAGTCGCGGGTCATCAGTCGGTAGTTCATCGCAGCACCTCCTCAAGGGCTATTCCGACAAGGAAAAACATTAGCCACAAAAATATCCACTCCTCTTTAGTCATCGTCGTCGCTCCCGAAGATCTCCTGCCACTCGGCAGGGGTGGAGCCGGTCATCAGGAACTCGCGCTCGTCCGCGCTCAGATCGGGGAACGCCTCCTGTATCAGCTTGCCGCCTTCCCATTCCCGCAGGGCGGTTTCAAACGCTTGAGGGTCCATGTCGATGCTCATCTGATTGAGCTTGCCGGTGAAGCAACTCTTGCGCGTGACGATCATTAGTAGCCCTCCTGTACGTCGTCGAGGTCAAGGTCGAGGCCGTCTTCCGACAGCGTCACCAGCATCCAGCGGATTTCTGCCCCCTCGGGGAGGGTGGTCGTCCCCTCGGGGAGGCGCGGGCCAAAGTACTGGCCCACTAAAATGCGGTCGTCGTCCAACCCCGGCAGCAGTTCCGCATTGATGCGGTTCATCGGCACCGGGACCCCAAGGGCCTCGGTAAAGAGCGCGGCAACGTCCGCGTGACCCACCGCCGAGGTGTATTCAAACTCCTGTGCCAAGCCCCGTGCCTGCTCCAACGTCAGGCGTTGGAACCGTAGGTTGCCGCCAAGCGCCCAGCTTGGCAGCATGTTCAATTAGAAAGCGTTTCCGATGTACATGTTTTTTACTCCTTAATGTTTCATTCTGCCCACTGGGGGAACGTCCCCATCCAGCTTCGGTGGTGCCGTCGCACCTCACCCGCCGTCGCCACCCCCAGCCACTCCTCGTAGGCTTGTTGCTTTTCCCGCCATTGTTTCACCCATCGCTGCGCTTGGGCTTCGCGGTCTGGGTACTCGCTCCGGGGGTATTCGACGACGCACCCCTTCAGTCGGGCGAGGGCTTTGGCTGCTCGCATCGCCCGTGGCTGGGCGATGGCTTCGGTCAATTTGCGTGTTTTGTTCATTCTTCCTCTTCCTCTTCCTCTTCCTCTTCCTCTTCCTCTTCCTCTTCCTCTTCCTCTTCCTCTTCCTCTTCCTCTTCCTCTTCCTCTTCCTCTTCCTCTTCCTCTTCCTCTTCCTCCGGGTCGAAGTCCATCAGCGCAGCGAACTTGGCTGCGCGCTGCGCGTTGATGCGGTCCTTCTCCGCCTGCGGGAGGGCGTCCCATGCCGCCTTCTCCGCCGCCATTTCCACCTTGGCTCGGGCCTCTCGCTCGGCCTCGTACTCATCCATCAGGTCGCCCATGTCTTTCATGTCTTTCATTCTCTGTCTCCTGTGTTGCGTTCGGTATGGGGTCGATTATAGGGGCGGATAATAAGCTGTCAACGCTTTCTTAAATCTTTTTTCGCTTATTGCCCGCCCTTGTTCCTGGGCCTTAGTTTATCTGCCCGACAGTAGCGAGCAACTCTTTTCGGTACTTCGCCGGGGGCAGTCCCCCAGCGTCGTCGTACTCGTCGAACTCGCCGTCGCTATTGACGTAGGCGTAGTCCATCCACAGCAAGTCGTCGTACTCGTCCGGGCCTTCGTAGACCTTTTTAGTCAGGGCGAGACGCAGGAAAAACTGAGTCTCTCGCTCAGGGTCGAGGCCCTCGTCGCCAAACCTCTCCCCGGTCATGGCACGGTGGAGATCCTGTGCGCTGTAGTGCTTCAGCGCCGTCGAGTGGTGGATGTTAAGAATGTCCTCATCGTCGTCCGCCGTCACAGTTTCCAGCGCCCATTCATAAACCGTTTTAGTTCCCATTATTTTTCTCTCCTTAATTTAGCGGTACTTGTCCCAGTTCGGGACTGTTACGCCTTGGCGCTCCAGAGAGAGCAGCAGGGTGCGAGCCGCTTGGACAAGCCAGCGGTAGTCGCTGTCCACATTGCCGTGCGCGTAGAACAGTGCGTCGTCGATCAACTCGGGCAGGGCAGGGTCGTCCGCCCGGATGGTCACTGTGCGACGGGTGCGGCGCACCTCCTCGGGGGTTGGCAGTTCCCGGTCCCCGTGGTCGTCATAAAAGGTCACACCAATTTTCAGTTCCATTTTTCTCTCCTTTAGATGCCGTTGTGATTGGGCAGCAGGCTACCCATGTTTACCGGGGTCATCGTCCGCGCAGCAGCAGCGCGATCTTCGGGCCACTGCAACGCGACGTAGAGCGCGTTGTACTCCTCTGAAGTCAGGGCACGGCGCTTGGACACCGGACGATCCCCCGAGTAGGTGGTAGATTCTAGGACTAAGGTTATTTCGCTCATTTATTTTTACCTCCTGTTTTTTCCGTTATAAGGGCTTATTTTAAGCCTGTCAAGTTTTTTGTGAGTTTAAGGCCCATTAGCACAGTCAAGGTTCCCTGTCAAGTGTTTTTTGGGGGGTGTATAAGGGGCAATTGGCGGGGGATTTAGGGGCTTAAACTAGCGAGGGGCGGGGGTATTGTGGCACTGTTCCAAGGATTGTTCCAAGTGTGGCGCGTGTAAGTTATTGATTTTATTATTTGTTCCGTTTGTGGCAATGTTCCGGGAAAAAATTGCAACTGAGAGAAAAAACTTCTGTGCCAAAACGCAACGGAGCCTCTATTATTATATAATATTAATTTATAATATAGGGGGTTCTTGGAAAAAGTCACAGAGACACAGAGATTTTTTCTCTCACTCTCAAATTTTTGTTGGAACATTGGAACAGATGGAACAATCAATAAAATCAATGGGTTAGAAAAATAAAAACGGAACAATCGTTGGAACAACGGAACAAAAGGGCGCGGACATTTACCCCAATGCCGCCGAGGGCGCTCACAAAGGGCTTGGACTGTCGGAGGAACTGGTCAGGCGCGGGACCGCACCCGAGGGCGCTCACTGCCCGCCCCGCCGAGGGCGCAGGCTCCCCGAAGGGCGCGGACTTCCATCGCCCAAGGGCGCGGACTGTCGGAGGAACTGGTTAGGCGGGCGGCGGGCGGCGCAGCGCGGGGGGCCGGGGCGAGCGGCGGGCAGGCGAGGGCGAGGGCCGGGGGCGGCGTGGATTTTAGGCGAAAAAAAACCCCGGCGAGTGCCGGGGTCCAAGGTAGCGCGGGGCGCGGGCGGGCTAGTCGCGGTCGTCGTCTTCAAGCGGCGCGGGGTGAATGATCACGGTGAGCGGCGGGCGTGCCCCCGTCCGCGCCGCCTTCGCCGCATCCGCCCGCGCCGCCTCCGCCGATGCGGTGTCATAACTGATCCACGCCCGGACCCCGTCGCCGAAGTCCACAACTTTCTGTGCCATGTTCTGATCCTCCAAGTTGCGGGGCGGCACCATTACCGCCACGCTTGATAGTCCATCGGCTCCAGCACCGCCGCGAGAGCGCGGGGCAACGTCCGGGCCGGATACTGACCCCGCCCGTAAACCCAGCCGTCCGGCGTATCGTCCGGGACCAAGCCCACGACTGCATCCCCAGTACCGGGGCGCGGTGCGCCAACGTACCAAGTCCGATAGGACCAGCGCGTGCTGCGCCGCCCCCTGTACTCCGGGTAATACCGGATCGTAATTATCGTTTTCATGTTCTGATCCCCCAAGTTGCGGGGCGGCACCATGCCGCCCCTTGTGTTTAGCCGATCTTGCCGATGTCCCCGGCGACATGGTGCCGGACCCAAAGCCACGGGCTCAACCGCTTGACCCAAGCCCGGAGCGGGACGCCGTCCGGTTCGTTCGCAGGTTTGAGCGCCGTTCGGTCCCAATGCAAACGCACGTTGCCCCCCTGCGCGTAGCAGGGCTTCTCCAGCCGCCGTTGCGGGCCGTGAAGCTCAAACGTGATCACATATTCCCGCGCCGCGCCCTCACGCGCACAGAGCGGCGCACCGCTCCCGCCACAACCGCGCGTGCCGTTGCCGCCGCCGCAGGTTATCCGCGCCGCTCCCGGCTTGAGCGGCACCGTCGCGGGGCACTGAACGAACCGGACCCCATCCACGCGGCGGACCTTGCCGCTCGCGTGCCATCCCTCCGGGACCGTGCAAACCGTAGGCACGCCCGCTCTGAAGCTCTCCACCGCCTGCGCGAGCGTATCGGCGGAGTAATTAAGGATCGTCCGCGCACGCGCCCCTAGCGACGCCACAAAGGGCCTCCAAAGGGTCCAGCCGAAGTGGATATACGTCCACGCCCCGCCCTTCGGCGGCGCGGCCTCGCACAGATCCGCGAGATAGTCCCAATCGATCCCCCCGGATGATTGTTCCGGGCGCGGGTTAGCCCCGCACGTTGCGGGGCAAGTGCCGAAAGTCTGGACCCCGGCCCGGTAAGTAACCGGGATCGGGCCGGTCTTTTTGTCGCCGCTTGATTCCACGAGAGTAAGCATGATCAGGTCCCCTTTTTGATTAGTTGCGCCAGCGCGGCCCGCATTCCCGGCACGCACTGAAAAACGATCCCGCCCAGCATCCACCGCCCGTTGCACTCGTAGCCAAAGCCCTTGCCCCGGTACACGCGCCCGCCGAGCGCCTTGGCGCGGGCGAAAGCCTCGCCCTTCCCCCTGCCGAACTCCAGCCAGCTCACAACGTATCGGCTGTTCCCGTTCGCGTCCTTCGGGACACGGTAAAAGCTAACTCCGCCAATAAACTCGCGGTCCATCATGGTTCTATCCTCAGTTGCGGGGGCCGACACCGCGCCGGCCCCCTTGGTTTGATAACTGGCTAGAGCGCGTCCGCCGCCGCTTGAGCGGCGAGGTCCGCGTCGTACTGCGCGGCCTGCGCCGCTTCCGCGTCCGCATCCGCCGCCAATTGCGCGAGCCGCGCCCGCTCGCTCACCGTTTTCGCAACGTCCCGGAGCGACGCCGCGCTCGCCGTCGCGGCATCCGCCTGCACCGAAAGCAAGCGGGCGCGATCGTCCGCGTCAATGTATTCCGCCCACGCTATCGCCGCCTCGCAGGCGTCTGCGCTCGCACGGGCGGCGCTGAACATGGCGCGGCAGTACAACGCCCCGGAGTCATCCCCGGCGGCTTCCGCGACGCGCACCGCCCGGAAGATCGCCCGCCCGGCAAGTCGCGCGTTGTCCGCGTGATCGTTCGCGGTCGCGTAGTCGCGCAAGTCCAGCGCGTCCACCGTCGCTGCGTGATAACCGGCGGCGTCCTGCGCCGCCTCGCGGGCAATATCAACCGGGGCGCGTTCCGCCGGGGCCGGGGTTGTCAAAGTAATCTTGATCATGGTTCTATCCTCCAGATTGCGGGGCGGCGGGATTGCCGCCCCTTGCGTTGCGTTGCGTTAAGCCGCGAGCTTGAGTAGCGCGTCGCGGGCCTCCACCTTGAGCGCCGCGCCGCGCCCGAATAGCGAGCTATCGACCCGGTTCTGCAAGCTATGCCCGCGCTGTTCGTGGTCAACGTATTGCGTGACCGCGTTCAGCAGGCCCCAAGCCGTGCCGCGAGCGGATGGCAAGCTCGCGCCCTCGCCCGCGCCCTTGAACAGATCCCAAACGCGGGCGATCTTGGTCCGCGTTTGCGCCGGGATCAGAGCCTGATCCGTTTCCATTGGCACGGGCTTGCCGTCGCTACCCTTGATCCCGAGCAACGCCCAGATCGTTTGCCCCGCTTCCCGGTCCGCCATCGGGGTCGAAGCTAACCGCTCCGCGTCCGTCATGAACCGGGCGAACGTGTCGCCCACCTGTAGGTCGCGCTTGACGCGGTCCGGGTCGAAGGTCGAAGTGTGGCGGACCTTGATAGCGGACGCGCCCGCATCCGAAAGGGCCATTGACAACGTGTTCTGGCAAACCACGCGGATCGAAGTGTGCGTTGCGGTAGTCGCCATGCTCCCGTCGCAGGCGGTCGCCAGCATGAGGTACGCGCCGATCCGGTCGCCGCCCGCCAGTACGCCGCTTTCGCGGATCGAGCGGGCGAGCGCCCAGTATCGTGCGCCGTCGCTGAGGACCCCGGCGGTTTCCATCTCATAGCCGCCCGCGTATGCCAGATCCCGAAAGAATTCCAGCACTTCAATTGGTTGCACTACCTTGTACCGATCCGACACCGTCGCAAGCGCGGTTTGATTGTCGGACCGCACGACTACCTTCCGGTCCGGGATCCGTTCGATTGAGCCGTCCGCTTTCGCGTACAGCGCCGGAGTTAAATCGAGCCGGTACAGCATCCCGCTGTTTTTCGCCCAGACTTCCGGCGGCGCGTCCGCCGGGGTCTCACCGCCGAGAATGTGCCAAGCCGGTTCGCTACCAGCGCGGCGGGTAAAGTTGGCGTGGCCGCCAATAAAACTGATGTTATGCATTTTCTGATCCTCTATTGCGGGGCGGCGGGATTGCCGCCCCTTGGTCCGGCAGTTTAGGCCCTTATAAATTCCCGTCAATAGTTCGCCGCTAATTTTCCGAAAATATTTTCGGGGTTAACTATAAGCCCCTCCCGTCGCGGCGGAGTGATGAAACGCGCCCGCGCCTCACGCGCCCGCGTCTCACGCGCTACGCGCCCGCGCCTCACGCGCCCGCGCTTCACGCGCTACGCGCCCGCGCCTCACGCGCTACGCGCCCGCGCCTGCCCGCGTCCATGTTCCCCGCGCGTCACGCGCTACGCGCCCGCTCGCGCGCCCGCGCGAACTTATCCACAGGCAATTAAGCCCGGAACGATAAGCGCCTAAGTTATCCACTTATCCACAGGGAAAGTTATACACAGGGTCTACAAGGCCCCTGAGAGGCCGCAGGAGGCGTTTAGAGGGTTCCGGGTATCAGGGTCAAGCTACCCGATTTTAAACGCAGTACAGAACAAATCGTTTAAAATCAATGACTTACAAACCCTATGGCACGCCGGTTGCTATAGCACAAGCCATGCCAAAAAAAGGGCCGTTTTGCCCCTTGCACGCCGCGCCGCGTTGTGGTAGCGGCTCGCTCGCGCCCGCGCCTCCCCGCGCTCACCCTCGCCCGCGCGTCACACGCTACGCGCCCGCCTGCCCGCGTCGTGGTGCCCCGCGCACGCTACGCCCGCCCGCGCGAGTAGCACGGGGTCCGATTGCGCGTCCAGCCTTTCCCCAAAATCGCGAAAAGTTGAACGCTTGACCAATAACGATACGAACCGTCTCGTATTGTAATTGCCCCGGAATTTTACCCGGCAATATTCCGCCGACCCCGCGCGGCACCTTGACGCGGGCACGCAGGCTACGCGCGGTCTCGTTTCGTGCGCGTCGCGCGGGGTTTGTTTCGTGGGCGCGGGCGAGCGCGGCACCTCGACGCGGGCGGGCAGGTCACACGCGCGGCACCTTGACGCGGGCGCGCGAGCGCAGCGCGGTCTCGTTTCGCGAGCGGGCGCACGCGCGGCACCTTGACGCGGGCGCGGGCGCGAGGCCGACTACGTCCCGCTCGGCGGCAGGGCCACGAGGCGACCCCCACCCCCCAAATTCGCAATGGGTCCCATGCCCTGTCCTGCTCTACTAATCCACTCAACCAAATCTCAGATTTGCAAATTGCAATTTATACCAACCCCCCCGGTGCCTTTTTGAAATCCCGACCCCACGGGGGTATATTTTGCAGTTGACAGCTTTCTGATTTAATCTTTACACTGAGGTATAAAGGTGTAAGTATGCGAGATATTGACGCTGTAAAAAGAAATAGAATTAAACGAGCAAAAGATAGCAATAAAGTAGTAGACAAAAGAAGTATGCAATATGCGGCCAAGGGCGCGGACATTTCTAATAAAGTTTTGTTAAGCGCAATTGCAAGTATGTTCAAATGTGAGACAGTTGCCGAGGCCAAACGGGCGTACAGAAAAACTGTTATGAAAAAAATGTCTAACATTAGAAAATATGTAAATCCTTATGCCTACTAAACTTAAAACCGATTCCCCATTAGCTGTTGTGTTTAACGCAATCCATCCGTCGCGGGTTAGAACTGAGGCGCAAAAAGCAGGATCTATAGAAAAAAACAATGCAAAATTAGCCGCAGCGCAAGCGGACGGAAGTTCGCCAATAAAGTACAAAAAAACGCCGCCTAAAATGCCCGCGTATGATCGCAAAAAGGAAAACATCAAATTGGCTGCAATAACGATGATTCAAGCGCAGTTAGCGCAGTACGATAAGATCATCATTAAAGACCCGGAGCAGTTGCGGACTTATGTCACCAACAAGCTGATTGAAGTGTCCCAGTGCGGTGCGGTCAAAGAGGAACTGCGGGCGTTGGAGTTGTTAGGGAAGATGTCGGACGTTGGGTTGTTTACGGACAAGACCGAGATCAAGGTGTCGCACACCAACTCCGGTGCCCTTGAGGAGACAATCAAGGAAAAAATTGGCCGTTTGATTGCGCTCAAGAAGCAGGAAATCGAAGAGCCGGATGAGGACGACATTGACGACGTAGAGTACGAAGACCTTGGCGACGAAGAGAGCGACGAAGGCGACGACTAAATGTTTGACGCGCTGAATTTGGATGAACAGACCCTGCAAGATCTCCTTGCGGTGTTGCCGTCGCTTCCAGAAGAAGAAAAACGCACCCTGCTCCATGATCTCCAGCGCCTTGAAGAAGTAAAATCCCGTGAGCAATGCCGGGAAGAGTTCATTCCTTTCGTGCAGCGCATGTGGCCGGGGTTCATTTCCGGTCGGCACCACAAGATTATGGCCCGTGCCTTTGAGCGCGTTGCCAAAGGCGAGATAAAACGCCTCATCATCAACATGCCGCCCCGGCATACCAAGTCAGAATTTGCGTCTTACCTCCTCCCGGCATGGTTTTTGGGTAAATTTCCCGAGAAAAAGGTCATCCAAACGTCGCACACTGCCGAATTGGCAGTAAATTTTGGCCGAAAAGTGCGAAATTTGGTGGATGAAGAGGGTTACCGCAGTATTTTTCCCGAAACCGTGCTGCAAGTGGACTCAAAAGCGGCGGGAAGATGGAATACCAGCAAGGGCGGGGACTATTTCGCTATCGGTGTCGGCGGCGCGGTGACGGGTAAGGGCGCAGACCTGTTGATTATTGACGATCCGCACTCGGAACAAGAAGCCACCATTGCCGAAACCAACCCCGAGGTCTACGACAAAACGTATGAGTGGTACACATCAGGCCCACGGCAGCGTTTGCAGCCGGGAGGGGCTATTGTTGTCGTAATGACCCGTTGGTCAAAGCGGGATTTGACCGCTCAGGTGTTGAAAGCGGCGGCGATGCGCGAGGGAGAGGAGTGGGAGGTCATCGATTTCCCGGCCATTATGCCCAGTGGGAACCCCCTGTGGCCTGAGTTTTGGCCTTTGGAAGAACTTGCAGTATTGCGGCAGGAGTTGCCTCACGCCAAGTGGATGGCTCAGTACATGCAAGACCCCACCTCAGAGGCGAGTGCTATCGTCAAGCGTGAGTGGTGGCAAGTGTGGGAGAAGGAAGACCCCCCGCAGTGCGAGTTTGTATTGATGTCGTGGGACACGGCGTTTGAGAAACATAATCGTGCCGACTACAGCGCCTGCACCACTTGGGGAGTTTTCTACCGGGACGACGACGGCTCCGACTGGGAAGTGAGTAAAGCCGACCGGGGTAAGCCGCAGGCGCATATTATTCTGCTGAATGCGTTCCGGGATCGGATGGAGTTCCCGGAGTTAAAGCGGGTGGTTATCGACCAGTATAAGTCGTGGGAGCCAGACGGCGTTATTATTGAGAAAAAAGCGTCAGGTGCGCCGCTAATTTACGAGCTTCGTGCGATGGGTATTCCTGTGCAGGAGTTCACCCCGACTAAGGGGAACGACAAAATATCCCGGCTTAATGCCGTGTCGGACATATTTGCGTCTGGTAGAGTGTGGGTGCCCGAGACCCGCTGGGCAGAGGAAGTGATTGAAGAAGTAGCGTCATTCCCTGCGGGGGACCACGACGACTACGTTGACTCGGTATCGATGGCGATGATGCGGTTCCGTCAGGGCGGGTACATCCGCACGACGTTGGACGAGCCAGAGGAGGACATCCCCCTCCGCTACCGCAACCCGAACAAGAAGCCGTACTACTAAAAGGAACCCCACATGGGCGACGAAGAGATTCAGATTGAAGTCGAAGTAATTGACGACGGTTCCACCCTGCCGGGGGAGGACAACACGCCTGCGTCCGGTGCCGAGTTTGCCCTTGCCGAGCTTCTTGGGGAACCCATGATCGACAAGGAAGATCCCGAAGTTGAGGACTTTTACCGGAACTTAGCCGAAGATTTTGACGATAAGACGCTCTCGTCCATTGCGGATGACCTGTTGGATTCTTTTGATGGTGACACCGCGTCGCGCAAGGACTGGTTGCAGACCTACATCGACGGGCTTGAACTGCTTGGGTTGAAGATTGAGCAGCGGACTGAGCCGTGGAACGGTGCGTGCGGGGTGTTCCATCCCCTGCTGTCGGAGGCGCTGGTTAAGTTCCAAGCCGAGACCATCATGGAGACCTTCCCGCCGAGTGGGCCGGTGAAGACGACCATCATTGGGAAGGAGACGCCGGAGAAGAAAAAAGCGTCGATCAACGTCGCGGCGGATATGAACTTCCAGTTGACGGAGGTGATGACCGAGTACCGCCCCGAGCATGAGCGGATGTTGTGGGGTCTGGGCTTGAGCGGTAATGCGTTCAAGAAGGTCTACTACGACCCAGCAATTGAGCGCCAAATCTCCCTCTAC
>Ga0315901_10001130_pt1 | contig 38489 bp, 65 predicted proteins | sample LakEriMetagenome_10_FD_203761 | JGI IMG/M metagenome (GOLD analysis project Ga0315901, IMG submission 203761) | Freshwater fungal communities from buoy surface, Lake Erie, Ohio, United States - Buoy 2 MA116 | ecosystem: Environmental > Aquatic > Freshwater > Lake | place: USA: Lake Erie, Ohio...
CGTTACCATGTAACTAGGTCGAAACCTATAGCACGTTACAGAGGACAATACGGGCAAACACATCAGGGATGTGCGATAAATTCACGAACGTTCATATATCACCTAAAAAATCTTCGCCTTTATAGTCAGAATGATTACTATCCATATAAACAATACCTCTTGTCCATTGAATTGCAATAAACACACAAAATGCCACAATTAATCCGTATATAAGATAAATTTCCATATCATTTGCTTAATGAATGTTTAACAGGCCTTCCGTCTTCATCTATACAAACAAACACCATCTCATCGATATTAACAATAACTTTGTGAGTTGTCAAGTCTCTAACCTGCACTTCTAATGTAATTGATGTTTTACCTATAGTTTTTAAACCAATTCCAATTTCAACAATATCTCCTTGAAATGCAGGAGCAATAAAATTTATTTCTGATATGCTTTTTGTAACTACCCGTCGATGTCTAGTTTCAATACTTGCATAAATTGCCGCTTCTTCGTCAATCCATGCTAAGCATCGTCCTCCAAACAAAGTTCCACCTGCGTTTAAATCTCCTGGCTGAACTAATTTTCTGGTAAGAAACCGCATAATAACCTCAATATTTAAATAAAATGTCACCGAAGGGAGTCGAACCCCTGACGCCCAGCTCTTCAGGCTGGCGCTCTACCAACTGAGCTACAGTGACGTTACCTTTTCCCACGCATACTGCGAATTCAATTTAAACGATCCTACAAAACCACCCCAGAAAGCAGACTCAGGAGAAACTAGCGAAATGAATGCACCTTTGCTTGGCGTATTATACAAATAATAAGTTTCACCAATTTTTGGTTGAAACGAAATTTGGCATTCGTATAACATTTTATTTATTGCATATTCTTCTGCTAACCGTTCATACAACTTTACTATTTCATCATATCTTTCTTTGAAATAATGCTTAAATGTAGGAGATACATTAGCTTTCCACTCATCTATATTTTCTGGATATATTGAGGCAGGAGCATTTGGCGTGGTCCCATACGTTAATGCATTACTTCTTATATTTTGTATTGATTTATCATTCATAAATTTATTAAAGAGCGGGTAACGGGGGTCGAACCCGTGACATCTTCCTTGGCAAGGAAGTGCTCTACCAACTGAGCTACACCCGCAAGTATGCGCTTAGAGGGACTTGCACCCCCACGGTTACCCGCCAGTTCCTAAGACTGGTGCGTCTGCTAATTCCGCCATAAGCGCCTACACGCCGAGAGGGAGTCGAACCCCCAACCGCTGGTTTTGGAGACCAGTGCTCTACCAATTGAGCTATCGACGCACAACGGACAGTGAGGGATTCGAACTCTCGGTACCTTGCGGCACGGCAGTTTTCAAGACTGCTGCAATAGACCACTCTGCCAACTGTCCATATCTAAATTATAGTAGGACCGAGAGTCTCCTACATTACACTTCTGGCGGGGTGGACTCGGATAATTTTCCGCCCTTATAATTTAGAAGTACCCCGAGAAGGATTTGAACCCTCACATACAGTTCCGAAGACTGTAGTGCTTCCATTACACCATCGAGGTATTACTTAGAAAATACTATAAATGTATACTTTGCGCTGTTACTCTTATAATCCCACTTTTCCGCATCAATATCACCAAATGCAGTTTGCCATTCTTCATACAATGGTGACCAAACATCTTCCATAAAATAGAATCCACCATCGTTAACTCTATGCCACAAATTTCTAAACGTTTTTAATTGCGCCGGTGTTGTGTGCAACCCATCGTCAATAATAATATCAAACGTCATATCCATCAATGCAGCATTACACTGGGATAGATTAGTAGAATCAAACTTAAATGTTTTAATTCTTGGCTCTTCAAACATACAATCGTCTTGAATATCCCCACCATAAATCATAGCATTTGGAAAATATTCTTTGAATGCTCGTAATGAAGCACCAGGTCTATAATTACCACCCTGCCACGCCATATTTGACGGTGCATCTGGAATCACGGTACCGATTCCAATTTCCAATATATTTAATGGCTTATGTCGTAAGTTTTTTAAAATGCTATCATAAACTGGACCGTAGCCATTTTGTACTTTGTCGCTTAAATGTTCTGTAATTATTTGACTAAAATTTTTCATAAATTCTCCATAACTAAATTAGTGCTCTCGGTGAGACTCGAACTCACAATCCCGATGGGAAGCAGTTTTTGAGACTGCCGTGTATACCATTCCACCACAAGAGCAAAAACCATTAACAATTATCATTTAATAACATTATCAATCATTTCGGCAATCCAAACATTATCTTGTCTCTTGATTTTTGGAATGCCGTTTACTTCTGTAAAACTTGACTCGTGAATTAATAATCTATCCTGCGGTAGTAACATTAAGGCTCCATCATTTCGTGCAACTATCCATAAATGTTTATGCTGCTGCGGGGCATCACTAAACCCATTATTTATAAAATCGATTGCAAACCATAAAGTTCCAACCCCTTCAATTTTTTTATGCGTAACATCTAGTATTTCACATGACAATCCACTTATATATTCTGGCTGATATATTTCCACATCCCATCCATAACAATCCCACGCCACAACATCTGATAATGCTACAGATATATCGGTTTGTTTCCAACGTAATGCATGAAGTGGAATATCTACTAACATCGCACCATTTTCTAATAAAATATGACACGCAAGACTACGCTGTGGTGTGGATCCAATACCAAACCATACACACGGAATTAGATTCTCGTTACCATCGCGAATAACCAAATCAGAAACTACATAAACGTATCTGTGTGTTGTGAGTGAAACATTATGTGGCATATATTTTAATATTAAGTAATACAGCGGGAAAGGTGTTATCCTGCAATCAGGTGATAGGTAGTTGCAACTCCTATCTGTGTATCACCCCAAAATCGTTGGGTCATGACCACCCCTATACATCGTCGTTATTCATCCTCAACTCGGAGAGTTGTTAGCTGTGTCCTAGGGTGAACCCCATATACGTTATCAGTTTTCAGATGCCTTTCCATACGACCACTAACCGAGTAAGACTCGTCCTGCCGTATTACTTATTCAACATAAATTTATCAAGATTATATCCAACAGATTGCCCAACTACATTTAAGTTTTTACTTCCAGTATATTCCTTAATCTTCCATCCATTATTGAGCAAATCCTTTAAACACATCTTATCATTATAAATAAATGCAAATACTACGAGTGGAATGAATGCTACCAGCAAGAACGTAGAAATTATTAAAGTTCCCGCCATAATTCCAAAATTTTTCCAATCTTGACGAAATAGTGCAGGAAAGCATCCCCAAAACAAAACGGTCCACGAGAATCCTACGGGAACTGACTTAATTTCATCGGTGACAGTATTTACAACAATAACATTACCATGTGCCATAACTATTTCTCCTTGTTAAGTGTATGGACAGTGAGGGATTCGAACCCCCGACCTTCGCTGTGTAAAAGCGTTGCTCTAACCAACTGAGCTAACCGTCCGTATTGCAACTTTTCCGTTATGGGGTTCGGTTATAGTTGCCATAAGAGTAAAGGCCCTTACTCGCCCCGACCGCCATACAGGTGGAGCTGCTCACTTTCGTGTGCCCGTGCCTTATATGGCTCAACTACAGAGGATTATGTCAGTCGAACCGCACGGTCTTTTACTTTTACGGTTTAACCACCAGATTCCGTGGCTGACAACTAACATATTTATGGATCGGGTGGGAATCGAACCCACAAGTGAGCCTTGCAAAGGCCCCAGTTTCCCGTTAGCTTACCGACCCAAGCTACATAAGATAAATGTAATAGACCGGATTACCTTTGTCAAGTATGTATATAATTAATTATCTAATAATTAAATAAAACAATAGTTTTTATTTCATTACACTGTGAAATTTTTTAAATTTAGCAATTCTATCATCTAATCCGTGAGTGCCACCATTTACTTTTTTAGTTATGGCAGTTATATCGGCGTCGGTTGCACCTTTATCGGCTAAAGTATTTAATGATCTGGAATTCCAAAACCAAGCAGCAGATAATAACGGATATTTAGTTGCAACTAAATCTGGGGTTTCTATTAAATTTTCCGAGACTACCTTGTCAAATGATTCATAATTAACTTTGCCCGTTAATTGAATAAACCCTCTTCCACGAAATTTCCATCCGTCACCACTTGCTTCGGGTCCATTGCCCATACGAGCACCGTATACAAGATTTGCAATTTTTTCCGGCTTTCTTGCGTATGCTTCCGCCTTTGGTAAATCTGGAAAATATTTCTTAAAAGTGCTCATCAATGCCACTGGACCATAATTTAAATTTTCATTAACTGCCTTGAAGTTTCCAGATTCATGGGCACATTGCGCTAAGAAATGACATAATCTCAATGGCGTATTAATTTGAAATTTTTCCATAACCTCTGGAATTTGTGCTAATACGGCATCAGGAACATGCCCTTTTAATTTATCTATATTCATATTATTTTATATCTCCAGAGGTAATCAACGTATAGGTAAAACTGTTTCCGTGTATAACCTTTGCTTTGTTACAAATTTCCATAAATAAATTAAAATCTTTTACTCGCTTAAATACCTGACATCCTTCACTCCAATTTTCTACAAATTGAGATTCTGTTGTTGGGTTTGATCTATGGATGTTTATACCAAAAATTCCTTCGTCGATGGAAGTTTCATCGAATACACTATCTTTATTTTTATCTCTCCAAACCTTGACAGGTTTTTGTTGTCTCAATGCTTCATATTTTCCTTGATGCAATCCAATCATATGAGATCCTCTATATTGATTGGGTATCAATCTGGCTACGCCATTCGGATTATGAAATTCTTTTACTGCTTTATTTCCTGGGTCTGTGGTACAAGCCCATATATGAAATTTCCAAGCTCCGTTTTCTTTATATGAAACGGTGATCCAGTCGTCAAATAAATTTGTAACTTTTTTTCCTGGAATCATATTTCTGACTCCCACAATATTCACATCAAAATCTTTCGCCCCTTCAAACCACGCATAACCTTTGGCTTTTACTGCCGCTTCTATTTGTTCTCTAGTAAACGCCATAACAATTCTCCGTTAGAGTTTCAATTTAGTTAATATTCTTATGCTATCTAACGAAACCTTATGCTGCTGTAATGTCGCGGTTCTCTGTGGTACATTTGGAAACACATATGCATGAACTTCATTTTTTACTTTAATTACTTTCCAGCAATGCGTTGGTATAGCAACACGATTAATTCTTCCTGCCTCACCAATACATCCCGCCATAATATTCAGCGAATCATTTTCTACAGCTAATATACGAGTCCACTCTTCTAAATTTTTCCATTGACCGCGATTTAGTCCTGGATACTGCGGAGCCATATTGGTATAATAAAAACTTTCATCCATATCGCGTTGATTACATCTTGAATCTCCTGCAGGAGAAATATGCCCTCTATCAAATCCAGACCTAATATAATCATTGTTTATATCACTATCTTTTTGCAGATATGGGTCTGGTAAAAATTTATCAGTTCGTCTTGCGGGTATAGAACATTGTAACTCCCGCCGAGTTGTTGACCATTCTACTAAAATTGGATATCGCAATGATCTAGAAAATACAGATTGATAATTTGCATGTTTTACTCGCACCGTATCTTGTGCGGGTAGAGATGTTGCAATGAGTAATAACCAAACCCACCGCATCATTCTACAATTTCTTCATATGAATTATTTAATTGTGCTTCTGCTTTAGCTTTTGCGACCGGTGAAAATTTCTCTAATCCAGCAATACCAAATGATCCAAGGGTTAACATCACAAATGAATTATAAATATAATCTTTAATTTCTAAATTTTTTCCTTCCAATCCCGTGATTAAATCAATTGCAGCAACAATAACCATAACTGTAAATGACATAAATCCAATAATAGTTTTTTCATTCCAGTCATTATTATCTTTAAAAATTTGCGTAAACTTTGATACCATAGTGTTTGCTTCTGGTAACTTTGTTAAATCTACAGTCTTAGCCATATATTACTCCTATCGTCGGTTTGTTTTATCTTCCAAAACCGTTATTCGCTTATCAAGTTCGGCGCGAGCCATTGCCGCTTCCAGTTTAAGTTCAGCACGAGCTTCTGTTGCTTGGGCGCGAATTTGTTCCATTGCTATCGTCGTACCGTCGGGAGGAATTGGTTTATTTTCCGCCGATACTACTACCGCAACTTTACTTTCAAGAACCGTAATTTTGTTTTCCATATCATTGAGTGCCACCAGCAAATAACCTATACACGATAAAAGAATAGGTACGGCACCAAAAACAATTTTTTCTACAAGTTGACTTTTAGAATTTGTAACTTCGTCAGACATGACTATCTCCGTTATATTATTTGCAAAATTCTGCTAGTCGCTTATCTAGATAATAAGGTCGAACATCACATTGGTTATCAACTAAAATATCAATCATTCTTTTGTTATTTGCTATCTGTGTATTGATTGCGTCAATTCCAGTGGATATTTCTGCAATTGATGTGACCGCATCGGTTATTTGGTTGTCTACAATTTTGTGTTTATTAGATGATGTCACCTTAAATGTGTTTGTTTGATTTGATACAGAATCCAGTTGTGCGCTCAGTGTTTCTATTTTTTTATTAGTATTTTGTGAAAGGCGAATATATAAAACGGATTCTGCTGCAATAACTAAAAGCAATATCATAATAGTTGATAAAATACTTACTTTTATTGCATTAAAGGTTTTATTTGGTATAAACATTATTATCTACCTCTTTTCTTATTAGAGGTTTTCATTGTAGTGTCTCCCTTTGATACCAATACATTATCACCATCAATTTCTACGTTCATTGCTTCGCGAGTTTCATCCAGCTGCTTAATAAGACTCTTGATAATTTCAATTTCAGGCTTTTCTTCCTTTTCTGTCGTGCCTGTAATCCCTGCCAACATACTAATCATTGCCATTACTGCCGTTGATACTAATCCTATTACTGCGGGTAGTGATGAGGACGGGAGAAATGCGCTAGCTACTACGCCCACAATTACTAAAAGAACAATCCAAGGTACTGCCGTTTTACCAATAACTTTGCTTGCTACTTCCTTTGCAGTAGAATTTCCTTCTAATCGCTTTAAATCTGTTTCTGTTTTCTTTAACTCCAAATCCGCCAATAATTCTTGACGCTTTAATTCAATAGATGCCTCAATTTGTGTCTTTTTTAACTGCATTTTCGGATCTAGTCCGCTATCCTTTGCCATATTCATTCTCGGTTAATGTTATGAAAAACCTTTCCCCAGAACCATACAATAACAGGTAAGAACGCAAAACATATTAAAGTACCGACCATACATCCAAGAAACGCATCGAAATAAAACATAGTACAAAACAATAAAGGTTTACATAACAGTATTACCGTTACATAAACCTTTATATACAACTATAAATATTAAATTTTACTACATTTCGTTAATTTCTACTTGATCAAAATGACGCAGAGCAACTGAGAGTTCTATCGGGGTGTAGTTGATATGTTCAACACAAACTGTCATGTATCTTGGATCTGGCTTTCCCTGACTGTCTGATACGATGTGTTCATGTAAGTGTCCGTGAATGTTACCCTTGAACCGCCCAAGTTGCCGTGGATGAATCGGAATATGACTTAAGATACATTTATCTAATTTGTGATATGCTCTGATGTCTTTAAAAAATGGAGTGTAATTCTCTAAATCAAAGATATCGTGATTGCCCTTAATCAAGACCTTTTTTCCATTCAAATGATTTAATATAAATCGATGTTTACGATTAATAAATACGTCACCTAAATGGTATACTTTATCATTTACTCCTACAACATTATTCCAATTGTTGATAAGAGCTTTGTCCATCTCATCTACGTCATCCCAATGTCGTAATTTTGTACCATCGGTTCGCAAAAACTTACAAATGTTTGCGTGACCAAAATGTGTATCGGATATTAAAAAGACATTAGGCATAAATATATAAGTTAACTACTAATTATTATTTTTACAGGTATTGTCATATTTAATGCAGCAAACGCACATAGTCTTGTATTTCCCGCCATTAAATATAAATTACCTGATTTATTTATTACTATCGGCATAGGAAATGTAGAATTATTAATTATACCCTTAAAAATTTTATTAATATTTCTTTCATTTTCTTTCGCTATCTGTGTCGCTTGTTTATACGGATCATCTGATTTAAGAACATCGCCTACGTCAGAATTATCAAGTGACATCAATTGCTTTTTTGTTAATACTGCTACTTCTGCGTCTTTTATTAACCGAACTAACTCTTCAGGAGTGTTTGCTAGATTAGGAAATTTTTTAAATGTTTGTGCATTTTGAAAATATTCTCCTACTTCTTCTTCCAACTCTGCTTTAGTAAAGTTTCGTATTTTCTTATATACTTTCATATGTTCTCCTGAATAAGCACGTGGCGGGAGTCGAACCCGCGTCTCTAGCTTGGAAGGCTAGGATAATAGCCGTTATATGACACGTGCATATGGTCCTTGAGGGACTTGAACCCCCGCACTTCGAATTATGAGTTCGCTGCTCTAACCGACTGAGCTAAAGGACCAAGTTGGTGTGTCTCACGACTTTTAACACACCGTCCCCAGATTACGAGTAAGATATCATTACTACTGTGGTCAAAGTGCGCCGGGTGGGACTTGAACCCACATATCGCTCGCTTATAAGACGAGTGCTGTCACCATTTAGCTACCGGGGCAGAGTGGACCGCCAGGGTAACGATCCCTGTTCTGAAGGTTAAAAGCCTCCTGCATCACCATTAATGCTTGCGGTCCAGATTGTGTTGGCGTCACACCAACACTTGTATTATACTACTTCTTGTCTACTACGTCAAGGGGCACACCGATAGCAGTTAGCCACGTATTTAGATTTTTCTTAACATCTTCAAGGTCGCGATTTTCCCAATTCATTTCCAAATTGATAATATCATCATTGGTCTTGCGATCTCGCGCCGTATAACTTACCCGATATGATTCGTTCAATTCTTTTGCCTTTGCCATAAGTATTACCACCAGTTGTGCGTTTTTGTATTATTTACCGAAATTCCAATTGGATTATTTTTTATAAATTCCGTAAGCTGTTCTGTTGCGACACTGCTATTGGTATGATCTAATTGATATCCTGAATTGCGAATTTTATTCATATTCATACTAGGACCTTTAGATACCATTGAGGTCTTAATAGAGTCTAGCAACTTTTGTTTGTGTGGATGTAGATTTGCAGCAGCATTTAATTCATCTAACAAACTTAATCTATCAGTTAGCCAGTTCTCGTGTTTAGAAAAAAACCATTCCAAATTTGAAGGGTGAGCAGCCCATAGTTCTGTTAATACATATACTTTATTATTATAAGGACCTAACGTATAATCGCCCTGCCCCATCAACCAATAATATGTTCTGTATTTTTTAATAATGTTTAGATTTAAGTTCAAAATATTGATAGCGGTTTTTGTAGTGCCCGACTTAATTTCGATGGCATTTCCCAGCGTATCTCGGGCATCTACTACATTTGTTCCTTGCCGTTGTGGTGGTCTAATCAATCCACAATGATTGGCAATTAACTCTTCTCTATCGTCATCTTGAGCAATTAACTTAACCATATAACCTCGTTTATATGCTTCCGGCGAGACTCGAACTCGCAAGCCGGTGAAGGCGGCAGATTTTAAGTCTGCTGTGTATACCGATTCCACCACAGAAGCGCAAACCCATCGTATGAATGTAGTATAACTCGATGAGTTCTACCTGTCAACCCCTATCAATCCAACTGTCTAATTGCTTGTTCGGTAAGGGCGTATATTTGCTTTCCATTTAAATTTGAATTAAATAATTCAATTCCTTCCTGTGTCAAACTTACGGACTTGCCGTTTGGTAGAACGAAATTATGTTCTCCCGTCTTATTTACTAACTTTACTTCGCAACCATGCATATAAATTACTCCTTATAGTCTTGTGACCAAATATGTTGATATTGTGGATATTTACTACTTAAACAGCTTAATGCTCTAGGATTGTAGTGATCATTTGTCCAGCCACCATTAATATGATTCATCATAGAATGTGCGCCTGCTAATTGTATTTGAATTAAATTATGTATTCCCGAGTGCAATTCATATACCACTAAACTTCCCTTATCCTTATTTATACCTATTCCAAAATTTTTATTTTCTAACTGCCATACTTGATCGGGAAATTGCGCTTCCAATTCTGACGTTGCGTAATTTTTAATTTCAAACCCCGTTGCGTTATGTATTTTTATAAATGATACCGCATGAATCCAATTAAAATTAGTTCTAAACGCCGCTTCTTGGGTCAATCCCACGAAATCATTTCTAGTTTTTAATTGTTGAGTATTAAAATGTCCATAAAGAGGACCAGTCGTATTAGTTTTTTGTGGTGTAAATTTAAATGATTGCCAGTTCGGTTCCAATGGATCGTTTTGATTATATAATTCTAATCGTCTAGGCGCTTTGAAATGCCCTACATTCTCACCAACTACAATGTTGTATTCGTATACATCTCCTGCTTGTGTTAATACCAAGGCAGGATTTATCATACGCATACTTTCGGTTGCCGCTAATACTTCAGAAAAATTTGGAAGAAATTCTATATCCGTATCGGTTTGGAATATCCATCGTGCACCAAAGAAATGACGATTCTTTGCATAATCGAACATCATATTCATGACTAGTCCAATTCGGTTGCCCCAGTAGTCCACAGATTTCATAAATTCATATGAACGCTCTGGTAACTCCATATCTTCCAGTTGCTTTACTTCTACGACATCTTCTAATCCATATTCAATAACTAGTCTGTTAGTATGTTCACTAGTTACCGACGAATTATATAATATAACTTTAGTGTCGTAATGCGGCACCACGCATTCTTTTAGTGATGCAAAATACACGTGTAGTGGTCTAGTTTCTTCTGGCAAATCCATTAATCCTGCCATAGATAGTATTAATATTTTATCTTTCATTTATATCCCTCCAAAGCGGAAAGGGAGGGATTCGAACCCTCGGTACAGATTTTATTCCGTACGGCGGTTTAGCAAACCGCTGCTTTGAGCCTCTCAGCCACCCTTCCTATTTTCTAATTGTTTTAATATTACTTCTCTGGCTTCTGGTGTGTAATTTTTCCAGTTTGCAATTTCATTAATCGTTCGCAAACATCCAGTGCAGTAATTATTTTTTAATTTACATATTTTTATACACGGCGACTTTATATTTTTCATAGTGTGTATAAATAGGCGACATCGGAGATATTATTATTGCCTTATGCCCTCACTCATAAGTTTTCTAGCTATCCGTTTACAAATTTTAGCACAATGTGGCGTGTAAACGTGCAACGCGAGAATTTGTCCTACCGCGATAATACCTCTACGATATCTACCCGCTCCCAACGGGTATCATAAATATACACAATTGTGAATAAATGTCAAGTCCTACTGTAGTTCTTGTATTACTTCCAAATCCTTAACATTCGTAGTAAATGTAGTCATTGGATCAAATACCAACCTAACATCCGTTACAATTTCATCTTCCACTTTATATGGCGACGAAATTACTTGCACGATCATTTGTGATGGGCGACACAATGCATACGAACCGAGACCTACTTGGATGTCAGACATAACATACTCTACTTTAGATTTTCAAGTACGTAGGTTCTACAGACCGGTTCCACCCGCATAACAATTAGCGTATCGCGAGCAGATCGGGTAATGCTAAACAGTGAAGGGCACCGATACGATGCCGTTTCTGATTCCTTCTTATAGATAATAGAAGAGATCTTAGTCTCCAACATAACGGCTACCATTACGATAATAATAATAGAAATAATATTAAAAATACGCTTAATGGTTTTCTTATGCTTGTCTGTTAGAAATGTTGATGCTTCCATCTTGTTGTCTCCTTTGTTTAAACTTCAATAAAATAGTTTCTGTTATATAAAACATTAGCAGTGATAATGGAACGGCAACAATAACTACTATAGTCAATATTACCAATAAAGTCAATATCAAAATTGCCGTGAAATTCATAAAAATAGAATTTAATATATAAAAGAAATTTTTGCGTTGCACAATTTATACTACGGTTACAGTCAATGCACTGTTTTGAATTTCGTTGACCACTTCAAACACGTTTTCTAGATTTTTAGTGCTCTCGTGTGCCTTTTGATCTTGATAGGTGAATACCTTTTCATACCACGTATTAAATGCAAATCGATATCCTCTGCTTGGACGAACACCGTGAATATGTTCTCTGCCGCACGGAAACGCAACAAATCTGCCTTGTCGTGGCGTTACATCAATGTTGTGTTGTGGGAAAATAGTATGTCCACCTTGAAAATCTGCATTTAAATATAATACCGATGTATAAAATCGCGCTGGCACGTAATTTGGAACCCATTCGTCGTTTGACCTATCAATAAACGTTGAATAGTCGCCTTGGGCTTCCGTTGGCGTTCCCATAAATCGCTTGTCTTCATCGGCAGGCCACACCGCATCGGCATGATAATTGAAACCCTTACTTGAAATGGCAATTCCACTATATTGCATTTTAAATCGCGGTAACCCCAATTCACTTTCCATCAACTGCATTATACGAAATTGCACCTGCTCCATTACATTTCGTGCTTCGTGTGTAAACGGTAAGGCGTTCCCACGCTCCATAGAATACAACTCACTCCACAGATATAGGTCCGGATCACTTGGTTGTGTAGGACGATTTTGTGCCGCCAGTGCCAATACTACTGCTTCTTCGTTTGATAGAATGTTATCTACTACCAAGATTTTATCTTTATTTAACGTAACCACGGGAGCCGCCATAAAAGTATCCTCTTTAAATGTAATTATCCATATTTATATATATCTTACAACCGTTACTTTGTCAAGGGGTACTATGTCACTTCCGCATATTAATATAGATTTATTGGATCCAACCGAACCTATTTTAGTATCATGGGGAGGTGGAATCGACTCAACTTACGCATTAAAATGGTTATTAGAAAATACTCAAAATCCCATTTACGCAGACTATTGGGGTATACTTTCCGACCGACTCTCCGACTTTAGAATGATTGGAGAAAAAGGAGCCTGCGATGCCTTATATCCACTATTATCACAAATTCGTCCGTTTACTTATACCACGTTTCAAGCAGATTGGAAAAATTGTTGGGCGCGTGGACCAGCAGTTATTAGTTTGGTACAACAATCAGCACAGACTCGTAGAATAAAGAAAATGGTAATTGGCGCAGCACATGACGATTTAACCCAGCTATTACCAAATACAGATATCTCTGCTATAACAAAGATGGTGCAGTTTGGTGAGGATATTGCGGCGGCGTGGGAGCGTATGCAAGACTATCTTGACCCCGCACTCCAACACACTACGTATTGCCGCTTTGCCCTTCTTCCAGAAAGTGCCACGGATACTAAGTTTAATTACGGACTCTATCTCGGCAAAGAACTTGTAGAATTAACATTTTCATGTACTAATAGCGTGGCGTTACAGACCAGTGCCGTATTAAATAACCTATTAAAATCTTGTGGACAGTGCCCTCGTTGCCTAGCCAGAGAACAACTCCTTGCCCATTTTAATCAATGATAACATTTAAAGATATTTTAGGAGAGGCGTTATACGATCCCTCCTATGTGTATAAGGGAAACAGCTACTCAGGCACCCCTATGCTTACCACCGTTGATAATAAAAGAGTATATAAAAATTTAAGTTTATCTGGTACCCCGCTCTATACGATATCAAATAATAGACTATATGCGGGTAATTCCAGTTCCGGCACCGTCCTCGCCACACTAGACAGAAACAACGTCTATCTAGGGAATAGCTACTCTGGAACCCCATTAGCCACAATATCTGGTAATCACATATATAAAGGGAACTCGGTATCTGGTCATATCCTTGCTACCTCCCCTTCTGGCTGTAAATATAGTTTGTTCGCCGCCGCCTACCACACACTTAAATACTAGTTAACGCCCCACGGTACTAGAAAAGAACAGGATACTTACCTGTTCTTTTTTATTGTACTGTACTTTTAAAAACTGTACAGAAAAGAAAGAAAAGTACAAAAGAAAGAAAAGATACTAAAAAATAACAAAATAAATTAAATAAATAAATCTAATAAAGAAATAAACAAACGAGTCTAGCAAAGAAATCTAACAAAGAAATCTGAGCCTGTATACACACCCAGCCCTATTATAAAATAATATTTAAGTTTTAGGAAAAAATTGACCTCGTAATTTTTTCATGTCAGATGCCTCACAGGAATGACCACCCACCCCCTTGGTTAACGAATAATTAATGAAACAATGCGACGGATGGGGAGTACACAGCCCCTCTGTGGGTGTATAGGGGGTTGTTTTATCACGCGGATTTGCCTATTGCACTCGCTCCGAAAAATCGGTAAATATCTGGTGTCGGCGCGACACTGACGCTCGCCCCGACGCTCACCCCTCTGGGAGGTTCCACCAATGCTCGCTCGCGCTTTCGCCTCGCTCCGCTCCGCCTCGCTCGCCCTCGCCACCTCGCGCCTCGCTGTCTCGCGCATCGAAGCCTCGCCCATCTGGGATGGCACCACCAAGACTGTGAAGGTGACGGTGCCCCTCTGGGGCGAGGATGGCAAGGCGCTCCGCGCCGAGCCGACCGAGGAATACCCGAAGGGTAAGGTGCTCCGCGAGACCATCGAACGCGAGGTCGCTGTCTCGCGCTCCGCGCAGTATCGCAAGGCGGCGACGGCTCGCCGCAATGCCGCAAAGCGTGTCGCTCGCGCCGAGGCTCGCTTCGCCCTCGCTTGCTCCGAAATGTCGGCAGAGGATGTGCGGAAGGCGCTCCGCTCCCTCTACAACGCAACCGCGTGACGCGAGACCGCCAGCCCCTCACTCCCGAGGGGCTGGCACCCTCTCCCTCTGCCGAGACCCTACCCGTGGATTCCTTCACTCGCTACGCCTCGCGCCGTCACGCGCCGACCTCGCGCATCTCGCTGCGTGACTGCCTCTTCGCCTTCGCCTTCGTTGCGCTCTTCGCGCTCGCTCATCTCGACCTCATCCTCTGGGGAGCCTATCCGTGAACGAGCAACTGGATCTCTTCGCCACGCCAGAGAGCGAGTTCCTCGCCAAACTCAAAGGCGCAGTGATGCTCTTCGTGATCGTGTTCGGGATGGGCGCGTGCGTGGTCGGCACCATCAGCAACGGCATCAAGTGCCGCCAAGCCATTGGCTACGAAGATCGCGACGGCATCAACAAATACTGCATCGACTGACAAAGGGGAGCCGAAAGGCTCCCCTTAACCAGGAGGTTTTATCATCCGATGGGTGGGGCTTGCGCTTTGGTAGGTTAGGTGCTACCTTGTTCTCACGTTCACTGCATCACTCACCCCGCTTCGGGAGGTTCCTATGGCTGGTCGTCTCTTCCTCGTCGCTGCTCGCGCTCGTCACGAACACGATTGCGATGCGTGTCAGCTGGTCGGTCTCATGCAGGGGGCGGATCTCTACTACTGCCCATCTTCGCACACCTACGTTGCTCGTCGGAGCGATGACGGACCCGACTACATCTCGACGAGTCTCGACATCGTTAAGCGTGTCGGGGAGGCTGGCGTGAATCCCCTCATCTGGTCGGCGCACCAGCGTCACAAGGCACTGGGGGATCTGATGTTCACCTCCTAACCCCAGGGGGAGCTTCGGCTCCCCCTTAGCGAGGGCTTGTTTTATCACCTGCCACAGCCCCTTGCGTTCCGCCCTAGGATGTGTTACTATACTGCCACGTTCGACGGCAACCCTTTCTCTAGGAGGTAGCAATGTTCGTTCTTGAGCGCCGTTCCCCGATTTCCCGCACGATCAACGCGATGGAACTCCCCATCGACGCCGACACGTTCGCCAGCTGCGAGTCGGCTTGGAAGGCTGGGATGTATATCCAGGATGCCTTCCCGATGCTGAACGCCAACCAGCGGGAGTTCGTGAAGACGGGTATCACTCCCGCTGAGTGGGAGAAGATGTTCGGACCCGACGAGTAACCCACGGGGGAGGGGGCTTCGGCTCCCTCCTTTGTTGGCGTATGTTTTATCACCGCCAGGTCCCCCCTTGCGTTCGGGCGTTGGGTAGGTTACTATACTGTCACGTTTGATGTTCACCCTTTCGATAGGAGGTTGGTATGGTCAAGTATACTTCCCCGCTCCCCGCTCACCTAAAGGCACTGGTGGATCGCGTTGGCTCCCGCAAGCGTTCGTGCTATGTGAGTGAGCGCCCCGCTGGCGTTGGGATGCGGTTGCGCTCCTATTGGGATGGTGGGAGCCGTGACGAGTATCGCGCTTTTGATGCGAACGGGAACAGCATTGCCATCCCCGTGAGCGGTGCCCCTGGCTTTACTCCCGAGCCGAGTGAGTGGGTGCCCAACGTCGGGGATGTGCTCGTGGATTACGGCACCTTTATGGGCAAGCCGAGCACTCCCCATATCACCTTCTACGTCTAACCCCAGGGGGAGCTTCGGCTCCCCTAGCGGGGCTTGTTTTATCACCCTAGGATGCCCCCTTGCGCTTTCGGGGAGAATGTGCTACCTTATTCTCACGTTCTGATGGTCACCCTTTAAGGAGGTTGGTATGGAAACGATGGCTGATCGCCACTTCGCGCTTCGCGGTAAAGACCTCGACACTGTGCTCGCGCATTTCCCCGAGTCGGAAGACTGGCGGTGTGTGAGTTCCACCATCAACGAAAAGCACGAGAGCACCTCGTGGAAGGGGCTGACTCACGGGATGTCGATGTGGGTGTTCATCTGGAACGGGGAGATTACCCGAACCGAGATGTCTACGTGACCGATGGGGGCGCTAGCACAGGCCCCCATTTTCACCCGTTGTTTTATCACCGCAAAACTGCCCCTTGCGCTTTCGCTTGGATAGGGTTACTATACTCTCACGTTCGATGACTCACCACCCAACACGAGGTAACGAGCAATGAGCACAAAGATGACGCGCCAGCACTTCCAGTTCATCGCAGATATCATTAGCAGAATGCCCGACGTAAATGCGGGATATGTGGTGACGCGAGAATCCGTAGCGTTGGCATTTGCGCGTGAACTCCATCGCACCAATTCTCAGTTCCGCGAAAGCACCTTTATGGAAGCGTGTAAGGTGGAGCTATGCTAATCGCGATTGGTCATTACTCACCCATCACTAAGGAGTGGCGCATCGTGACTACCGAGAAGAAGCCAGCCAAGAAGGAGAAGCAGACCATCGAGGAGAAGGCACGAGAGATGGGTCAGATCGAGATGTTCCCCAGCTAGGATAGTGGGGTCCTGGTTTTATCACCATTTCCCACCGCTTGACTTTGGGGGTGGGAAGGGTTACTATACTTCACGTTCGATGCAGTGCCCACCCAAACGGAGGTAGCAACGATGTGGCAAGACGGTGAAGCGGATTACATCATCCGTGCCCAAGCGGAGAACATCATCCTCACCCGCTACAGCAACGAGATCGACGCGGAAATCGCAAAGCTCCGCAAGGAAGCGGAGATGCGCCGTGTGGCGGCTCAGTTGCACGAACTCGCCCCCAACAAGACCATCGGCATCATCAAGACGATGCGCCTCATCTACGGGCTTGGCTTGAAGGAAGCCAAGACGATTGTGGATGCGACGGCTCCACTCCCCTTCTAACCTCAACTGGGAAGGAACTTCGGTTCCTCCCCTCTGGGGGTGGCGGTTTTATCATCCAATCCTAGAGGTTGACTTTTGCGGTAGGATGGGCTACCTTTATGACACGTTCCGATGGTCACCCTTTCGCTAGGAGGTTGGTATGGTGCGGATCACGAATGGTAAGGGCTTCCAGATGACGTTCGCCAATGGGTGGACGGTATCTGTTCAGTGGGGCGTGGGCAACTATGCCGACCACTATAACACGGCGTGGTATGACGGCGTGGATGATGTGTGCGGGGTCACTGGATCTGCCACTGCCGAAATCGCGGCGTGGGATGCGGATCGCCAGTGGTATGACTTCGGGAGCGATACCGTGAAGGGGTATGTCTCGATGGATGAGATCGCTGCGTTCATCCACAAGGTCTCCAACTTTGCCTAACCATCTGGGGGGAGCTTCGGCTCTCCCTGGATTCCACTGGTTTTATCATAGGCGGTTTTATCACCGAAAATAGGGGGTTGCAATTTTCGGGGTAGAGCGATACCTTTATTTCACGTTCACTGCATCACTCACTCATTCGGAGGTAGTATGTCGCTCACTGCTAGCACACCCGAACAGATTGATCACTTGCGTCTCGCCACCCTCATCATCGCACTGAAGGCACACATCCGTAGCAATGGACAAATGCGTCTGACCCGCACTGCCACCCCCACAGCGATGCGTCAGTGGGCATCCGAGTATATGGGCGGAAAGAAATACGCTCGTGGGATGGCTGGGTTGACTGAAGCATATAACGACCTCGTGGAACTCAAGGCTTCCCTCGTAGCATAAGGAGATCACGATGCAACACTGCGTGTGGTGTGGGTGGCGTATCCCCACACCACGACCCTCGGGGATGCACCAGCACTGTGAAGAGAGCAGAGAGCGGATGTTGAAACAAGATGAGGAGGAGGGGCGCTAGCACAGGCCCCATCCTGGTTTTATCACCCCAGCCGACCCCCTTGACTTTGGGGTGGGGTAGTGTTATTATACTGCACATTCGCTATACCACCTTCCACAACGGAGACACTATGACGGGCATCTATCCGGGGCACGAGAACTATGAAGAAGTAATGGTGGCGGCACGGAATGAGTATCTCGTGTGGCTGAATCGGAACAGCAAGGAATCGTTCGTGGTGGAGGAGTTGCAAGAAGAAGTGGTTGATGTAGGTGATGTCACGGATGACTACACCTTCCTATTCGATACCAGCACGGAAGATACTGAGTAACCTAACCCCCACACTGTGAGCACTCCAGTGTGGGGTAGTTGTTTGTCTAGGTTTTATCATCAAAAATACCCCCTTGTGTTTTGGGGTTGGGGGGTGTAATATACTGTCACGTTCGATGCTTGACCACTCTCAAACGGAGGTTGTTATGGCTCGCTGTGAAGATGCCCCGTGCTGTGGTTGCTGCCCGTCGTCGGAGGAGGCGTATTACGACTATCGGGAGGAGATCGACCTCGACCCGTGGGGGGAGGCGATGGAGGGCTGGGGGGATGATGAGGAGTCGGAGGAGGAGCCGTGGGATGGCTTCCGCGATGACGTAGAGGCGGATGCGGATGCGCTCGCGTCGGCTGGCTACGGCACCGATGAGGATTACGGCTACTACGGGGAGGATTAACCCAACGGGGAGGGAGCTTCGGCTCTCTCCCCGATTTTATTTTTGTTTTATCATAATTCAAAAATGCTTGTTTTATCATCGGAAATTGGGGGTTGCGCTGGGCGATTTTTCGGTATAATCTTCTGTCACGTTCGATGAACGATTCACACTCACAACGGAGACACCGATGGCGAACGACATCCGCGACACGATTGCCCAGAAGTTTCTGGATGCGCTCAACGCTGGCATCATCCCGTGGCGCAAGCCGTGGGGCGGCTCCTCGGCTCGACCCCGCAACGCTATCACGCAGAAGCCGTATCGTGGCGTCAATGCGCTCTATTTGGGGCTGCTCGCCAACATCAAGGGATACCCCACGGGGGAGTGGCTTACCCTCAACCAGTGCAAGAAGGCGGGGGGTCGGGTTCAGGGGTCGGAGTGGAAGAACGGCACGGCTGTCGTATTCTGGAAGTTTATGAAGCGGGAGAAGATGGTGAACGGGCAGAAGGTGGAGGAGACGTTCCCGCTGTGCCGTAGCTTCACGGTGTTCAATCGTGCCCAGTGCGAAGGGCTTCCGCTCCCGAAGGAAACCAGCTACACGAACAACACTATCGAAACCGCCCAGCGTATCGTTGACGGGATGCCCAACGCTCCCGTGATGAACATCGTGCAGAGTGACAGCGCCCACTATACGCCCAGCACCGACACCGTGACGCTCCCGTTGCTGTCGCAGTTTGTAAATGCGGAGAGCTTCTACGCCACCACCTTCCACGAGCTTGCCCACGCCACGGGGCACAAGAGCCGACTGAATCGTGACGGAGTGATGGCGGGGCAGGGGTTCGGCTCGACCTCCTACAGCAAGGAGGAGCTAGTGGCGGAGATGACTGCCGCCTTCCTTTCGGCGGAGTGTGGCATCCTCGATCAAGTGGAACAGAACAGCACCGCATACGTTCAGCACTGGGCGGCTCGACTGAACAAGGAACCCCGAATGATTATCGAAGCGGCGGGGGCGGCTCAGAAGGCGGCGGATTATATCCTCGGCACCACCTTCCAAACGGATGACGAGGATTGAGGGAACGGGGAGCCGAAAGGCTCCCCAAACCCAAGCTGTTTTATCATCGGAATCGGGGGTTGACTTTCGGGGTGGGGAAGTGCATTATTCGTTCATCACTCAACCACGGAGTATAACGTGCTCAACATTCTGGATTCGCTCGGTAAGAAGCTCGGTGCCACGTTCGCCTCGTTTACCTATCAGACAAAGGAAACGGGAGAAGTTGCCAAGTATAACCTTGTGCTCGGTGCCTCGACGGAAAACCTTTACAAGAAGGATGTCGTTCTACTTGAGCGTATGGTGAAGTTGCTCAAGGGTATCAAGGCGCAACAGCATACCATCCTTGCGGCAGAGGAACTGCTGGCTTCCCGTAACGAATCGCTCACCAAAGGCATCGGGAATAGTGATGCCTATACGAACGCCGACACCTACTATTATGTTGCGGGGTTGAATGGCGTTCGGGTTCACAAGGATACGGGAGTCTTGTATGTATCGGGGTTGCTGAATCGGAAGGAAGTGCTGATTGCTGGCACTCCCCGTAAGAAGGTGAACAGCGCCCCCAAGACTATCGCCAAGAAGAAGATTGGCTATATCCTTCCCTCTGGTCGCTATCGCTTGTTTGTTCTCCCCAACGTCACCCGTGCGGCACTCAATGGCGATGTGCTCGAACTCGTGACTTCCCCCATTACCACGGAGGCGTAATGCGTATCCTTATCGGGATTGCTGTCGGTGCGCTCTGTGTGACCTTATATAAGTTGTTCGGCTTGACCATCACCATCTTTGCCATCGGGTTCATATTGGGATCGGATGCGGGGCGCTAGCACAGGCCCCGTAGGTTCCCCAGTTTTATCATACCACGTTTTATCATCCTAGGCGGGGGGTTGCGTTTCGGGGGGAATCGGTGCATCATTCCAGTGTTCGCTGAAACGTCGCCACAACGGAGGTAGCCAAGTGAAGCTGTTGACTACGGGTAATCCAAAGACGGTGAAGGGGCTGGCTAAGGGGTTCCTTTCGTTCATTCTCCACCTTGCCCCCGCTCGGTTGTCGGGGTATAATATGTGCCCGATGGCGTCAGTCGGTTGCACGTTGGGCTGTCTCAATACGTCGGGGCGGGGTGGTTTCGATCCCCGTATTCCAAAGGCACGTATTCGTAAGACGGTGCAGTTTATGGAGCAGCGCATCGCCTTTATGGAGCAGCTTGTCAAGGATATTCGTTCGGGTATCCGTAGTGCTGACCGTAAGGGGTTGACTCCCGTATTTCGGTTGAATGGCACTAGTGACGTTCGGTGGGAAATCATTCCCGTCGTGGTGGATGGCGTGCTCTATCCCAACCTTATGTCGGCGTTCCCTGCGGTGCAATTCTACGATTATACGAAAATCCCTAATCGTAAGGATATCCCCGCTAACTATCACCTTACCTTTAGCCGCTCGGAAACTAATGAGTCGCTTATCCCTACCGTTCCTTATAACTCGGCGGTTGTGTTCTCTACTTGTAAGGGCGATAGACTCCCGACTACGTATATGGGAATGAAGGTTGTGGATGGCGACGATACTGACCTACGGTTTCTTGACAAGACGGGGGTTGTGGTCGGTCTCCGTGCAAAGGGTAGGGCAAAGAAAGACACCAGCGGTTTCGTGGTCAAGGTAAGGCGCCGCCGCAAAACCAAATAAGGAATGCCCCCGACGCTAGGATAGGTCGGGGGTTTCCACTAGGCGTTTTATCATCGTGGGAGGGGGCTTGCGTTCCGGTCGGGATAGTGCTATCATTCGTTCATCACCTCAACGGAGACTGTGTTATGGCTCGTGACCCATTCGCTAACTATGACTCGTGGCTCGAACAGCCGTATCAAGATGCGTATGCGGAAGCTGATCGTGCGGAGTGGATTGCCGAAAACAGCACCTACGAAACGGATTGCTGTGGGGTTGACATTCCGTATGATGACATTAGCTTTGATGTAAAGGGCAATCCGATGTCACTCACTTGCTCGGCGTGTGGTGAGGTTGCGGGGGTTGACGTAACCGAACCTAGCGAAGATGATGACTACGATGACGATTACGATGATTTCGACCCAGACCTCGCTGACGATGCGGCTGACCGTTACTTCGACCGATAGGAGGATGTATGCGTTGCTATACGTGTGAGGATGGAAACAATACCGATTACCTTTCGGAGATTGCCAGTTGCACGTTTGGTTGTGGCACGGTAGTCAATACAGATACCTTTTATTGCCCAACGTGTGAAGATCATTCCGCAAACCACGCAACGTGCGAGGATTGCTCACAAGACTACGAGGATTGGAATAAGATGTGGGAACCGTCGTCATATTATATAATGCAGTAAAACTATAATAGGGTGTGGGTAGTATATAGGACCGACAATGTTGAGTAAATCGGTCGCCCTCTCAACGGGAACGCGAGCCTCGTTAAGCCCGCTCTCCCACATCCCCCCGGCTAGGTCGCTCCTAGTCGGGGAATAGTTTTATGTAGGGGCGTTTTATCACCGCTGCGCTGCCCCTTGACGTAGCCATAGAACCACATAGATTCCCCATTGTCGAAACGATGAGGCAACGATGACACGCCACGAAAAGCGATTGATCGACCTCTTGACAATCGCCAACGACCTTTCTAACTTCACAAAGAATCGACACGCAGCAGCTATTTACATCGGGAACAAGCTGGTTTCTATCGGCGTCAATCAGTTGAAGACGCATCCCTTACAGAAGAAGTTTGGGATGAACGATGACGCCATTTACCTTCACGCCGAGGTGGATGCAATCAGAAATGCGCTGAAACGAGTAAGACCCCTTGACTTACAGCGAGCCACGTTGTATGTTGCTCGAAGTAAGGATGGAAAGCAGAAGATGAGTAAGCCGTGCGTTGGTTGTCAGAAGGCGATTATCCATTTTGGAATCCCCCACGTTTACTGGTCGGAATAGGAGATAGTATGGCAAGTCGTAACATCTTTGGGCACGTTGCACCGAACGGATTGAACTTCTCGAAGTGCATCCACTACAAGAACTCCCGTATCTCTCGGGTCTTGCGTTACATCCACTCCCAAGCTAAACTGGGAAAGATGGTGACTCGCAAAGATATTCTTCGTGATGTGTTCGACAAGGGCGACCGAAAGGGATGGGGTAGCTACTTGTTTGTCGGTGGGGTGCAGAATAAGTTTCTCACCAAGATTCGTGTTGGCAAGACGTATGTGTATACCGCTGGGCCTCTCTATAACATCGTCAACTTCTAATCGAGGAACGTATGTCAGCTATCAACGTGAAGGTTTCCACCAAGAAGGTTATTGCTCTGTTGGAGAAGCGGCTGGTGGAGTTGAAGAAGGGTGCCGCCAAGTATGAGAAGGAACTGAAAGAGTATCAAGCAGCAGACAAGGCGTATGACGCAGCCATCGCAGCGTTTGTTCCAGAAGGGAAGCCACACGAGGTTCAGATTCGGCATCGTGGGTGGGGTATCCCCGAGAATCTCGTTGATGTGGAAGTGACCTATCGGGTGAAGAAGTCTCTGCTCCCCAAGCGTCCCGAGCGCCCCGAAGCGATGGCTGGCATCAACTCGATTGAGGATATTGAGCAAGCTATTCGTATTCTCAATATGACCGATGAAGAAGTGGTCAACGCATCCACCTTCAAGGCAGTCTCCAAGTTCTTCTAAACAAGAGATAGGGGGAGTCTAACTGGCTCCCCCTTGACTCTTGGCTCTGCTCACCTTACATTCTGACATATGCCAAATCACTGCTCAAACGACATCACAATCGTAGGACCAGCAGATGTAGTTAGCGAAGTGTTGGAAAGGTATTTCAGAAAAGATGGGACGCTTATGTTTGGTCGGGTGTTTCCATATCCTATCGAGTATGCGTGGGATGATGCGATTGCCTATGACTATGAGATGGAGCAGACAAAGGCAGGTAAACCCCCGTGGGAAGGTCGCCCCACTGATGGATACAACAAGGGCGGATATGATTGGTGCTGCGCGAACTGGGGAACAAAGTGGGATGCATATGATGGGTTTGGTATCGCCATCACCCCATCTCGTGGCAAGAATCGTCTAAAGCTAACGGCTGGATTTCACACAGCGTGGTCTCCCCCAAATGGAGTGCTTGCGAATCTTGCGGCAAAGTATCCAGCACTGACCATAACGATGCGGTCATATGAAGGTGGGATGGGGTATCGAGTATATACGAAGTGGAAGAATGGTGACTGCGTAGCCGATGAGGAGTATCAGTATCGAGGCGGCAGAGGGGGTTGACAAACAGAACGTGAGTGGGTATCTTACATAGGATAACATTAGTTATCTTCTCATTGGAACTCTCCGTTACGAGGGCTGGGAGCTAACCTCGGTAAAAACTCCCCACTCCCAAACATCTAACCCATCACCATATGTCAACTAAGACCAAGAGTTACAACGGTAGGATCCTATCACCGAAGCTACGTGCAGGTGTAGTGAATATCTTTTTCCGAAAGAGTAACGGTCAGTTTCGTAGTATCAATGCGACCACCCAAGAAGGATCAACGGGGGATATCAAGTATGGTCGTAAGCGCAACCCAGAGATTTGCACCGTGTGGGATGTCGATGGGGCACAGTGGCGTTCGATTCGGTATGATTCCATTATCTCGGTAAAGGGGATGAACAATGGATGAGGAGCACACAATTCTATCCGTAACATCGTGTGGTGTCACCCATAGTGTAGTGCTGGGTGATTTGGTAACCAGCGATGAGTTCTTTCGACAGTGTGTGGCGCTAGCAAAGGCACAGGGGTATATCCTCACGAACATCGAGGAATCGTTGGAGGCAGCACTCAGTGATCTGCAAGAAGAACTCACAGTAATTAACAAATATCGAAATAAATAAAAAAGAAAAAAGAAATAATTCTTTACCCCATATCTGAAATAGGTATGGGGATTTCTTTTACCGTTTTATCATCCTTACCACCGCTGCGTTTTATCACGGTTGTGTGTCGTTTCGACACATTGCGTTTCGAGCCGGGGGGAGGTATCATTCATTCATCGGTCACGGCGAACGCTGTCGCAACCGATTGCACGACGGGGGTTGACAACGCCTCGCGGTCGATGTAGAGTTCGCTCATCACTTCAACGGAGGGTCTGTGGCAGACAAACAGAAGGTAACTCTTTCGACGCTGAACACGCGAACGGGTGTCAAGAAGCAGACAAGCCATTCAAGCTATTGGCTTGATGATGTGGCGGGTGAGTGGGATATTGATGCGGATGACCCGAATACTATCGACAAGGCGGTTCGTCTTGCGGCGGTTCGTCGGGCGGTTGCGAACTTCGTTCGTATCCTCACCAATGACCCGAAGATTTCCGTCAAGTTCAACGAGGGCAACGATAGCTATACCGATGGCAACACGGTAGTTATTGCCGCCCAAGATAAGCCAAAAGATTTCGATGTGATGGTGGGTCTTGCACTTCACGAGGCATCCCATTGTCTGCTGACGAACATCGACTTCTACGGGGGCTTGACTTTCCGAGAGATGATGTATAAGTATGATGGGACGGGGTTCCTCGACAACCAGCTAGCGCGGGTAGGATTCTCAGAGTTCTTCCATCCCAACTTCCGTAACACTATTGCGAACGGAACGCCAGAGGCGGTGGATGACCTACTTTCTAAGGTGATGATGTTTCTCAACATCGTCGAGGACCGTCGCATTGATGCGTGGGTGTATAACACCGCCGTTGGGTATCGTCCCTACTATGGTGCGCTTTACAAGAAATATTTTCTTTCGACGGCTATTGACAAGGCGTTGAAGGATGGTGTAGAATGGAAGGAAGTGGAGATGGATAGCTATATCAATCGGATTATCAACGTGATGAATCCGCATAGCGATGCCAATGCACTTCCGCACCTTGACAAGATGTTCGATGCGTTCGATGTTCAGAACATCCATCGTCTGTCGGAGTATACACCAACGCCAGAAATGGAGCAGTTCATTCGTGAACTTTCCAAGCACTACCGATTTAGCGTGGCGCGTAGCAAGCATCGTAGTTGGGCACAGTTAGAGGATGGTAATATTGCGCTCATTCGTGCAGTCTTTACCGACTCGACGTTCCGTAAGGGAATCCGCGAGTTCCAGCTTATGCCACCAACGTGGATTCTTGCCAACGAACTTCTCGCTCAAGTAGCAGATGCGTGTGGCTATACGTTCGGTCAGCAACCCCAGACGCAGACCATTTCCATTACTCCAGAGGGGGAAGGGGAAGGCGAAGGCGATGGCGAAGGTGTTGGTGAGGCGACTTCTCACGACCCCAACGCACCCGCAACTCCCGCGCCATCCAACGAACGACTGAAGAAAGCAATCGCGGCACAGCGTAAGTTCCTTGACGGGAACCTTCGCAAGACTAAGATTGCAAAGAAGCTGAACGATATGGTGCGTCAAGTCGAAGAAGCTAACGCAGAGATTGTGGAAGTCGGTAGCAAGACTACTGCGCTTGGCAAGATTCGGACGCCGTGTGTGGTTATCAATAACGTCACCAAACAGACGATGCTTGCGGATTGGTTCCTCTTTGGTCCGTCTGGTTCGTATGGTGGCGACATTGATAGAGTTCGTCGGACGAACGAGCCGTATGTCAAGGCGGGTATTCGTATGGGGCAGATTCTTTCACAGCGTCTCTCCATCCGTAATGACCCAACGATTACCCACTACACCCGTCAAGATGCGGGACGGATCGACCGCCGTATTCTTTCACAGCTTGGTATGGATATTACCAACGTGTTCAAGAAAACGCGCACCGATAAGTTCAATCCCGTGACGATGTATCTTTCATTGGATGCGTCTGGTTCAATGGGTGGGCAGAAGTGGGGCAAGGCATTGACAGTCGCTACGGCATTGTCTTACCTTGCGGATAAGGTTTCAGACATCAATGTGGTTGTGATGGCTCGCGGTGGTAACGATATTCCATCCGTTGCGGTGCTTCACGATTCACGCAAGCAGAAGTTCACAGTCGGTCGGCAGATTTTGGAGCTAACGACCGCTTGCGGCTCTACGCCAGAGGCACTATGCTTCGAGGCAACGCTCAATCTGATTCTTGACAAGGAAAAGAAGTCGGATGTATATTTCATCAACTTCTCGGATGGCGAACCGATTTTCAGCATCAAGAACCACGCGCCAGATGATAGCGGGTATTACAGCGGATACTCTGGTGAACTGGCAGTCAATCACTGCCGCCAGATGATGAACATCTATCGGGAAGCGGGGATTCGTATTCTCTCCTACTTCATCACCGATAATCCGCGATTCGATACCACCAGTTCGTATGGACCGGCGGCAACCTTCAAGAAGATGTATGGTCAAGAGGCAGAGTTCGTGAACGTGGAGAACGCTACGATGGTTCTCAAGACCTTGCAGAAGCTACTCTCCGATAAGGGTTCAATGGAATCCACGTTCGGATGATGTTGACGGGGGAGGTCAATCCTCCCCCTTGACATCCGACAGAGATTGCAGTATCGTTCGGCAGTAACACACTCACACTTTACGGATAGGGTAAAGACAATGCTCAAGGTAGCGAAGGTTCTCGACAACGGAAAGGTTGTTGACGTAGATGGTAACGAGGTGGAGGGGGTTCCTTCATACACGATTCGGAACGCCCTTGACACGGGCAAGGCACTCAAGCAGATTGAAACAACGACGGGCGGCACACAATGGCGTCTGATTGACACCGCTGTGTTCGACGAACTCGCCAAGACGGCGAAGCCGCTTGCTAAGAGCCACAACACCATCTCCTCAACTGAGGCATCCAACGTGATGCAGTATCTCAACAACTGCGGGACGCTCAAGCCGTCGAACCTCATCATCAGCGACCTCAAGTGGAAGTATCTGATGCGGTCGGTTCTCCGTGGCAAGAACATTATGATGACGGGTCCGTCTGGTTGTGGTAAGACGCTCTCCGCTCAGTCGGTTGCGAAGGCACTCGATGGTCGCCCGTTCTTCTACTTCAATCTTGGTGCGACCCAGGATCCCCGCTCGACGCTGATTGGTAACACGCACTTCTCGAAGGACCGTGGCACGTTCGTTGCCGAGGCACTATTCGTCAAGGCGATTCAGACGGATAACAGCATCATCCTTCTCGACGAACTGACCCGTGCCCACGCCGATGCGTGGAACATCTTGATGACGGTTCTCGACGAGAATCAGCGGTATCTCCGCATCGACGAGATGCCCGACACGCCGACTGTCAAGGTTGGGAAGGGCGTCACGTTCATCGCCACCGCGAACATTGGTAGCGAATACACGGCGACCCGAGTTCTCGACCGAGCCATCCTCGACCGCTTCGCTTCTATCGTAGAGATGGAACCGCTTGGTCTTGACGATGAGGTGTCGCTCCTCCGTAACACCTACCCCGATGTTGACCTCTCGAAGATTCGTGCGATTGCGGAGATTGCAAGCCACACCCGTCAGCAAGTCAAGTCGGATGACCCGAAGGTTACGACGATGATTTCCTCGCGTGTGACTGTCGAGATGGTGGGTCTGTTGTATGATGGGTTCACGATGGAGGAAGCGGCTGAGTCGAGCATCTTCCCCTTCTTCTCCAACGCGGGTGGTGCTGACTCCGAGCGCACCTATATGCGTCAGCTAGTGCAGAAGTATATCGGTGGTGGTAGCACCGATGCCCGTATGGATTCAGCGTTCGTAAAGACTGCCTAAGAGCCTATCCCTCTTAGGACCGCAGGGGGTTGGGTTGGGATGCTGACCCTCCCCTTGCGGAGTTTTACGAAAGCTATTACATTAATACCATACCTTCCAACGAGGATCTGATGATTACGCTCAAGCAGAACGCCGCCCCCGCCAACAAGTTGTTCTCTGACATCACGCTGGAACTGTTCTTCGACTCCCATCGGGATGACGGCAACCTAGTGATTGCCACCCGCGAGGAAGTGTTGGGTTGGCTCTCGAATCAAGTAATCGCCATCACGAAAGACATTGCCCGTGGGAACTTTGGTCCCGAGGATATGGCGGCAATGGCAACGACCGTATCAGATTACGCAAAGGATCTGGCGGCTCTTGCGGCACTGGAGGATGAGTATGAACTGGTGGTGTTCGATGATGGTCGATATCTAATCATAGGAGGGTAAGCAGATGAACGATGATGTGAAGCCTGGACCTGCATCCAAGATGGGGCTGTTCGTATTTCTCTTTGGTCTTGCGGTGATGGGGATCCACGCGCTACTAAGCGACGACGAAGATTAAAATAAAAAAGGGAATATTCAAAATATCGAATATTCCCTTTTTGATTAGCCCGTTTTATCATCGCCCCACCCCCCGTTGACATTCACCGATAATATTATATATTTCAATTATAACCCTTTAACTGGAGCGTGCTATGGACATCGTTATTCAGAAGAAAGGCAAGCAGTGGTATACCGTTATTCCACAGAACGATTCTGCCCGGGAGTTTCTTAAGAACGAGACGGGAGCAGTTCCATTTCTTTGGAAAGGTGGTAACTTTATCTTCAAGGAAGCCAAGTCGGATTCCATTTCTTTCATCGAGTATCTTATGAAAAGTAAGTTCGATGTTTCACTGGAGACCTAATGCTGCTCGCTGCGATTAATCTCCCACTCCGCCTAAAGTTCCAGGACTATCATGAAGGATACCAGGCAATGGATATCCTTGAAAAGTTTGGTATCGGCGGAGTAAATATGGTGGAAGTAGGATTTGCGGGAATGCATGTCTTCATGTATTATACAGGAGATTTGCATGATGATCAGAACGCCGAGTTTTTTAGTGCACTGCAGGAAGAAGTAGATAGTTTCAACCAACACTCCAACTAACCAATCATGTTCACCGTTCCGAAGAAGCGTGGTCGTCCCCGTAAGAATCCGCTGCCAGTTGCTGCCCCGGCGGCTCCAGCACGAGATGAGGCGGAGATCCTCGAAGATCTCAATCAACGGTTTTCCATCCTGGAGATGCTGACCAAGGGTGCCATTGCGTCTAACATTCGGTCTCTGGTTGTCACTGGTGCACCAGGTGTGGGCAAGACGTATACGGTAGAAAGTCTTCTCGAAGCCTCTAACGTTCCCCACGAGGTGGTTCGAGGATCCCTCTCCGCCGTCAATCTCTTCAAGCTGGGCTATCGTATGCACAAGCCAGGCTCAGTGATTGTGCTCGATGATGCCGATTCAATCTTCAACGACGAAGAGGCGCTCAACATTCTCAAGGCGCTGTGTGATTCGTCAGTGAACCGAACGGTCTCGTGGCTCAAGGATTCCCAGAGTCTTAAGGATGATGAGGTCCCCAACTCCTATACGTTTGATGGGGCAATGATCTTCATCTCGAATCTAGACTTCCAGCAGTTTGTTGATGAGGGGCGGAACAAGTATAGCCAGCACTTCGAGGCACTGATGTCACGTAGTTTGTATCTGGATCTCCGCCTTCACAATCGAGATGAGCTAGCTGTATGGGTTTCTCATATCGCGAAGGAAGGACACATCTTTATTCGTGAGGGGATCGAGGCGGATGTTGGTCAGAACATTCTGCAGTTCATCTCTGATCACAAGAAAGATCTTCGAGAGCTATCGATTCGCACCCTACTCAAGGCGTGTCAGCTAGCGAAGACGCAGCCGAATGATTGGGAGCCAATTGCGGAAGTGCTGCTCTGTAAGTAAATTTGGAAGGGGGAAGCCTGTAAGGTTTCCCCCTACAAAGCCGACGTTTTATCATCACGGGGTATTATGAAAGTACTGTTCGAATGCAAGGTGAATTTTAACATGATCGGGAAAGGTTTAGGGATCCCATCATCAGCTGCTCGTGAACTCTTCAGTGACGGGCGGATGCTGGGCAGACTAGCCGAGTTCCAGGTTGCCAATCAGCTTAAGGGAAAGAGATCCCACGAGCACAGTGCATTCGATGTCCTTCATGCCAAGAAACGTATCGAGGTCAGATCACTTATTAAGAAAGATGATCGAGGTATGTCATTCGCCCCCGCAAAAGAAACCGGATCAGGTAGAACTATTACAGAACATGGATTCCAGGAAAAGTTGTCCAGCCTGGATTTCTTTATTGCAGCGGAACTTTTAGATACGGACAAGATCCGGTACTTTCAAATTACAAAAGAAGATATTGACTTCTTTGAATTAAATGGTTATATTAGACCTGCTACTAAAACGATTGGATATAATAGCTTTTATAAAGTATATAATACACACGTTTTATCATCGTAACCGACCAAAAAATTACCACTTGACAGGAGCTAATAAAGGTGTATATTTAAGATATGATTAATTAACCTAGTTATACATCGCATTATAGTTTCACAATCTGCCATCATACCACTGAAGGTGTGGGCAAACAAACAGGTAACAAAAAGGATCAGGTCAATGACAAACAGTAAGCAGGCAGTAGCAGAGAATTTCGATACAAACATGGAGGCATTTGTCCAGGCAGTTCGTAAGGGTATCCCCGCAGAAACGTGGGCACATGCTCCAGGCCGTCTGTATGATAAGGTATACACCAAGTCGATCAATACTCTAATTGCAGATCAGGGTCGCTATATGGTTGAGCGCAAGACAGGTATCATCTATGCTATCAAGTCCTGGAATCAGCATAACCCCCGGCGTCAGTTCGGCACGGTATCCCAGGTAGCCCAGTGGGATTGGTCAGTATTCCCCGCTACGCCACTTCCAGGTACCCAGGCAGATAAGGATCACCAGGCACGTGAAGCTACGTTCTCCTCAAGCTATAAGAAGCGGGGTCGTCCGGTAGGCGTGAAGAACAAGAAGAAGGTACTGTCTACCAATTAATACATTATAATCTATATGAGTGAATACGAAATCTGGCGCTGCATGGACTGTGGGGCAGAATTTAATACCCCACAGCATACCTCAGAAGGATATGCTTGCACTTACTGCGCCTCTGCATATCTTATGTCTGAGTCTGAGCTAGAAGGATATGGGGAATGGGATCCTACGGATGAGCGGGAATTCATGGATGATGACATCGATTTCGGAGACGAGGAAGACGACTATGCATATTGATTTTGACTACCTAGAAGACATGTATGACGAAGAGCCAAAGGTCCAGATGATCCGGAAGACTAAGATCGTGGAAGGTATGGAAGATAAGCGTCGGGGCAATAAGGACTATACGGATGCTCGCAAGATCAAGTATGGACAAACCAATGGCTGAGATTATTACCCGCCCAAAAAATACCTTTGAAATCCAGCATACTTCCGGTAGTGTATACATGGCTCCCTATATGGTCCATACCCTACTTCCCCATAATGTGCTAAGTAAGATGGGCGACTATACCTATCGCGTCACGGATGAACAAAAGTATTGGAGTCTACTAAGTAAACTGGACTAATAGATATATAAAAGAATAAAGCTCCTGGGATTAACCGGGAGCTTTATTTTATGTCCGCTCTGTCATCTACTTTCTTTTCAACTCTACGGGAATCTCGCTTTGGTTTCTGTGGGCGACCAGGATGAGGACCATCTATTTCCCCAGCTGCAAAGAGTCGTGCTTGCTTTCTACTCTTAAAGTATCTACGCTGTCCATAGGTATTCATGCTCCCCCACAAGTTCGACGGGGAAAGCCATATAGAACCTGGGGAGTTTTTTGTATTGTCGAGTATAATGGACCTGAGAGATATCATAGATTATAGCATTATGTGTATATAAATAAATATTGAATATCCTGTGGAAAATTAAATTCTGGACGGAAGGACGCGAGATATGTCCATTCCCCATATAGTATTAATCATATAGTCTTCCCACCCCAATTATTATATTATTTTTCTAATATAGGGTTTTATTATAGATATACGTTACTTATATTTCTTGGGAAGGTCTACATTATGCGCTTTCATGGTTTCCAGTAACTCTTTCTTGTCCACCTCCCCATATTTGACCAAGAACTTCACATAGGTATCGACAAACTTATGGTTATGGAGATAGTTACCAGCAGCGTGGGCAAGTTCGTGGAGTAACGTTACCATATCGCGTTGATGGGGAGCTAACTCTATAACTTGTCCATTACAGAAGCTTACATACTGACCCGCAAATAATACGCCTTTTCCAAATTGTATAGTAGGCATTTCTTTATGTATTTGTTCTGTTGCCCATACATGTTCTGCTAGGGTTTTAAGTTTCTTTAATGAGGCTTTCTTTGAGAGATACTTATAATGCTTTTTTTCAAAGAATATGTCCTCAAATCTATATAACATTCTAGTATTAACCGCTTGTTTGTGGGGGTTAGTTCTGGGCATATAGATAGGCTCCATTGTGGGTATGCCCTTATAGATATCACTGTATATGGATAATAAAATTAGTGGTTAGAGCGCCCGCAGTTCTATTTATTCTATAGAACTCTTTATACAATAATGAGGTATAAGTTATATATGAAATTATTAATTCATCATTACCCGCAAGCGTTTAAATCTCCGGATGTGTATTTTAATACTGCCGATAAACACGCATACTACCAACAAATATTCGTAGTTAACTTGTATCAAAGTCTATTAAATATGGGGCATGATGTGGAGTTGCAGCAGATAGATAAGCGTGAAGATAATGAATATTGGTATAAAGACCCGCTGGCAAAGTCGGGCGGAAATGGTCCCTCGATTTTATTTTGGATTGATATTGTTATTATAGAAAATGTAACCACGGGAAAATATATTGTATTAGATATGCGGGATTGTAGTGGGAGTCCGTGGGCAAGTGATCCTAATTGTGTGGGGATATTCTTAACCCATTATGAACGTAGCACAATGGCAGAACGATATGGTGAGTTTGCCCACAAGGTATATCCGTTCTGGTTCTGTGATTATTACCCTAATCTTACCCGCTCGCTTCGCCCAGTTATAAACAATTTAAAACAGCTACCCAAGATAGATAACCTATATTTTGCTGGCACTATAACAGGGGTGACCACCGATATACAATATAGTTATGGTGGAATTAATATCAGAGAAGTCGCAGTTCTTATGCGGGATTTATATAAAGATGAATTTCATTTAGAAAAAAGCAGACTATCCCACGAAGATTGGTTAAAGAAAGCTGCCAGATTTAAAATGGTATTGGCTCTACCAGGGCACCCGTGGTGTTCCCGTGAGCATGAAACATTAAGTTTGGGGCTTCCACTATTAACATATCGCTGGAAGGCTGAACGGTTATTCCCCATAATTCCAGATATACATTATACCTCGGTGGAAGTAGAACCACGATATCCAATGGGGTTCCCGAAGGTAAAAGAAGATGGGGCGTCGGCATTAATAGAACAATTTAGAAAGGTAAAAGACCAAGCAGAGTTACTATCCGCTCGGTCTATTGCCGGTAAATTACATTATGATAACTATATCTATCCTACCGCATTTATTCGACACTTTGCACCGATTGTGTTACCAATGCTGGCGCAAGAAGGATCTTCTTCCAATCCTTCCGCAGTGGCTTAACAAATACCAACTTCTTTGGGGATTCGGTAATTACATAGTGATTGTTGCCTACCGCATACTTTTTAATAGCTTCCTCCGGGTTTAATCGAGCCAGTTCTCCCCGCTTGGAATCTTCCTTTTGCCATAAAAGAACCGGAGCTTTGGAAATAGAATTACCTTGTGTCATCCCAACCATATGCCAATTATCGGCTAGATAAACAGCACCATTTCGTTTATTGGTGCTGTTTTCTATGTCCGGCTGCACAAATGTTTCCATAAGAGCCAGTGGATCGCCATACTTACTTTCCCAACGCTTAACCGCTTCTTCCCGTAGAGTCTTAAGAACCATTGTCCCTACGTTCTTAATCGTTATGTTTGGCTGTATAAGGCAGAATCTATAGTTATTGCATACTGAATTGGAGTTGTGCAGTCGGGTGTCCTTATCCCAACCAATCCAGTTGTCTCTAGAACCAATAGCAAGAACACAAGAACTAATACCCACAGACCCGATATGATTTCCACTCTGAGTTTCATATATATTATAATTAATTCTTCGTTGAGGGGGAGTAACGTGCTTTACATAGCTATGATATTTGTCGATAGTATCCCCAAATAGTCTGTTAGCCCCCTCGGATTTACATTCTTCTAGAAATATAGGATAATTGTAAACAGAAGAATAATCAAAAAATGACATATTAAATTTCGTGGGGCGAGCGTGACCAGATTACTTGTTCAATAAGTCCCGTTCCCGTTAGGTTTACATCGTCGTAGAGGAATCGCTCAACATATTCCATAAAGCCGCGTGAAGTTTTAAAGTTACGCAAGGTTCCCTTCTCATCGTATAGCTTATATACCCCGACTTCTTCTAGAATATCCATCTTATTGATAATAATATGAGTCGCGCCATTAATCTGTGCCGCTTGCTTTACAGTCTGTAGATTCAGCCAGTTACATTGGCGAGGGCGACCAGTGGTGGCACCAAACTCCTGTCCAAGTTCACGGAGCTTCTTTAGCTCTGGATCATCTGGTTCAAAATCCTTAGCACCAACATAGGTTTCATATGCCTTGATAACCCCAAAGATGTTGTTAAGTGCTTGTGGCGCAATGCCATTCAATAGCACAGAGCCAACCGTGCAGTGTGAGGCAGTGACGAATGGATAATCTCCCCAATCAATATCGAGACTAAATCCTTGGGCACCTTCGGCAAGAATACCAATACCCTTCTTACCATACCACAGTTCATATACATCGGTAATATACTTGGAAAACTCTGTTAGCTCCGCCACAACGCCAACGCGAATGCCATTTCGACTATACTTGTCGCGATAGGCAGGACCAATTCCTTGGCGGGTGGTGCCAATCAACGTATCCCTTCCATCTTCCGTTAGGTGATCGCCAGTAACAACGTGCGCTCGCTTGTCGATTAGTAGCAAATCATCTACGGGAATACCAAAGCTCTTTAGTTCATTGATTTCCTTTTCCAGCTTAAACAAATTCACCACGCAACCAGGACCAATAATAGAGGGAATGCCGTTGATGATACCAACGGGAATCTGATGTGTTACGATTTTATTTCCATTATGATAGATGGTATGACCAGCATTACCCCCGCCATTAAACCGAAGGCAATAATCATATTCTCCTCGTGGAGTATTCTTTGTTAGTGAATACGCTACCTTTCCCTTACCCGTGTCACCTGATTGCAAATCAATTACTACATCTACGTTTTCAATCATAAAAAATAATAACCTTTAAAATGTTAATGGAAATAAAAATCACCACATATAATATACATTATATATGGTGATTTGTCAAGTCATTCGTCTATACATTCCATAAAATCCAATCCTTGTGCTACATAGTATTGTTCCAGATCGGTTAGTTCGTTTGAGATGAATGACATTATCTCTGGGATTATCCGTCGTGTCTTTTCAATAATTCCCGTGGGTTGTATTTCAGCGAGACTTATATCAAATCCCGCTTCGGTGGAAGCTGTTACAGTGTTGTCCATAAAATAACTCTCGCGCAGAAGGTGTGCGAATAAATAGTAACAAGATTAGCTTTCGTTCAGTTCATTATAAATCTCATCTCGAAGCGAAGCCCAATCTATATCTTCTTCCACATCTTGTATATCAGGAGGATTGTCCAGTTCAATGTGAGATACATTTAGCTTTTTATCTTTGACAAAGGCATCGGGATTTTCAAAAGAATATTCAATATGGTTTTGATGTGCAACGGATGGAGCACCCGAGGTCAAGAACATACAGTTATAACATACCAAGTGAAGATTGTCTTTGTTGTAGTTCTTTCTATCGCCATCCTTAAATGTCAATATCAATGGTGATTTTTTATCTGTTATTCTTCTTTCGGAAAAATTACAATATGAGCATTCTTCTTTTATAATCCGTCTGGCAATCATTCTATGCTTTAACCGAACCAAATTATAACCAATGTGCTTCCCCGCAAACACATCTTCTATCTTGACGCCTTTGTTTATAAATCCCTTGCTTACCCCAACCCCGCGTTTGTTTGAGTGTTGGTCATATAATCCATATATACTTGCATACTTTTTATATGTAAGTGGATGCACTCCGAGATACTTAGCAGCTTGGGAATTGCTTCGGGTATTTTTTATGGCATCTTCTATCTGAGAACGAAGTAGTGGTTTATGGCGATCCTTTCTGGGTCGTTTAAAATCATTTATTTCCATGTAATAGTTCCTGAATAACAGATACCAGACCATCCAATTTAATATCTTTTAACTGAAGATAATTAATATTTAACTCATCCAGTAATCTGTGAATTCTGTTATCCAATCCAATACTTTCTGTTAGGGAATGCACTCGCCCGTTCATAGAGTGGGGTGTGCCTTGTCTGGAAAGTAATACATTTAGATTGTTTAGTTCATTGTGGTATTCTATACATAGCTTTCGTAGCGTAGAGGAATTGCGTTTATCGTAGATTGGACCTAGAAGAATAGGAGAATCCACCACAACAACATCCATCTTTCGTGATGCCGACCAGATCCTATGCGCTTGAACTCCCGTAACATAAAATTGATGATTGAGTGCGTCTTCATTGTTTTGCATAATTAAATCTTTTGCAAACTCCGTGACCAACTCAACTTCTAAATGTTTCTTCTTTAGTTCAGAGAATAGTTCCGCAGCAATGGTAGTTTTACCAGAACCAGGACCACCGAACAAATTTATGACAATTCCATTTCTATTCATATTAAAAATAGTTTAGTTGACCAATTCTAAAAAACTCACCAGTTGATATGCCCCGCTTGAAATCATAAAAGTCTACGTGAAAAGATTCTATAATTTTTGGCTCGAAATACAGTGCATCAATTTGCGATAGAAAACTACTCCGCAATGCTTCTATCTTGCAATGCAACTCAGAATCATCTATTGGAATGGTTAAGTTGGAAGTCCAATCTTTTGTTGTAGACGGACTTCTATATTCTATTATTGACATTACATTCTTTCTAGATAACTGCATAACAATCGATCCAACCATTCTATGATCCGGATGCGTGTCATACTGCGATGTAGACATGATGCACTGTGCATTACGAAGGTATGTAGTTTCTATAAGCTTGACCCATTCATATTCCTGTGCGGCAGTAATATGATCTGCATGGAAATGTAGTTGTACATTATCGCATGGGAACTGCTTCCAGAATTCTTCTGATTCTTCAATTCTATGTTGATTAGAAGTTGAGTC
>Ga0315901_10001131_pt1 | contig 38450 bp, 28 predicted proteins | sample LakEriMetagenome_10_FD_203761 | JGI IMG/M metagenome (GOLD analysis project Ga0315901, IMG submission 203761) | Freshwater fungal communities from buoy surface, Lake Erie, Ohio, United States - Buoy 2 MA116 | ecosystem: Environmental > Aquatic > Freshwater > Lake | place: USA: Lake Erie, Ohio...
CATATCTAAAGTTTAGGAAACTTCTATTCTATCCGTTGAACTACGAGGCCCTACACCATCCCCTCAACCCCCAAAACACCCCCAAAAATACACCTTTTTAAGAGGGTTTGAACCCGACAGGGGGGGATTTCACCCCAAAAGGACCCGGATATTGCACGGTAATTGCACGCTTGATGCTCGGGTGGGAACCTCCTCGTGCTCGGTTGGGATTTACCTGGGCTCAAGGATAGGGGGGGGTAGTTGGTGGTGAAATGGGTCAGATGGGAATTTTCCAAAATCGGAACCGGTGGAAATATTTCCAGAGGTGACCACTCATACTGTACCACGAAATCTTTGGGTACCAATTTGACCCTATATGTCATTGGGTCGGTTTTGGCTTAGTACATGAATTGATTAAATAGATACTGTTTTAATCTATGATAATGAATTTGGTTATCTTGTTGCCGTAATTTAATTTTATCTGAAGCAGATTAGAAATTTACGAAGTCACATTTTTAAGTAAAACAATTGTTTAAATTAACTCTTAAGTTATGAAATTTATTTTTTTTGTATTGTTTGCATTTTTGGGATTAGTGAGCTGCGTATCATTCAATACCGGTAGTTTAGAAACCCAACGATTCGACCATAATAAGAATTTCAAGATTATTGGTAGTATTTCCGGAAGTTCTACAGCAAACTATTTTCTTGGAATAGGTGGAGGCCAAAGTAAAGGTTCATACATTACCGCAAAAGAGAATATGTATAGGAACTACATTCTAAAAGAAAATCAAAACATAACAAATATAGTAACAGAGAGGACGACTACTTATTTTATTTTAGCAGGACTCTTTTCAAGTACAACCGTTTCTATTAGCGCAGATGTAATTGAATTTTATGACTCCACTCATTCAAACTCAATAATTAACAAACGGGAGGATAATGTGTTTGATTCGAGACAAAATTCATCAACTAGTTTTCCGAATCCCGAATTGGATTATAAGAAGATATACTCTTCACTTGCTGCTTACGAGAACTTCAATTCAGTTTTAATTGGTGACAGTGTTATGGTTTCAGCATGGATAGATGGAGTATACAATATTTTTCCAGGGAAAATTATTGAAAAAATTGGCGTGAGGACTGTAAATGTGATTACTTATACATCCATTAACAATCCGTATATATTAGAGGTAAATTATAAGTGGTGTCGTAAAGTAATAAACGATTGAATATCGATTGACCCATTTGAATTGAATGTGGTTCTCAAATGGGTGGAAAAAGGACCTCATAGTACCAGAATGGTTACAGAACTGGTGGAAATATTTCTGGAGGTGACCACCCATCCCCGCCTTGTAAGTCTAAAGATACCGGTGTGACCCTCTTTGTCATAGGCGTTGGTATTTAGTAGTCCCATGATTTGTTTTGATAAACCCCCAATTAATCCTGTTCTAGACTCATGGAGAGGGGTGCTTAAAGAATTAGACTCAATGGAATGATTTAGAAATATGAGGTTTATTTGTATTAATGATGTATTTCCTTTTTTAGAGCACCATCCTTGTTATAGTATTCCCAAAGACCTTTCTTCTCCCCATTTAGGTAAAAACCTTTTTTGTATAGTTGTCCATTTTCATGTTTGGCCTCCCAAACACCATTCCTTTTTCCCTTGAGGTAGTTGCCTTTCTCAGAAAGTTGTCCGTTTTGGTGGTAGTATTCCCAAGCTCCATTTTTTACCCCGTTTAGGTAGGAACACATTTGGTATATTTGTCCGTTTCCGTAGTAAATCTCCCAAACACCATCTTGGTTATTGTTGAGATAAGTACCTTTTTTGTATAGTTGTCCGTTTTGATAGTGGTATTCCCAAACACCATTCTTTTCCTCATTTATGTAAAACCCTTTTCCCCATATGTGTATGTTTTCATCATATGATTCCCAAATACCTTCTTTTTTTCCATTGAGGTAGGTGCCTTTTGAAGGTAGTTGCCCGTTTTCTTGGTAGGATTCCCAAATACCCTCTTTTTTTCCATTGAGGTAGGTGCCTTTTGAAGATAGTTGTCCGTTTTCGTAGTAGGATTCCCAAACGCCATGCGCCTCTCCATTTAAGAAGGAGCCTTTTTTGTATAGTTGTCCGTTTTCGTGGTAGTATTCCCAAACAACATCACCCTTCCCATTTAAGTGTGAAAATTTTCCGTATAGTTGTCCGTTTTCGCGGAAGGATTCCCAAATACCATTCACCTCTCCATTTAAGTATGAGCGTTTTTCGTATAGTTGTCCGTTTTCGTAGTAGTATTCCCAAACGCCTTCTTTTTTTCCATTGAGGTAGGTGCCTTTTGAATATAGTTGTCCGTTTTCGTCGTAGTATTTCCAAACACCTTCTTCTTTTCCATTGAGGCAGGTACCTTTTGAAGTTAATTCTTCGTAAAAGCGATATACTTCAAGATTTCTATTGGATTTTGATTTATTGAACACATGCCTCATATTGATTTCAGAACCCACATCCCAATTATCGATTGGTTGATTGAACTCTGAACCTTCGAACATCATTTTCATATTGGTTACTGAACTCACATCCCAATTACCTATGGGTTGATTGAACTCTGAACCTTCGAACATCATTTTCATATTGGTTACTGAACCCACATCCCAATTGCCAATAGGTTGGTTGAACTTTGAATGACGAAACATGCAAATCATATTATTTACTGAACTCACATCCCAATTACCTATGGGTTGGTTGAACTTTGAATGATTAAACATGCAAATCATATTATTTGCTGAACTCACATCCCAATTACCGATGGGTTGGTTGAACTCTGAACCTTCGAACATCCTCTCCATATTGGTTACTGAACTCACATCCCAATTATCAATAGGTTGATTGAACTTTGAACGGTAGAACATCCCAAACATATCGGTTACTGAACTCACATCCCAATTACCTATGGGTTGATTTAAATCTGAAAATGAGAATAATATCCTCATATCAGTTACTAATGTCGTTACTAACCTATCTAACCTACGATAATTGATGTAAGGATGATTGATGTAAGAACGTAGCAATTTATTATCTACTACTTCATACTCTTCGCCATTGAGAATTCCTATAAATCCGACTTCACAACCCTCACACTTTACCGTAATACCATTGGTATCTAAATAAATTCTACCCATTAGTGATATTTTTCAAAATAGTTAATTATCAGTATCCAAAAATACTCATTTCACCCCGCAACCTCCCCCATAACCTTTTGAATTGTAGATGGTGAATATCGGAGGATTATTTCGAGTTGTCGCTCGATGGGAATACCCCTTTTTGACCTATTCTTTAATTTTTTGGGTTTCTCCTTCTGAAGAAATTGGGTTGATTTCAATCAGGGGAAACAGTTCTCAACTATCTATGACAAGTCAATGACCCCTCCAATCACTGGTTCTAGGGCCCTCTGGCGTCTTTGGTTTGGAATACCGGTACCAAGTTCATGGGTTGACCAATTTAAATTGACTGGTGGTCACAATTGTGGTGAATTAGGGACTACTGTACCAGGACGGGGTATGGTACCGGAGGAAATTTTTCCCGAGGTGACCACCCATCGAGTTCCAGGGGGTGTCTTAGGTCACCGGTTCGACCCTATTTGTCATCGGGGTGGTTTTTAAGTTATTTCGTGAAATGTTTTGAAAAACCCTCATTAAACGCCATTCCTGACTCGCTGATAGTTGTTTATGGACTTGTAATCGCCAAGAACTATATTTGAAAAATTAAAGATTATTTGATTTTTTAATAATTAATACGGAAAAAATATGGGGAGAATTTATTTAGATGCTAATGGTGTAACTGTAAAATGTGAAGGATGTGAGGTTGGTTTTAAAAGCATAATCAATGGTGAAGAGTATGAGGTTGTTGATTCAACTTTACTTGTAACTCGATTGAATCAAGGTATAAGGGCCGATAGGTTAGTTACTACATTGGTTACGAATATGAGTAATTTGTTCTATAGACGTGTCATTGGTTCTCATATTATTAAAGGTCGTGTTTATAAAGAAATAGAGGAATCCTTAGATAATTGGGATGTCAGTTCTGTAACCGACATGAAGGAAATGTTCTGTGGCTCAAATTACAATAAACCACTATTTCATTGGGATGTTAGTAATGTGAAAAACATGAATTCTATGTTTATGAATTCATTTTTTAACCAGAATATTAAAAATTGGGATGTGAGTTCTGTTACGGATATGAGTTCTATGTTCGATAATTCAACATTCAACCAACCTATAGATAATTGGAATGTGAGTAAGGTAGAAAACATGAGTAATATGTTTTGTTGTTCATTATTTAACCAATCAATTGGCAATTGGGATGTAGGTTCAGTTACCAAAATGGTTTCAATGTTCGAAAATTCAAAATTTAATCAATTTATCGGTAATTGGGATGTCAGTAAAGTGATTGATATGAATTCTATGTTTAGTAAATCAGTTTTCAATCAACCTATTGGAAATTGGAATGTTAGCTCTGTTAAGATTATGAAATGGATGTTTTCGGGCTCAAAGTTTAATCAATACATAGGGAAATGGGATTTAAGCTCGACCTATGACATTAGTTCTATGTTTTCAGATTCCGCGTTTAACCAACCTCTTAAAACGTGGGATGTTAGTTCGGTAAAACTTATGTTTGGAACATTTTCGCGTTCAGTTTTTAATCAACCCATCGATAATTGGGATGTCAGTAATGTGAGAGACATGACTTCTATGTTTAGATTTTCAATTTACAATCATTCTTTAGTGAATTGGGATGTTAGTTCGGTTTTTCATATGTCAGCTATGTTCTCTAATTCGAAATTCAATTTGCCATTAGAAAATTGGGATGTTAGTAATGTTACTGACATGAGTGAAATGTTTGAGAATTCAATATTCAACCAACCTTTAGGTAATTGGAATGTCAGCAATGTCACTGATATGAGTAATATGTTCGAGGATTCAATTTTCAACCAACCTTTAGATTATTGGGATGTAAGTTCGGTTACTAATATGTGTGAAATGTTCATGAATTCAATGTTTAATCAACCTATAGGAAATTGGAATGTAAGCTCGGTCTTAAATATGAGTGGATTGTTCAAGAATTCAAATTTCAATCAGCCCATAGAGCAATGGGAAGTTTGTCTTGTTTCTGATATGAGTGAAATGTTTAAGAATTCCAATTTCAATCAATCTATAGGAAACTGGAATGTGAGGAATGTCTTTGACATGAGTAATATGTTCGAGTATTCAAAGTTTAACCAAACTATATGTGATTGGAATGTAAGTAATGTAATTGATATGAGAAATATGTTTCATGGTTCAATTTTCAATCAGTTTATCGGAAATTGGGATGTAAGCTCTGTGATTATTATGAGCCGTATGTTTTCTAAATCTAAGTTTAATCAGTTTATAGGTAATTGGGATGTCAGTAATGTAAGGGATATGCGTGGTATGTTCCATAATTCAATTTTCAATCAAGCTATTGGAAATTGGAATGTTTGTTCAGTAGTTAATATGAGTCGTATGTTTTCTAAATCTAAGTTTAATCACTCTATAGGGAAATGGGATGTAAGTAATGTAAAGAATATGCGAAAAATGTTTTATAGTTCAATTTTCAATCAATCCATTAGAAATTGGGACGTTAGCTCAGTAGTAGATATGAGTTGCATGTTTTCTAATTCTAAGTTTAATAAGACAATTGATAATTGGAAAATTAGTTTAAAGACCAATATAACTGATATTTTTTATCAATGTGAATTCCAACAATCTGTTAATATTATTTGAGATTATTATAAGGTTTTGATTTTTAATATATATTTGATTTATTTATAATTTTAAAACATATTCGTTTTTGTAATAATCAAAAAAATATGTATATTATTCTTGTATAAATCCATAGTAATTAAGCTTTTTTGCCTATGATAATAACATATGTATTTTTTTGAAATTTTATGGGAAGATTACAAACCATTTAAGTACTTTTAGTTTAGAATATTTCATAGTGTAGTTAAGTTATAGTTTGTTTTATATTAGGGTATTGTAGGTTAATTTTTGATTTATTGCATCTTGTTCTTCTAATTGAATCTTTCTTTATTGACTATCCTTTTTATTCGTTTGTAATACTCTTCCTTAAGAAATTTGGTTGCATTCAATCACTGAAAAGAATTCATAACTCTCTGTGTTAAGTAAATTCAATCTACCCATGAGTAACCGGTTCTGGGACACCTCTGGTGTCTTTGGTCCAGCTATCATGGTAGTTCATTGGTTGACTCCTTTGTGGAGACAGAAGGACTCAAATCTTTGTGTTTATTTTATTTTTGAATCTAAATGTATATTGTATGATGCGTTATTTTTATTTAGACACGAATGGTATTACAGTAAAATGTAAAGGATTACCAGTTGGTTTTAAAGGTATTTTTGAAGGTGAAGTTTATGAAGTGGTAGATAATAAGTTACTCCGTAAAAGGGTAAAGCAGGGAGTTAGGTTGGATAGGGTTGTTACTTCGATGGTTACTGATATGAGTGATTTGTTCCGTAATGCCGATTTCAACCAACCTATAGGTAATTGGGATGTAAGTAAAGTAATTAATATGAGAAGCATGTTCAGTAAATCAAATTTTAACCAGCCCATTGGTGATTGGGATGTAAGTAATGTAACCAACATGAGTAAGATGTTTAAAAAATCAAATTTCAATCAACCCATCGGGAATTGGGATGTTGGACGCGTGAATGATAGGGTTGATATGTTTAAGGATTCAGATTTTAGTCAAAATATCGATAATTGGGTTACTAGGTTTGAGTGTGATTTAGATGAATTCTGTACTAAACATGAATTTGGAACATTAGATATCTATGGAGATTTATTTGAATTTGGTAAATTTTTGAATGGCAAAAGAGAAGGTTATTGGATAACTGAAAATCAAGACGGCATAACTTTGTGCGAAGGTAATTTTATTAATAATGAAAAAGAAGGATTGTGGATTTATTGGAATTTTACATCTTCGGATAGAGCAAAAATTGCTCGTCGTGGGACATACCTAAATGATTTAAAACATGGTGAATGGTTAACATACGATGATGATGAAATTTTAGAAAGTAAGGGGAACTACCTCCATGGAAATCAAGTTGGAGAATGGCTTTTTTACCATAATAATGGTGAATATCAAGCCAAGGGTTTATATGAAAACGGAAAAAAAGAAGGGGAATGGATTACCTTTTTCCCTAACACTGATTTAAAAACAAAATATAATTACGTAAATGGCATTAAGCATGGAGAATTTTTAGAGTATAATGATTTAGGAGATTTAAGGTCGAGGGGAATTTATATCAATGGACAAATTTCTGAATATCAAGATTATTAATAGTTTCTTTAATTATTTTTAATATTTCTCAACTTACAGTTATCACATGAAAAAATTTGTATTGGAGCAATCAGGACTTCCGTGGAATTTTTTTTCCGAAATAGGATTAGACTATGAACCAATCGTTATTAGGTTAATTCAATCAAAATTTATTAATCGTACCCAAAAAGAATGCGAGGACCTATTTGAAAAAAACTGCGATTCGATTGATGAAGAATTATGCAACGAAGATTTGGTTTTTATAATTGACTCTTATTGGGTTGGCGAGGAAGAAAGAGATGAATCTTCCGGAACATGGGGGTATTCCCATTATTTGGTTGAGGATGTTCAGAAAGCCAAAGATGATTTGGAAAAGGGGATTATTCAAATCTTGGACAAATTTGTTTCAAAGCTCAAATTCTAATCTTTAAACTGTTCTACGGTATTTTACCAGTATTAGGCTCGATGATTTTCCAATTTTGGAATTACATCTGAAGTTTAAGGATGATTAAGCACTGAAAACCACAATCGGTTTTGTGGTTTCTTTTTCAAGATGGAATGATTCAAATTTAATTGGACGGGGTCCGACCGCTGACAAGTCAGGTCAATCTTCCCTCAAATCACTGATTCTGGTACCCTCTGGTGTCTTTGTTTAGGAATACCGATATTGGTCTTGGGTTGACCATTTGAATAGACTGGTGGTCACAATTGTGGGGAGTTAGGAACCCCTAGGACCAGAATGGTTGCAGAACCGGTGGAAATATTTCAACCGGTCCCGGAATTCATCCCCTTAATCAAGATTATTAGAAAAAACTAAAAAAATCGGGGTATTTTTGATAACCAAAGAATGAGAAACCATCAGTCCACCCGAATTCTATTTTTTCATAACTTGTCCGTAACCATCATTATTAACTGAACACCCAACCGAATGAATAAAACAGACCTCCTGGACAAAGTAAAATCATTGGAAGGACTTACGCAAGACGAACGTGCTTATCTGATGAACTTGGTGAACTCCAAAAAGAAATACGGATTGGTGTGGGAGGATAAACCGGAAGAAGTGGAAGAACAACTGCGAATAAACTTACCAGTGTTGAAAGAAGTAAAAGACAAAGCTATTATAAACGGAGAGGAATACCCCAACCACATACTTATTGAAGGTGACAATTTACACGCATTAACCGCACTCACTTTTACCCACGAAGGCAAAGTTGATGTGATTTATATTGACCCGCCTTATAACACAGGGAAGGAAAATGAATTTAGATACAATGATAGATGGATATTAAAAGAAGACCCATTTAAGCATTCAATGTGGTTGAATTTTATGGTCAAAAGATTAAAAATAGCAAAAAGACTATTAAATGAAAATGGGGTTTTCATTTGTCATATTGATGAAAATGAGTTTGATGCTCTAAATCTATTGCTCGAAACGGAGATATTTTCTAATAATGATTTTTTAGGCGTAATTGTATGGAACAAACTTAATCCCAAGGGGGAAGTTGTAGGTGTTGCAACAATGCACGAATATGTTCTTGTTTATGCCAAACAAAAAGAAAAGTTCAGAACAATAGAAAATATTTTGACCCGTGCAAAACCTAATGCTATAACAATACTTAATAAAGCAAAGTCATTGTATAGTAAAATTGGAAAAATGCAAATACCTGAGTCAGTAAAAGAGGTTGTAAAGCCTTTTAACTATTCCAAAGAGTTGTTAAAAGACTTTGAAGTGTTATATGATTTGGATTTGGTTAATTCAGAATTTCAAGTTTGGATTTCAAATCAAGATTTTTCAGGTGGTGAAAAGGCATATAAATTCATTGACGAAAATGGTGATGTATATAGGGGCGTGTCAATGGCGGCACCAGACAAACCAGAGACTCGTTCACATAGACCAATAATCCATCCTATAACAAAAAAACCTTGTCCAGTTCCTGACAAGGGATGGCGAAACCCTGATAGTACTATGGATAAACTTCTAGAAAGAGGGTTGATTTTATTTGGTGAGAACGAGAACAAACAACCAGAGCGCAAATATTTATTGAAAGAAAATCTAATAGAAGGAACACCATCTATTTATAATAATGGTTCGTCAGACGAGCAACTGATGAAAGAATTAAAGTTGAACTTTCCTTATCCAAAAGTTACTTCAGCATCACAATATTTACTAAAAAACATTCATCCAAATCCTAAGGTAATTCTGGACTTCTTCGCAGGTTCAGGCACTACTCTACACGCTACAATGGCACTCAACGCAGATGATGGCGGCAATAGGCAGTGCATTTTAGTAACCAACAACGAAAACAACATTTGTGAAGAAGTAACTTATGAGCGTAACAAGCGTGTGGTACAAGGTTACACCAGCGCAAAAGGCGTTCAGGTAGAAGGTTTAACCAGCAATAATCTCCGCTACTACAAAAGTGAATTTGTAAGTCGTGAGCCATCACTCAAAAACAAACGTGAATTAACCCAATTAGCTATCGAGTTGCTGTGTATCAAAGAAGATTGCTACACCGAGCAAAAAATTAATATCATGCAAGCCCGTTTGTTTGCCAACAATAAGGTTACACTTCTTATTCTGTTTGATGACCACATCATACCCCAAGCGGTTGAATTTATCAAAGGCATTGAATCTCCTGAAATAAAAGTGTATGTTTTCTCAATGGGTAGTGACCCCTACACAGAAGATTTTGCTGATGTATTGGACAAAGTTACCTTATGTCCTATACCAGACTCAATTTACAAAGCATATCAAAATGTACTACCAAAGAAGAATAGATTTTCTCCCATTACAGAAGAAGAACCCGAAGCAGCCACCAATGAAAATGGAGAGTAACCTATTACGCTCTAAAATATGATAAAATGAACAAAACAGGCCTCCTAGAAAAAGTAAAGTCATTGGATGGACTTACGCAAGATGAACGTGCTTATCTGATGAACTTGGTGAACACCAAAAAGAAATACGGATTGGTGTGGGAAGATAAACCGGAAGAAGTGGAAGAACAACTGCGAGAAAAATTACCAGTTTTGAAAGAGGTAAAAGACAAAGCCATTATAAACGGAGAGGAACACCCCAACCACATACTCATTGAGGGCGATAACCTGCACGCCTTAACTGCACTCACCTTCACCCACGAAGGCAGAATAGATGTAATTTATATAGACCCGCCATATAATACAGGGAATAAGGATTTTATGTATAACGATAGTTTTGTTGATAATGAGGATAGCTTCAGGCACAGCAAATGGTTAAGTTTTATGCAAAGAAGACTCAAAATAGCAAAAAGACTTTTAACCGAGAACGGCATTTTGTTTATCAGTATTGATGATAATGAACAATCACAATTGAAGTTATTGTGTGATGAAATATTTTTAGAAAATAATTTCGTTGGAAACTTTATTTGGGTAAAAAAGAAAAAAGGAAGTCACCTTTCAAAAACTTTGAGAAGTATGACGGAATACATCTTATGCTACTCTAAATCCATAAAAAATATTGAACTTTATGGTGAAGATGCATATTCTGATAAATGGCAACCATTAGTAAAAAGAACAAATTCAAACAAGGAATTAATCTTTCCATCGAATTTTGTCAAGACAACACTCAAGGATGGTGTTTATCCGGCAGGAAGGTATGGTAGTGGCTCATCGTCTATTTTATCGAAACTTGATTTTAGAGTTGAAAATGGTTTAGTAATTGATTCCTTAATTATTGAAGCACCCTTTGTTTGGGTTCAAAAAAAATTAGATGAAGAGATAAAATTTGGCAGTCAAATATCTTTATCTTCTAAGTTTGGATTTAACACTCTTCGCCACAATCAAGATGAAAAAATTAAAAGACCATCTTCATTAATTAACTCAGAGATAAATGTTGGTACAAATGAGGACGCCTACCAAGAATTGATAGACATTTTCAATGCAGAGGGGATAATGACATATCCTAAGCCTTCCACGTTAGTAAAGTACTTAACAAACACCAGCACTTTTTTTTCGAAATTAGAAAAACCAATAATCGTTGATTTTTTTGCAGGTACTGGTACGACCTTACACGCTACAATGGCACTCAATGCAGAAGATGGTGGCAACAGGCAATGTATCTTGGTAACCAATAACGAAAATAACATTTGCGAAGAAGTAACCTATGAACGTAATAAACGAGTTATACATGGTTACACAAATGCTAAAGGAATTGAGGTAGATGGTTTAAACAACAACAATCTCCGTTACTACAAAAGTGAATTTGTAAGCCGTGAGCCGTCACTCAAAAACAAAAGGGAATTAACCCAATTGGCTACTGAGTTGCTGTGTATTAAAGAAGATTGCTACACCGAGCAAAAAATCAATATCCAACAAGCCCGTTTGTTTGCCAACAGTCAGGTTACCTTGCTTATTTTGTTTGACGACCATATCATACCCCAAGCGGTAGAGTTTATCAAAGGCATAGAAGCCCCCGAAATAAAAGTATATGTATTCTCAATGGGTAGCGACCCTTACACCGAAGACTTTGCAGAAGTATTGGATAAAGTAACCCTTTGTGCCCTGCCCGATGCTATTTACAAGGCGTATCAGAATGTACTGCCCAAGAAGAATAGAGTTGTTCCCATTATAGAAGAAGAACACGAATTACCCACCAATGAAAATGGCGAACAATTAAGCATCCTTTAAAAAGAAAACGATATGAAATTATTGCAATTAGAATATAGAGAAGAAGCGTTGAAGCAGTTGAAAAACCACTTTTTCAATTTACTCAATAAGCAATTTTATCACCACATATTGGCATTTCAAGCACCCACAGGTTCGGGCAAAACCGTTACAATGGCTTGTTTACTTCGTGATATTGTAAACGAACTGCCCACCCGATTTGAAATAGCCAATCGCAATGTAACCTACATCTGGATTGCTCCCAACACCCTGCATTTGCAGAGTTACAACAGCTTGTCGCACTTCTACAGCGAAACCCGTGACATCCGCACCCTGAGCATTGAAGACATTACAGACGATTGCTTGAAACCCAATGAAATGTTGTTCTTGAATTGGCAAACCATCAACCGAGACGACACTTTGTTTATGCGTGTAAACGAAAACGGCAAAAGCTTTTACAATATCCTAAACCAAACCTTACTCAACGATACTCAAATTGTAGTCATCATTGATGAAGAACATTTAATGGCAGGTGGTAGAACAGCCGAAAAAGCGGAGTTGATTTTATCACGAATGCGTCCCAAGATAGAACTGCGCATTTCGGCAACTTTAACAGATAGAAGTTTGCAATCGACACACAGGGTAATGATTCCAAGAGAAGATGTGGTAAAGGCCCAAATGATTAAAAAAGGGGTGCATTTGAATCCTGCATTAAGAGCAGAAGAACAAGCAGGTCGTGATGCCGATGTGGTATTGTTGCAAAAAGCTTTGGAAAAACGAGTGGAGTTAGAACATCATTATGTAGCAGCAGGCACCAACATCAGGCCTTTGCTATTGATACAATTACCATCCGACACTGCTAAAATATCCGCAGAAGATACCCGAATAAGAGATACCGTGGTGGCTCAGTTAGAAGTAATGGGCATTACCGAACAAAACGGGAAATTGGCCGTGTGGCTCAGTGGCGAAAAATCGAATTTGGAAGATATATCCAATCCCGACAATATGGTGGAAGTGCTTTTGTTCAAACAAGCCATTGCCTTGGGTTGGGATTGTCCGAGAGCATCGGTTCTGCTCATTTACCGTGAAATGCGGAACGAACGCTTTACAGTGCAAACGATGGGAAGAATTTTACGTATGCCCGAACAAAAACACTATGCCAACGAAGCGTTGAACTATGGCTATGTATATACCAATTTGAACAAAGATTTAATCACCATCCTACCCGAAGAAGCCGACTACATTACCGAGAACAGAGCCAACCGAAACAACGAAATCTATCAGGCAGTGGCTTTAAAGTCTTACTACATTCAAAAAGAAATCAAACGTAATCGTATTGGTTTGCATTTTAGAGAAGCACTTTTCAAAGCAGCCGAGCAGTTGTTCAACATAAAAATTGGTTCAGACGGTAGAGAATCATTCTACCACACCAACAAAACCGCTATGCAACAAGCAGGGGTAATTATGGATGTGGCAGAAATTGAAATTGGCATACCGGCCGATGTAAATATTGATGTTACCCAAGTAGGTGGCACCCGAGCCGACCACGTTGAACGCTTTGCCAAAACCGCTTATCAGTTGGAGCAACTTTTCAATCGTTATTGCCTGGCAAGTTGTGGCGATTATCAGAAAGATGCAAGTTGGGAACGGATAAAGTACCACACTCAATTACTATTTGAAGAATACTTGAGAATGTTTGGTGCAGATGTGTACAAAATTGTTTTATACAACCAAACCCGTTTTGATGACTTGTATAATTTGGCCAGAGAAATTTATGCACAGATAATGGCAGCCAAAGCATCGAGCAAATCAACCACGGTAAAAGAATATGAACATCCTTGGGGTGTTCCTGAATTCAAAATTTTCAATGACAACTACGAACCTTACCATGCCGAAGCACACGCCTTAGACCCTTTGTATGCCCGAAATCGTGGTGCCAACCAATTATTTGACAGTGCAAACGAACATCGCTTTATTGACTTGCTCATTGAAAATGAAAGTGAACATATACAATGGTGGTATAAAAACGGAAGTAGCAATAAAGAAGATTTTGCGATTCCGTATATAAAGCGAGATGGTACTCAATCTTTATTTTATGTGGATTTGGTGATTCAATTCAAAAACGGTACCATTGGCCTGTTTGACCCTAAAACCATTGAAAGTGACCCTGAAAATGTATTGAAGCACAATGCATTGATTGAATACATTGAAGGAATGAATACCAAAGGGAAAAATGCGATTGGAAGCATCATCATCCAACAGCAAGGCAGTTGGAGATATTGCAGAAACCGAATAGAAAACGACAAAGATTTAACAGGTTGGGAATTTTTCAACCCTGCAACCATAAATGCAAATTAAAAGATTATGGCTAAAAAAGGATTAGATACCACATTTGTCCATTACGGCATCCGAAAGGAAGATATGGACTTGATTTCAGTGCTATGCACCGAACATCAATTAGAATTTGAATGGGTAAAAGTAGAACTACTCAAAGAATTTCACGAACGTAAAATCCGTAATCAGGATGTGGACGAGAAATCATTGGAAAAAATCATTGAAAAGGCCTTGTCTAAAATCAAATAACTGACTATGCTAATAAAGAAAATAAAAGCCAAAAACTTCAAGACTTATCTCAATCTTGATTTAGACATAGCGGTTGAACAAGACAAACCTATTATACTTATAGGTGGTGCCAATGGTGGAGGTAAAACCACCTTGTTTGAATCCATTTATGGCGCTTTATATGGTTTGCAAATACACAATGTAAGGCAGTTTAAGGAACTGCTGAATGCAGGAGCCATAGGTAAAGAGGACGAAAAAATAATGTTGGAACTTCACTTTACAGGGAAAGTATTGAATGAAGAACAACAATATGTTTTAACCCGAACGTATTTACTCAATCCATCGGGCAATCCGGTAGAAAGTGTTAAACTGAATATGAATGGAACTATATTCATGTACGGCACTGCCACACCACCAGCCCAACGAGCAGAACAAGAAGCACAGGTTAATAAAATTATCAAAGCCAATTTGCCACAGGAGTTGAGCCGTTACTTTTTATTCGATGCAATGGAAGCAGGTAATCTATTGAAAGAAGACCAACTGAACAGGGTTATCCGTGAGAACATTGAAAATGTAATGGGTTTCAATAAGTATATGCAAATGAGTAAAAGTGCTGAAACGCTTTTCCAAACCTATACAGCCCAGCGATTAAACATTGAAAACGAAAAGAAAGAGTACCTTGAATTGGTGGAGCAGAAAAAGAAATTACAGGAACAACAAGCCTCACTTGAAACACAATTACAAGATGCCCTGCAATATTCCGTAGCCAACAAAGAGCTATATGATAACCTGAAAATGGGTTTGAATCAGGAGACCACCATCAAAAATAGGATAGAGCAAACAAAATCACAGATAGAGAACATTTACAAGAAAGAAACCATATTCCGTGATGAGTTAGATGAATTTGTAAAAGACATTGAGTTGAATGTTTGCATCCCGAAGTTGATTGAAGCTGTAAAAACAGAGGTAAATTTAATACTGAAAACTAAGAACGAACAGGAGCAGCAACAAAACAGCACCATAGCCCCTGAACAAATTGAAGCCATCAGCCAATCAATTGTTCAATACCTATCCGAAAACAATTTGGTTTTAAAAGCAGTAACGGTTGATGAATTGGTTGATTACGTTATTTCAAAATCAGGACAGTCAAATGAAAAAGACCCTTATGACTTTTTAGAATTTTCAGAAGTAAAGGCTTTGGAAGGATTGCTGAATATGAGGGCTGCGAATACATTCCCATCACTTAACCAGCAACAGGTTGAACTAAATGTTTTATTAACTCAAATTTCATTGCTTGAAAATCAGATTGAGCAAATGAAACAGCAAATCACAGGTAGAGATTATGTTTTGTTGAAAGCCTATGAAGACAATGAGTCCAATATCCAAAAATTGGAAATCCAAATAGCAGAAGTAAAAGGGGAAATAACTAAAATTGAGAAAAGACTCCACCAATTTGACATTCAAACCAGTCAGGAGCCAGACCCAAAATATGAAGCATTGGGTAAATTGAAAGGCTTTTTTGAAGATGTTGCCAACAGGTTATTAAAAATCAAAAAGCAACAAATTGAGTTGAAAATGAAACAGGACTTGAATATCAATCTTTCTGCTTACCGTGATGTGATTGACAGGGTGGAACTTTCTGAAAATTTAAAGGACTTGACCTTTAAAATCTATCACAAAACAGGCAATGAGATTTATTTAAGTCAATTAAATACAGCATCCAAGCAAGTAGTGATACAGGTTTTACTCAAATCGCTTCATGAATTTGGAGACTATGACCCACCTGTAATGATTGATACCGTAATGGGTGTTTTGGACGAAACAAGCCGAGCCATTGTACTTGAAAACTATTTCCCCGACTTGTCGCAGCAAACAATCTTATTGAGCAGTGATAGTGAAATTAGAATCGGAAAAGACCTTGAAAAGATTGAACCGTTTATTTCAAAATCTTTCACACTTAAACGAGACAAGGAAAAGCAACTTACCGATGTTGTTTCAGGCTATTTTGGAGTAAACATAAATGATTAAGCAATGAGTGTAATAAATCTACAAAATATAAGACAATCTGAAGGTTTGATGGATGACCTTCATGATATCCGCTATAAGATTGAACAGCGATTAAATCTTGAGAAATACACCACAAGTAAAAAACCTGTTACTCTCAACGGAAATAAGATAATGCGAATTTGTTTGTTGGCAGGTCTTTCAAGTAAAGAACAAAGAGATGTGCAAGCCATTGAACAAATACAACTATCCAAAACCAGCAACAGGATTTTTGAAACCCTTTTCACCTTACACAATTTGGGTGGTGCGTATTCAGCGCTTTTAAAATTGCGATATCACGGTTTGCCAATAGATTGGGAGAACACCACACTAAAAAGTAAAATCATCAATTCCGAAGTTCTAAGAGGTAAGGATGTTTTATTGAAAGATGGAGTTTTGGATGATTGGTTATTGAATGTTCTATCTCATACAAGAACTGGTAAAGCCGGTTCAATTCCAATTTTGAATTTAAATATTGGAACCTATGATGATGATATAACAGCTACTTTAAATCTCAATGGCAAGGACATTCCAAATACACAAATTTTAATTGCAGGTACTACGGGTCAAGGAAAATCTAATTTGCTTGCTGTCATTTTGAATGAAATCAGGTCTTTATCTATAGAAAGTTCATATCCCGTGAATTTTCTTCTTTTTGACTACAAGGGAGAATTCTCGGACCCAGCGAATAATGGATGGCTTCAACTTTTTGAAACAGACCGAACTGCTATACTCGACCCCATTTTAGCTCCATTACCTTTCACTCCGTTTAAAGATTTTTCGGGAAAGCCACAGAATGAGATAAACCTATATTCAACGGAATTGGCCACTGCTTTATGTTCGATAGATAGAGCAACTATCAGTGCCAATATGAGTAATCGTTTATCGGAAGCCATTATCAATGCATACAGGCAAACATCGAATTCACCTGTAACCTTTCAAATCATTTTAGACCAGTATACTCAACTACAAAATGACAGAGAGAAGGATAAAGATGATAGCGTAAAATCCGTATTCAAACAACTGATAAGAAACAACCTGTTTGCTTCAGAAGACAATATTGATTTGATTAAGGACAGCTACATTGTTAAAATGGATTCTTTCCCTAAAGACGGCCCAATTGCAAAAGCTATTGTTTATTTTATCGTTTCTAAACTGAATACCATATACGAGAAATTACCTAAACAGGCAATTGATGAAGATTGTGTTGAACTAAGACACTTCACCATCATTGATGAAGCGCACTATATGTTGGGCTTTGACAACAAACCGCTTCGTGACTTGATTGCAGTTGGTAGAAATAAAGGTCTTAGCATCATTCTTGCCACACAAAATATGGATAGCTACAAGAGTGAGTATTTTGATTTTTATGCGAATGCTCAATATCCGTTAATAATGAAGCAACAATCCATAAACGATGGTGTCATTAAGGATTTGTTTGGAGTTTCAGGGGTGGAGTTTCAAGAAATTAAACAGGCTATTTCAGGATTGCAAAAAGGCGAGTTGATTATAAAGAACCCAACTGCTATCGCATTAGGTATGGGTAAGAAGTTCAAAAAAATTAAAGTTAGCCATTTGATTTGATGGAAGATATTAGTGTCCCCGTCATATGATTTCAGAAAACCATGTACATCATTAATAAAGAAGCCTATTGGATTGAGAAGATTCGACGGGTGGCAGACCTCTTCAGTCGGAGAAAGAGACGTCAGGAGGGGATTAAGGAAGGTTTTATGGACAAAATACCAACTTATAGATGAGGACCTGTTTAATAGAGCATACGAGCATAACAAGGAGTATTATTAAACTTGAATAAATAATCTAATTCATATCATTGCTTAAAATAATTCAATGGACCCACAAATTTGTATTCAATTTTTAAACCTGCAACAGGTAAATATTCATGACTTTAATTTTACACATTGGTTTAATAAAGCATATAGAACAGTTGCAAGGACAATTCCTGGAGGATTGAATCCTGTGCAACAAATGAACATATGTGAATATCTACGCGATGAATTACATAATAATATCGATGTTAACACTCAAGAGGATTTTGATGTTTGGCATTTAAATGTAATCAATGAAATTTCCCGACTTGGAAATTTACAGTTAGGGCAGTCTCAGAAGATTACCAATATAATGCTTAAATATTATTGTTGTTGGTATTATTCAGGTCAGGACCCGGAATTCAATGATGAACATGACCACCTAGCATTGTGTTTTCAGTACCTTCATGCACCAGTGGATAGTATTGTGTTGAGAAGAGTTTTTGATTTAGATGAGTATGATTTAGATATTATTGTTATTATCAATCCCAATTACGCAAAATTATTGGTGAATCATCTACCAGTCCCATGGTCTAGCTTAGATGACTATGGAATTTATATGCAATTACAGAACTTTATTCAAGGAAGAGCGGATGAACTTGAGTTGTTTAGCAAATTAGATTTTGAAATGCAGCATTTATGGATAGTATAAAAGGCAAATCAACAAAAAATAATAATATAAAGTTTTGTACATCCTTTGCCCAAGAAATATAGTAGATTAATCTTATATCCATGAAACCCAATGTTTTTGTTATTCGTGCAGATTATGGACGATACGTTGACGCATTTCTGTCAGGCGGTTATGTGGGAATCGGTTGGTTGGATGAATTCAAGCCCGAATGGAACCTTTCCAATAAGGACCTATTGAAGGAGAAATACAAATCTCTCTATCCAGACCACCCATTTATGAGAATGAATCAGAATGTTGGTCAGATTTTCAGATTTACTTCTGACATCAAAATCGGGGATGTTATTCTTTCACCCTATTCAGAACACCGGTTAATCGTAGGAACCATTGAAGGGGATGTGGTCTATCAGGTTGATTCAACATCTCCCTACACATGGCGTAGGTCTGTCAAATGGCGCAAGGATTTGATTGACCGTCATTCCTTGTCAGTTCCACTTCAAAATACCTTAAGGTCATCCCTTACCTGTTTTAAGGTTAATCCACCAGATGAGATTCTATCCCATTTGGGATTCAGGTTTGATGAGAAGTCAGTGGTGTCTATTGACGTGGGGTCAACGCCAGTTTCTAATGTGGAACTCATCCGAAAGAGATTCCTTGAACTTGAGGCTACTGAATTTGAGTATTTGGTTTCATATATGTTGAGAACCTTAGGATTTGAACCTACACAAGAAATTGGTAAGGTGGGGGATGGTGGAATTGATTTTGAAGGGGTACTAGATGTATCAGGTATTGCATCAATCAACTTACAGGTTCAAGTTAAACGATATGACCGAGGAGCAATTGGGGAAAAAGACATAAGGGGTTTCCGCGGTGCGTTGAAAAAGGATTTCCAGGGTTGTTTCCTAACCTTATCAACATTCAACAAGAAAGCGGTCGAGAGTGCCAACGATAAAGAGAGGGAACAAATTCAACTTATTGACGGCAGTCGATTTACAGAAATCTTCGTTGAACAGTATGACAAAATCATGGAGGCCATGTATAACGATGACATGGATGAACTGGCGGGAAAGTTGAAATTCAAGAAATCCTTGGTTCCACTATAGTCACAACCGTTTCCTTTCTTATTTTTCGGTTGTAGACACTATAAATGCGTTACTCCTACATTTATATAGACCGCAATTAGTCTTTGCAAATTGAATTTTCCAAGATTGGAAAATTCTGGTGGTGAGGTCAATTTGGTCTGGAAAATCTGTCCAATCTTGAACAAGGGTCATTAGACCTATCTCAAATTGACCCCCGGTGATATGCCGGGGGTCAAATGTTTTGAACAGGGGACATCAATCCAATTCATTCTCCACAGACTCACTAGGAATTACCTCTTTCCCAAAAATATCGAAATTCCAAGTTGAATGGAATCCCTTTGAGTCTGCCAGATAAATTAGTTTGCCCTGATGATTGAATTCCATCTTTTCCCAATATCCATTCGATTTTTCGATATGAATCAACTTCCCATCAGAGTTGTAGGTTCTTTTTCCCCATTCTCCATCACTATTTTCGGAATAGGTCAGGTTTCCCTGAGAATCATATTCACTCCTGGTCCATTTAGAATCGGAGTTTTCGGAATAAACCTCATTACCATTGAAATTATACTCCCTCTTCAACCAACTCCCATCAGATAGTTCCATCTTGATTAAGTTACCGTGGGAATTATATTGATACCTTTCCCAAGTTATGGATGGTTCTCCTAAATCAGAGAATGACTCTACGTATGTTCTGTTTCCATGGGAGTCATACTCATACTTGGTCCGATACCCATTCGAATTAACCACATAGGTCTTGTTACCCTCGATGTCATACTCATACTTGGTCCATTCTTCGTTGGAATCCTTTTCATAGGTTTTATTACCCATGGTGTCATACTCATACTTGGTCCACATACCAGCAGAATCCTCCTTGAATAAGAGATTTCCTTCAGTGTCGTAATGAAACTTTTCCCATTTTCCTCTTGAATGTTCCCTTAGTTTTACACTACCAGTTGGGGTGTACGTATAATGTTCGGTTACACCGTTTGAATTATGGGTTGTAATTAGATTACCAAGAGAATCGTAGTCCCATTTCATCCATTCTCTGTTTGTATTTTCGAAATAGACCAATCGATTTTGAGGGTCGAACTCCCGAATAAGAGCGTCGCCATCAGAGTTCTCGAATTCAACCTCGTTTCCCATGGAGTCGTATTTGGACCGCACCCAACTTCCATTTGAAAATTTGGCGTAGGTTAAGTTTCCCTGAGGGTCAAATTCCTCAGTGATTACGTAATTGTACTCTTTGTACTCATTGTAATCCATAAAATATTGTGGATTCATAATGTTTGCTGTTCGGATTCCCCGTCCCCAGTTTATGTTTGAAATCACAAAACTAGAGCGGGTATTTTGGGTGTAATGCTAACTTAATGCTAAGATTTCAAATATTGTTGGGGAAATATTTCGTATAATATCATATTTGTTATTCGGAGATTGTTTCAGATATTTCTTTTAGCAGACCGTATATCAATTCTTGTTGAATTTCCGAATTTGGAAAAAAGGGCTGGTGTCCATTCATTTTTTCTAGGTTTAGACATTCCTTCAGTAAGGTTAGGGAGTAGATTACGATTAGGTGTTCCCTGTTTAGTGATTGGAATATCTGTTCACGTTGTAGGTTTTTATTCTGCCGACAGATGAAATTCTTCATATGTACACACCATACGGAGTGATTTGAAGTGTGTGGATTTGGTATTGAGTTGATTTTTTCGATGATTTCTTTTTGTGTCATTATTGTCTTTTTCTAAAGAATAAACAAAAAAAATGACAATTCAAAATTTCGTAATACTTTTTTTCTATTCCGATATATTTATTGGGATGGAACAAAAAACATTCAAGATTTATGACCTAATTCTGGTCCAAGGGAAAATCACCCCCTCCAAAATCCAAATCGCCAATGAGGTTTTTGAAAAACTAAAATCGGTTGGATTAAATTCCCAAACCGATACAATTCTCCTTGAGGTCACCCACGATGACCTTTTTTCGTTCGTCTTTTTTGCGGTGGAACAGACAATAAACAAATTGGTTAATCAAAAATGAAACAGAATAAACACCTCCGAATACGTATCAACGAGAACCAGTTGAAGAAAATAATCGACAATGTCATACAAAACCCTGACCAGTTCCCTACAATCAGTACTTACGTTAGGTCAGCAATCGATGAAAAATTGGTCGTGTCCCATCGAGATAGGGGGTTGACACCACCGGGAGATAAAAACAACTAATACGGATGTCTGGAGGGGGATTTTTATTTTCTGCCGCCATCATTTTAACTGATGAGGGATTATCCCATCCATAAAATGTAATATAATTATTAAAATTAGTAGCAATATGGATACAATGGAATTTGTGATGATAAATGGGGAGAAGGTGCCGATATATGATTTGTTTAGATTGTTCAATACGAGGGATTTTAAGTACAGCGATTCGGAACTTGAAATAGCCTCGCAAATTTCTGATATCACGGGTCTGGACAGCGGTGTGTTCGATGTCCTATTAAGGACTTCAGAACTTGATATATTTATTTTTATCGTTCGAATCGTGCACGAGACACGGGTCCGACTTGAGCAGCAGCAATAGAACACGACCTTTATATGCAGAGTGGTGTTCGATTGGTTGTAGTTGGATTGTATTTCCTTTATTTTTTCTGGTATTTTTCTCTATCGATTTTTGGTATTGAGGATTTTCCCCTTTATATTTTAAATAAAACCGTATTATGAAAAAATTCAAAAACCAAACGTTCATCCCAATTTATCATTCTTTGCTCAGGCAGCCAAATTTGACGGACGCTGATAAAATCGCAATTTCATGTATTCTCACATGGACCGAGAATGACAAAGATTGCTTCATGGGTAACGACTATCTCGGACAATTAATGGGGATTAGTAGACCTGCAGCATCAAAAAGAATAAACAGATTAAAAAGCCTTGGAATCATAGAGGTCCGATTGACCTACAAGAAGGGGAAAAAGGAAGTTGACAAGAGGATAATCACTATAAATAACCAGTTCCTTAGAATTCTAGAGGTATCGACTAATGGAATCGAAGATACTCCCATGAGTATATGGGTACCGAATTCTGAGACATATGTATCAACTGAAGTTGGCGGTATAATAAAAGATATAAAAAAAGATATAAGAAAAGAAATAAAAAAAGAAGATAATATAGAACACCAGTATACTGGGGAAAATGGAATTTCATTTTTAAAATACCAATATCATGTTCAAACTATGTTGGTAAAATGTTTTCCCAGAGCGAGGACAGAAAATCACATTTTTGATGCAATCCAAAGTACAAATGATTATGCAATTAAATTGATTGCAGGGGAAGAATTAAATCCAGAACAAATCAGGTGGGTTGAGGAGTACAAGAAAATAATCAGTCACCCCAACTTCGAACGAAGTGACACCGATGACTCCGTCATCCAAAGTTCCAGACCAAATTCTGGGGGTTGGGGAGAACAGGAAAAAGGAATCCTCAACTTCGAACGCAGTGAGTAAATGATGACTTCGTCATCCAAAGTTCCAGACCAAATTCTGGGGGTTGGGGAGAACAGGAAAAAGGAATCCTCAACTTCGAACGAAGTGAGATGATGACTCCGTCATCTCAACTCCCCCCCAAGTTCCGCTCACCCCCCCCTCATATTTTTATACTCCTTGTCATACATAAAATTTAATGATGGAATATGTCTTGTAGGTTGTAGAGTTCATCGACCTCTTCTTTGGTGATGTTGAGATAAATTCTTGTGAGGGAAACAGAAGAATGATTGAACAAATACGATAATTTAATCAGGGACCCTTCACTTTGATTATTTCTTCGCCAAACTTCACGACCAAAGGTTTTTCTCCAAGTGTGAGTTGACACCCTCTTATTTCGAATACCAGCTTTGGCTGCGTGAATTTTGATTTGTTTGTTCACTGTTCTAATGTGCAATCCGATAATTCGTTGTGTCGGGTCCTTTAGTTTCATCGTTTTGTAAATTTGTTCGGTTGTCTCAGAGAGTTCCGTTGGAATTGGGATGGACCTGACCTTCTTGGTTTTTTTCTCCGTAACGACAAGTTCGGTTTTTCCAATGATGTCAACCCATCGTATTTGGGAGAGGTCCGAGAATCGTAACGCCGTACTGACTCCTAGCCTTACTACCAAATAGTAGGTGTAGAGTTGGTTTTTGCGGCAGTACTTGAGTAATCGGTTGAGTTCGTTCTCTTCGAGGTGGTCGCTGGTTTTCTTGGTGTTTTTCATGGTGCCATTTTCGGGCTATGCTAACGCTTCAGGAACCCAAAGCAATGCCTTTACACCAAAAATTTTTCTAAATCATTAGTAATGAGAGTTATAGGTTTTGTGGTGCCATTTGTGTGCTAAAGGGAACTTTCAGCAGAAATTCAACCCCGGTCCAGACAATTTTCGGGACTATCGTCGGCTGTACTGATTTGTCCAATCGATTGGTTTTTCGATATAAGTTATGTAGGTTACCATGGAATCCATTGGCACCATATATATGTAGTAGGGTCCAGACAATTATTAGCGCAACAGGGACCTCAGTCAAATCGGTTCACAGGAGGTAGCACCTGGTTATTTTGTGTCCTTCCCCCCCGAATTCCAGACCAAATTGTCCCTGAAGGTGGACCCCCGTCCCTGAGGTGGACCCCTGTCTCCTTTTGGTATCCCCCCTTATCCCCTCCCTACATAGGTGTATCCGAATGGGACCACGGTACCTTAAAAAAAATTCCCGGCAAAATTTCTCCAAAATTGGAAAATCCACCTCGGGTTACATCGGTTCCTTAAATAAAAAAGGAAGTAAAACCCCCTTTTTTGGGTTAGAATCGATGTTTTGAAAAAAAATTGAAAAAAATTGTATGATTTAAAATATTGTGACTATGTTTGTTCCACATTTATTTAGTCTATGAAACTTGAATACAACGTCAAGCGTCCCGAGGGGAAATTCGACCTCGAATCGTGGATGACGAAAAACGCACCAAAGATGAGGAAGTCACGTATAAGTGACCTTGGACCTTGGGTGGGTCACTATGAAGAGTTAATAGAAGAATTCAGGGATTTCCTAAATACTTCGGAGGACGTAACTGATGAAACCGGAACTAAACTGACCCCTAATCAAATTTATAATGCAATTGAATATTACAAAATTCGCATACAAAAAGTGTGGCAGATTCTTGATTTAAAAATGTATCTGACATACAACCTCAACAAGGTCACGGGTGTTAGATATATCGTTTATCGCTGTTTATGGATTGATGATAGGGGACAACCCTATAAACGTTTTTCGAAAAACTTGGGGGCAGAAAATAAAATTTTAGTCAATGGTAAAATACCCGATTCAGACATAAAATACTTAAATCAATACATGACTACACTAATGCTTGACCTATATGCCTTTGAATACTTCAATCCAGATGAGGTTGGTATTGACGAAGATGGTGAAATTGTAATTCCTCCATTTTAATAAATGAAATGAACAACAGGAATTGACCTTAGGGTCTTTTTTTTGAATCCGAAAATTGTGTCTTATTATTTTTCACATATTAAAATACTAAAAAAAACTAATGAAACGCCACGCTAGAGAACCCACGATTTAGTTCAAATCAGTAAGGGCAAGGCCTTTACGCTGTTTTTCCTTCAATTTTTTAACCCCCAAAAAACTCATCACCGAATGAGCAGGGACTCTTATTTCAAAAATTTTATGATAAATCAATCTCAAAACAAGGAGGTAATGACCTCTTCCGGAATAGACCAAGTCATTCCAAATTCTAAGACCATCGCAGCGGAGTTAATTGCTTCCTTCTCAGTTTTAGAAGCACATCATCAAGTCATCGAACCGACATCTCAACCAATTAGTCTGGAAATGGCCGTCATTGATGTACATCCCAATCTTATGGATGAATACAACGAAATCGTCCAAGAGGCTCAAGAATTAAAGGAAACTGGTTTTGGTGTTTCCAACACACCATCTAATATTCAACTGAATCTGCTGCGCCTAACGTATAGTATGAATTGTATGGGTCAAGCCACCCCAATAATGGTGGTCACAAGTGGGGACCGATACCAAATTACCGATGGTCTATATCGTCTGGTGGTATCAAGGGATTTGCTTGGATGGACCCAGATTCAAGCCATAACTACGACATGGCGGGTTGAAGATATACCAGCCAATAGGGTTCTTTCCAGAATAACTCCCAAGAGGACTCATTTTGAAATGGCACAATTCGGCCGTGAATTGAGAAACAGACTTTCGGAGTTACGTGGCAAGAAAAGGACCGCCGAGAGTGTTCAACAGATAATTCCGGGGATTCAAATTTCCGAGCAGGATTTGAACAATGTCAATGGACTCGTCTGTATGTTGTTAGGTCTACCGTTCGGGAAAACGACCTTAGATGACTTACTGTACTTGTATAATCAGGTTACATCCGGGGACCAAGAACTTAGGGAAAAACAGATTTTTGAGTTATTGGATTCCTCAGAAATTTCAATTTCTCGAGCCGCAAATGAATTAAGGAGCTTTCTTAAAGCCAAGGTAAAACGTGACTTAGGTTCTGGTTTACCTCAAGGTCTCGAATTGGTACCAGAAGATGAAGATGACCCAAATCATAGAATTATTTTGGGTGATGCAAAAATGAACCATGATAAGGTTGCGGATAACTCTGTGAACCTAATTCTAACCAGTTTCGAGTATCTAAACGATATAGCGGATTATGATGGTGTAGAAGACGTATTGGAAACCTTGGGAAAACTTACATCTGTTCAAGTCTATACCCAGGAGGTGGTTGAATGGTGTCGATTATACCGCAGCAAACTCACCAAGGATGGTACTTTGGCAATGATTATATCTGAATCGATAAAGGATGGAAGGTCATTGGGTATTCCGGCAAATCTAATCGTTGGTATGATAAATGATGGATGGACCTTACGGGAAGACATTATATGGCAGAAAACGAACAACCGATTCCAATCAACCTCCAATCATCTTCAACCAGCTGGTGAACACATTTTGGTATTTTCTCCCAATGGCGAACAGAGTAAATTCAACGAACCGTTTTGGTATTCGTTACCGCCTCAGGGTAATTGGGGTTTTAGCAGTGGTAAAAAGAAAGACGGGTTTGGCAACAAAAAGAAGTATCTTAAAAAGAGTCAAAGAAGGTTGACCAATCTTATCCAAGAGCAGACGATGCGTGGGGTGATTTCCTCTGCGGTATTTAGCAAATCCGAGCTGCAGGAATATGGTGAAACCACACACCCCTGTCCATACCCCTTTACACTGGCCTGTTTGGTCATCCTTTTGTACACGGACCAAAACGACCTGGTCCTTGATTTTGGGGCTGGAATTGGTAGCACAGCCCATGCCGCCAAAATTTTGAAACGTAGAAGTATCAGTATCGAACTACGCTCCAATTTTTTTGATTACCTCAAAAACAGAATGAAACTTAATTCTTCTGAGGTACTCAACGAGGATGAGGTGAGGGATATCGAACATCTATTCAGTTCCGGAGTTATGATTGGTACGGAACATCAGGTAGCCGCCTAACATTACTTACTGTCACAAAGGTTCTTGACGAGAGGCTTGACTCTCCATATCCTCAAAGGCGATAAATTCTTCGCTGCGGATTTGGAAATGTCGAGTCTCTCGTTTATATTTTAAAGGAAGGATAAACAAAATCAAATCCAACCAAAATCAAATCACAAATGGAAAAATTCATGAAGGACATTGATGAAATCAAAATTCCAGAAGGATTGTCCTTTGATTTTACGAGTCGAGAAACCAATCCGTGCCTACGGATTGATTTTATTAAGCCCATTATTTTGTGCGATAAGAATTATGTTGTTGGAAATTATGATGCGTATATCTTAGCCGTAGCCCGAGGTCATAAAAGTGTTTGGTGTACCAGAAGGGGAAAAACATCATTAAGTCTCCAACTAATACCAAGGAATGACCATCTCTTTTTATCTCAGACCAACCAAGGACCCCAAAACAGGCGTATTAGCACATTGCATCACGGACGGCGGAAAGGTCCTCGAACGACGTAGCTACAATGTTCGGGTAGAGCGCCGCTACTGGGAAAAGAAAAATCAGAGGGTTACGAAACATCATCCAGATTATGATTTTATCAATTGCACTATCGATACGGCAGTAAAGGAATTCACGTCGAACCAAGGGGCAACCATTAAAGACCTCGAGAAAACACCAGTCCTTAGGGTTCTTGACGATTTGGTGGCAGCGAAGGTTACGATGGAAAAATCGAATACCACCATTCACAAGTATCATACCATAATTTCCAATTTTAGAAAAGCGTTGAGAGAGGAATTTGGTCATGAGGACCTCCATATTGGTCAACTAAGGGACATCAAAATCGTTGAATCGATAATTCAGTCCATGAAGGTATCGGCGACCACCAAAAGGAAAGAGAAGTTCAAATCGAGCCGGTGTCTTAAGAATTATTGTTCATTTGTCGCTCAAGCAATTGAATTTTTCAATAGCAGGTCTGGAATTATCACCCCCATAAATTCTTTACCATTTAGGCTTAAATTGGGAAGAGACCTACCCATCGATAAAATTGAACATGCCAAGGTGTTTTCAATTGAGGACCTTGCAGCAATAGAATCGTATCTACCCCAAAAAAATCGCGGTAAAGAAAATGAAATGAATGCCAAGCATACGTTCTTGTTTCAGTATTATGGTGGCGGTTTGAGGTGGATTGATGCCGCTTTGTTGACTAACAAAGACATTGTCAAAGACTTCATCAAATTTAATCACCTAAAAACGGGGAATATTCAATCGAAAAGTTTGAATTTCCCGATGTGCAGGGTTTTAAGTAATTATTTTCCTTCCATTTATAAAAAGGCAATAAATGAAGTTCGTGTTGGAGATATCAAATTTGATTTCGCTGTATTGGTTCAGATTCAAAAACTGGTAGCTCCAAGAACCATTTATAAAATGAATTGGGAGGAGATTAATTCGGTTTTGGATTTGATGACGCAGCAGAATTTGGAGGACAGTGAAGAATTCGGTTTTTTGGAAGAAGTTAAATATCAGGTGGAGAGCAAAATCACCAATAAATTCTTCACGGAGGTAAAAGAATTACCAATACAATTTCTGCTTCCAATTTTTAAGATGGATGATTTTACACCAGAAGAAATTGAGACCCAAAAATTTTCAATGAAGTCCACCACCTTCATACACAAAAGGAGGGCAATTTTCAACAATACGATGGCTCGAATCTGTAGTCGATTGGGTATTCAAAAATTAACGGGACACTCCGCAAGACATACGTTCGCAAGGTTTCTGTTGGAGAATGGAATGGCGGAACATAATATACGTGACTGCCTCGGTCACAAACGATTGTCATCCACCCACGCCTACCTCCATGGTCGCCATCCAATAACCGAACACGAGCGACAACTGAAGCAGATTATGGAAGCCAACGGGTACCGGTAGGTTAGGGGGATGGGGTTGGGTAATTGGTATGACAAGTCAGGTCAATCACCCCTCAAATAACTATTTCTGGGACCCTCTGGTGTCTTTGTTTAGGAATACAGGTGTATAGGCATGGGTTAACCCAGTTAAATTATCTGGTGGTCATAAAATTGGGAGTTAGGAATTCCATGTACATGAATTGATACCATACCGGTGGAAATATTTCCCGAGGTGAGTATCCAAGTCCATTTGGTTTAATGGCACTAGATAGACCCTCTTTGTCAGTGGCGTTGTGCTACAATTATACGTTTCTATTGGTTTATTCTTGGGATTTTATTTGTTCCATGTAAAACTTCAATCGTGTTAAAGTGTCTCCCTTTACCTCTAAAATGCCATTTTCCTTGTAGACTTCCCAAATCCCATTTTCAATTCCATTTAGGTATGAGCCCTTTTCGTAAAGTTGTCCGTTTTCGTAGTATTCTAAGTAATTACCATTCAGCTCTCCTTTGAGGTAGTTCTCACACTTAAATAGATTGCCGTTTTCGTAATACTCTTCCCATAAGCCATTCTTTTTTTCATCAAGAAATGAACCCTTTATCCAAATTTTTTTACTTTCATAATTTCTTTCAAACAAACCATTTTTCTTTCCATTTAAATAGGAAATTATCTCAAATAGATTACCATCAACACTATAGTATTCCCAAACACCTTCTTCTTTCCCATTCAGATAGGCGCCCTTTATTGCTACTAGCCCGTTTTCATAGAATACTTCCCAATAACCATCTTCTTTCCCATTGAGGTATGAACCTTTTGAGAATAGTACTCCGTCTTTATGATAAAATTCCCAATCTCCATTCTCATTACCCATTACATATTCACCTTTTTTCTTTAATTGACTGTTTTCATAATAATATTCCCAATAACCCACTTTTAATCCTTCAAAAAACTTCCCGCATTCGCTTAAAAATTGTTTTTCAAAAAAGGTTTGCCAATAACCAGTTGCTAATCCGTCTGCATAATGCCCTTTTTTATGAATGAGAAATTTCTCAGATAAGAAATCATTGTCAAAATACTCGATATGTTCTCTATTTTTAGGAATTCTTCCAATCAATTGATTAATTTTCACTAAACAAACAAGTAATCCCACAATCCAAAAAATACTACTTATTGACCAAAATAATAGTTCAAGTATTTTTAAAATATCCATATCAAATTATTTAATTTCCTCAAGTACATCTTTGATAGTTTCGAGGAACTCCAGGCTCGATTATGTGCCGATAAGCTCTCCAACCCCGAGGATAAAACAAATTATCGGAAGCCAACTTGTTGTTAGCAAAAAGTAAAATTTAAGAGTTAATACCAACATGGTCTCCATTCATGCCCATGACGGTCTATGAAGTTATTACCGTATGCGGGCTCAAGAACGATAGATGGGAAACCCCGTACATTTATAATGACACTACCATTATATGTAGAAAAGCGGCCGTATTTAAACCCCCCATTGTCCAGAGAAATTTCCACTAAGCCGCCTTCGTAAAAAGACATTTTAGTATTCCTTATATAATCATAACCTGATTCAGTAGTGCATAATTCCAATTCAGGTGATTTTTTTTGATTGTTACTGTTAGTATGTTCAGAATTCCCGCTATTTAAACGTTTTCTTTCTAGCTCTTCTTCTTTTCTTCTTTTTTCTTGCGCTAAGGCTACCTCCATTTCCCATTTTTTATTTGCAATCTCCTCTTGTTTTCTTTTTTCTTCTTCTTGCTTTTGTATTAAAGCATCTCTTTTTTTGCAACTAATTATTAAAGAATTAATCTTTTCTTTTTGAGTTAAGGCTAGAGATATTTCATGTTTGTATAAAAATGAATTTAGTTTTTCTGAACTTATTTCATTTTTTTGATTATAATAATACTCAATTTGTTTGTCTACCCATTGACTATACAATTTTTCTAAATCACTTTTTTGTAATTTATTTAACTGAGAATATTTCTTTATTCCTTGAAATGCGGCGAAGAAGTTATCAAAATCCGATTGGTTTAAAGTTAAGTAATTATATAATTTTTCTCGGTATGCCTTTATAAAATCTGCATTAGTTGCAATATTAAGTAGTTCTTCAAGTTTAATATTTTCAGCTTGGTTTTGTTTATATTGATTAGGATATATTTTATTTATGGTTTCTAATGCTAATTTATAATTTTCTTTTTTAATTTCTTTTTCAATTACTTCAATAGAATTTTTAAGCTTTAAATCGATATTTTTTTTCTCGATAATTTGACGTATAGAATCACAATTATTACGAGTTTTCTCGCTTACCAATGTACGTAGTTCTTCACTTAACTTAAGGTTTGGGTTATCGCTTTTGAGGTCCTCAATTAAATTGAATTCAATTTTTTCTTGAATTTGGTTTAATTTATCTTGTCTTGATTTATCACTTACTATATGAAGTTGGTTTATTTTTTTGATGTTATATTCATCAATTATGTTTTGAAATACGGTCTCCTCTATTTCTGATTCTAATTCAATTAGTTCTTTTATAAATTTTGAATCTGAAATCCTAATAAGTTCATATAGCCTTAATAGATTTTTTTCCTTTCGAATGTTTGATATTTCTTTTGTTTGAACAGCTATTTTTATACTATCAAAAATATTGTTGTATTCATATATGCGGTCTTTATATTTTTTTTCCAAGAAATTATAATTTTCCAAGCTGTTTTCTGTAATTATATTTTTAATATCGTCGTATAGAATTTTGTTTGAAATAGTTTTTTTTGATTTTACTATTTCATCAACTATTTCTTTTGATGGATTTTCTAAAAGAAGTTTATCGAGAAGTTTGTAGTTAAGGTCCCAAATAGCAATTTTTATGTTTTTTTGAAAATACTCATTTGTTTTTTGAAATTGAAGATATATATTTTTGCTTCGTCTTGAAATTTTATAAAAATCTGACTTGAATACATCAATTGCAAGTGGTGCAAGGTAAAAGTAAAAAGGCAGGCCCTTAATTATAGTGCTCATTCGAGGCGTTCTTCTAATGTGAACGTTTATATCATAACATTCTTCATTAGAAAATGTTAGGAAAGTGTATTTTCTTTTTAGGCTCCGTAGATGTACTGTATTTCCAATTAGGTTAACAGACGTTTCTTTTTCTTTTGTATATGTCACTTTATAATACGGATAGTTACTAGTTACAATAAACGAATTATTTTTTAGTCGCTGATTCTCCGTGTAAAGGAAGGATGAACATGATTGTAAAGTAATTATCAAAAGCAACAGAAAACAAAAAATAGGTAACGAAAAGGGCGTAATTAATTTCATTTTATGTTTATTTGTTTTTAAATTTCTCTCCATTGTATTTCATTATCGATATTAAAATCTATTTCAATTATTGTTCATAATAATATAATGATTGAAATAATTTTTAGTGCAAAGAAAATTTAATTCTAAGATAATCAAGTTCAATTGAATATCCAATAATCCTTAATTTTTTATAACCACCACAATAACTCAATAGTGCTCTATTATTCCATTTAATTGCCCCAATAAAACCCATACATAGGGATGGGTTTGAATGACCAAGATGTGTACCGGGTCTATGAATCTACGTAGACATCTTTAATTAGGTTTGGTCGGTACCTTATTCCGAGCCCTTTCTGCCATATAGGGTCAATATTCTCTATAGAATGAACAGGAGACCCTTCTGTGACCTCAAACTTGAATTCCCTGTCTAAGCGATGGTCTAAACTTATAAAAATAACTGGTTGTCCTCGAAACTAGGCGAGATAAGACCGCTTCGATATTTTCCAAAATCGGAACTAGTGGAAATTTTTCAACTGGTGTCCATCCATCCCCACCCAATAAATCTCCGGATACCAGTTCGACCTTATTTGTCAAAGGGGTTGGTTTTAAGTAATTCCATAAAATGTTGGGGAAGACCCTCAATTAAACCCATTTATCACTCATTTAGAGTTGTTTATGGACTTGTAATCCAAGGTGGGGTATATTTGGGAATAACAACCGAATACCCATGAATAAAACCTATAATATTTTATTATCCTTTTTTCTGATACTGATTTCCGGTATGGGATTTTCCCAGTCCGTTCCATCCTATGTTCCGACCAATGGACTGGTTGGATGGTGGGGATTCAACGGGAATGCTCAGGATGGTTCGGGGAATGACAACCATGGAACGGTGAATGGTGCAACCTTGACCACGGATAGATTTGGGAATCTAAATGGGGCGTATGATTTTGATGGTATTAATGATTACATTCAAACAAATTTTTCAGGCCCCCAAGGAAATAGTCCCCGAACGGTTTCTATTTGGTTTAAAACAAGTCAATTGCATACCTTAAATCCGATTCCAGGATACCTGAATGAACAAATGTGCTTGGTATCTTATGGTAATTCATCTTATGCGGGTGGAACCTTTGATTGTTCAATTAATCATAATTGTCAAGGTGTAACTCTGGATGTAGCAGGAGGTTTATTTACCCGACCATCTGTAACAAATAATAATTTATGGCATAATCTAATTTTTGTTTATGACGGATTAAATTATCAAAATGTATTCACGTATTATGATGGAATAATGCAGCAAACATCCCTTTTTTGCGCAGGAACGAGTCATCCAATTAATACTGGTAATTCATATCCAATAACGTTTGCAAACTACGCCAATGTATCAACGGGAATACGTCATTTCAACGGCTCTCTTGACGACATCGGAATTTGGAACCGAGCCTTGACCCCACAGGAAATCACCAACCTATACAATTCCCAACTTCCAACCCAAACCTCCCTTTGTTTGCCGACCATTACAACCTCATCGCCCTCCTCGGTTGGAGTGGATACTGTGGTGATTGGTGGGGATATTTCCAATGATGGAGGGAGTTCCATTGTTCTTAGGGGTGTTTGTTATTCCACATCACCGAATCCCAACATGGGGAACCAGAGGACGGAAGACGGTTCGGGTACTGGTTCGTTCAATACAGTTTTGAGGGGATTGACTTCATCCACGACATATTATGCTAGAAGTTATGCAAAGAATTCCAACGATGTGGTGGTTTATGGGAATGAGGTAAGTTTTACGACCACTGCGTCCCTTCCTGGTGTTCGTTGTCCAGGAACCCCCACGGTCACTGACATTGACGGGAATATCTACAATACGGTTCAGATTGGAAACCAGTGTTGGACTCAGAGCAATTTGAAGACCAGTAGGTATCGGAACGGAGATAATATTCCCACAGGTTTGACTAATAGTGCCTGGGAGAACACGACTTCTGGAGCCTATGCCATTTACAATAACGACCCTGTGAATGATAGTTTATACGGGAAGTTATACAACCATTATGCGGTGACGGATAGTATGGGGTTATGTCCTACGGGTTGGCATGTTCCTACGGATGGGGAGTGGAATGTAATGGTGAAATACCTCGACCCTAATTCAGATACGGGAATTGTTAATTGGTGGCAGGGTGGTGTAGCTGGGGGATTGATGAAAAGCACCGCTACACAACCAACACCCGGAGGTTGGAATTTACCGAATGTGGGTGCAACCAACACCAGTGGGTATACTGGTTTACCAGGTGGGGGCCGAGACGTTGGTGGAGGGTTTTTTAATTTAGACGTTAGTGGTTTCTGGTGGAGTTATTCACTTGGTGATTCGGGTGATGCTTTTAGTCGCATTTTAGACATTAACTATGCAGATGTACTACGTTCCAGAGTAGACCTAAAGTATGGATATTCGGTTCGCTGTCTCAAAAACATCCTCCCCCAAGTCAATACGACTTCGGTTACCAACGTGACACCATCAACTGCATTGGTCACAGGCGAGGTCATTTCCGAAGGTGACCAAAACACAATAAGAGGGTTTTGTTATTCCACGACCCCAAATCCAACGATTCAAATTGATACTACTATAAATGGAATAGGTCTTGGAGTATACACGGGAACATTGCAAAACCTGACCCCTTCCACAACCTACTATGTCAGAGCGTATGCGACAAATAGTGTTGGGACCTCGTACGGGAGTGAATTGAATTTCACAACAGATTCATTACCGGGCCTTCGTTGTCCAGGAACTCCCACGGTCACCGATATCGATGGGAATATCTACAATACGGTCCAGATTGGAAACCAGTGCTGGACGCAGAGTAATTTGAAGGTGAGTAAATACAGGAATGGCGATACAATCCCGAATTTTATAGGTAACACAGCATGGTCGCAGACTAACACGTCTTGGACAGGTGCTTGGTGTAACTACGACAATATTTCGGCGAATGACGCTCTGTATGGCAAGCTCTATAATTGGTATGCGGTAGAGGATTTAAGGGGTATATGTCCAAGTGGTTGGCATGTTCCATCGGATGCAGAGTGGACGACTCTTGAAAATCATTTGGGAGGGCCAAGTGTAGCTGGAGGAGCATTAACAAGTACGTTGACACTTCCCAATACTGGTGGTTGGGCCTCACCAAACACAGGTGCAACAAATTTATCTGGATTCACGGCCCTTCCTGGTGGCCTTCGGAGCCTCGGTGGAATTTTTGACTATGTGATATCCAATGGGGCTTGGTGGTCTGCAACTGAACAGTCAATGTCCAATGTATGGCGACGAAACTTGCAAGAAAGTTATATATGGCGTTATAGTGATGACAAGTCATCCGGTTTTTCTGTTCGCTGTCTCAAAAACACCCTCCCCCAAGTTAATACCACCTCAGTTACCAACGTGACCCCATCAACCGCTCTGGTGACAGGTGAAGTCATCTCCGAGGGTGACCAAAACACAACAAGGGGTTTTTGTTATTCCACCACATCCAATCCAACCCTATCAAATGACACAACCATGAATGGAACGGGTATTGGGGCTTATTCGGATACCTTGCAGAACTTGAACCCTTTGACGACCTACTATGTTCGGGCGTATGCGACAAATAGTCTTGGGACTTCGTATGGAAGTGAATTGAATTTTACCACAGATTCAATCAGGATAGGCTCTAACTATGCAGGTGGCATTGTGTTTTATATTGATTCTACTGCTCAACATGGATTGGTGTGTGCTCCAGTAAATCAAAACTCGAGCCCTCACTTTCAATGGGCCATATCTAGTTGTAATGACTTAATATTGAATGGGTATTCTGATTGGGTCTTACCAAGTATTTATGATTTGGGTACAATGTATAATAATCTTCAAGTTACGGGGCTTGTAGACTTTACTGGGAATTTTATACCTTTTTATTGGAGCTCTACCATTGGGTTTAATAATAGAGCAATTTTATTAGATTTTTGGAGTGGAATTTGGAATTCAAATTATCCAACAAGTAACTGGTATCAGGTTAGAGCTATTCGTTCTTTCTAATCCTCAAATATCCCCTTGACCTTCTGAATTGTAGATGGTGAACATCGGAGGATTTTGGAGATTTCATTGTGTGTATACCCTTTTTTGAGGTATTCTATGATTTTTTGGGATTTTTCTTTCTGAAGGAATTGGGTTGTATTCAATCACTGAAAAGAATTCATATCTCTCTGTGACATGTAATATCAATCCCCGCTTAAGTAACTGGTTCAGGGACCCTCTGGTGTCTTTGATTTTGAATATCGGTGTAGGTATTGGTTGTCCCATTTAAATTGAATGGAGGCACAAAAATGTAGGAATTATGTCCTGCTCGGAACAGAACTGGTACGGAGTCGGTGGAAAAATCTCAAGTAGTGAATCAAATACAATCAACTCAGAATGCTAGAATATTGAAGGGCACAAGAACTACTAAACCATGGAATATCACTTTAATTTTGCTCTTTATGAAAATAACATTCAAAATATATCCCTTTCTCTTCATCAATTATTTTGGTTACAATATCTTTTAGATTTTTTGATGTTGTTTGAAACCACTCTGATGAAGTTAAAGACGGATTAATTAGTGGGCCTTGCTTTCTAAATTCTTTAAGCCATTTTGTTTCACATTTTTTTGATTCCTGTATGCCTGAATCACTATTATTAGGTTTAAACTGCAGCCACATTAATGGAATTAATTCACGTGGATTGCCATTCATTAGTTTAAATAAACGCCTAGCAATTGAAACGGGATGTTCATGATTTTCATATTTAGGCCATTTACTTTTGGAAATACCATCATCAGTAGTATTGTGGGAAACTATACCAATTTTAAAATAGGGATATTCCTCATTCTCCCAACCTTTCTCAACAAATACATACAAATACGAGTCTCCAACTTTGCTTTTATGTTTCATAATAATTGATTTATAGGAACTATTTTAATCTTTATGCCAAGATATATATGGTTCCCCTTAATCCAAATCAAAGAGTTCGTTTCTAAATGTAATCATCCCTCATTCAAACATCTGTAATGTACTTAAGTGACCCTTCCAGTCTCCCATTCACCAAGAATATTGCCCACCAACTTGCACGCTTGGTGTTTTCATTCCTTGCTAACACCACAAAAATCAACAGAACCCATTGATAATCAATTGATTTAAAATCAACTTAAATAAGATTAACATCAGAATTCTTATGGCCAGCTATTCTATCCGTTGAACTACGAGGCCCTACACCATCCCCTCAACCCCCAAAACACCCCCAAAAATACACCTTTTTAAGAGGGTTTGAACCGGGTAGGGGGGGATTTCACCCCAAAAGGACCCGGATATTGCACGGTAATTGCACGGTACTTGCGCGGTTGGGAACCACCTCCTTATCGGTTGGGATTCACCTGGGCTCAAGGATAGGGGGGGGTTAGTTGGTGGTGAAATGGGTCAAATGGGAATTTTCCAAAATCGGAACTAGTGGAAGTATTTCCAGAGGTGACCACTCATCCCTGCCCTGTAAGTCTCATGATACCGCTATTTTTCTATATGTTATTGGTTCTTTTTTAGGTAATTCAATGATTTGTTTTGAAAAATCCTCGTTTAACTCGGTTTT
>Ga0315901_10001137_pt1 | contig 38363 bp, 19 predicted proteins | sample LakEriMetagenome_10_FD_203761 | JGI IMG/M metagenome (GOLD analysis project Ga0315901, IMG submission 203761) | Freshwater fungal communities from buoy surface, Lake Erie, Ohio, United States - Buoy 2 MA116 | ecosystem: Environmental > Aquatic > Freshwater > Lake | place: USA: Lake Erie, Ohio...
ACATCGGGTTCTGTGGGAACGGCGTTGAGCGTTGCGCCATCATCACTGGATACACGCGGTGCGAATGTCACCAGCTGCATCGCGACTCCTGCTTTGCCTACATGGGCGAATATTGATCAATCCACGTGTGCGATTTCTGGAACGCCTACTTCCGTGTTGGCAAGCACGCCTTATACAATGACAGCCACAAACTCTGCCGGCTCAGGCTCCGCAGTTGTCACGTTATCTGTGGCTCCAGGAACACCTGTTTTAAGCTATTCCGGTGCGACGGGAACATCGGGTTCTGTGGGAACTCTCATGAGCGTTGCGCCGACATCCATCGATGAGCGTGGAGCGAGTGTCACCAGCTGCACCGCGACTCCTGCGCTGCCTACATGGGCGAATATTGATCAATCCACGTGTGCGATTTCAGGGATTCCCACCTCTGTATTGGCAAGCACAAACTACACAATAACAGCATCTAACTCCGCCGGCTCAGGCTCAACAGTTGTCACTCTGGTGGTTATTCCGAATAGTCCGATCATCAGTTACTCAGGTTCATCAGGTACAAGTGTGGCACTTGGTACGGAGATGACGATCACGCCATCCACTCTCATTAACCAAGGGGCGGCAATTTCAAATTGTGTACCGTCTCCGGCACTTCCGTCCGGACTCAATATTGATGACACTACATGCGTAATTTCTGGAATATCGTCATCGGCGCTGCCTTCAACTCCGTATACGATCGAGGCAACCAATTCTGCAGGCACAGGGACGGCAATTGTCACCCTTTTTGTTAACGATGCACCGGCTGTTGCCGATGCGGGTGATACGACTCTTAACGTAGTTGAGAATGCAACGGCGACCAACTTCACTCTTGGTAGTTACACTGACTCCGATAGCCATCAATCAGCCCTTAGCTATGTCACCGTGACTGCGCCCACTAAGGGGATAGTGAGCACATTGCCGAGTACTGTGCCGGCAAGCGGAACTTCCAGTATCACCTATACTCCATCAGCGGACCTGACTGGTAGCGATAGCTTTTCTTACAAAGTGTGCGATGCCGCGGGAGTGACGCAGGCGTGTTCCTCTGTGGTGACGGTTAATGTCAACATCAACAAATTTAACAATCCGCCCGCAGTTGTCACTGCGGGTCCAACAACCGCAAGTGCGACGGAAGATACAGCAGCCACGATCACGCTCGGATCTTACACAGATAGTGATAATATGCAGGCGTCACTGCACTATGTTGCCGTAACACAACCGACAAAGGGAACGGTCGGTCCCCTTCCAGGAACAGTTCCTGCAACCGGGACCACGACGGTCTCGTATACGCCGACTGCTAACGCAAATGGTTCAGATACTTTCAGCTATAAGGTGTGCGATGGGGCAAGTGGCGTTGAAGCATGCTCGGAGGTTGCGACGGTTTCGATCTCCATCGATCCCACAAGCGATGCTCCAACCATGGCTGCTATTGCCGCCCAAGTCACTGATGAAGATACCCCTAAGACGGTCGCTTTTTCCCCAGGCGATGTTGATGGTGCCCTTGCTTGTACAGATACGTATTTAATGTACGCCTCTAGCAATTCCGCCGTAGTTGATGATTCCAATGCAGTCGTGTGGAGCGGTACGTGGCCCAATTGCACGGGCACAATTTCGCCTGCGCCGAATGCGAGTGGGAGCACTGATATCACCTTTATTGTGAGTGACGGAGCAACGACGGCTTCTCGTCAATTTTTGCTCTCAATAGCTGCCGTAAATGATGCGCCGACGATCGGCGCAATTGGCTCGCAATCAACCTTCTTTGAAACAGCATCGTCGCCAATCTCCTTTTTAATCAGTGATATTGATGGTCCAGCAGGGACGTGCAACGGCGATTATCTCTCGTATTCGTCGGCAACAAATTCGGTAGTACCCGAGGCGGGAGCTGTAAATTGGGGTGGCAGCTGGCCCAACTGCACAGCAGTCATCACTCCAGCCACTGGAGCCTCGGGCTTGTCTCTGATGACAATCGTCGCCTCAGATGGCGCGGCAAGCAGCTCCCCGCAAGCGTTTACGCTCTCCATTAACGCGCTCTCGCCCACCATCAGTTACGTGGGCGCAAGTGGAACAAGCATAGTTCTAAACACAGCTGCAAGCATTACTCCAACAACCCTCAATGGCCGCGGCGCTTCAGTCACAAGCTGCACAAGTTCGCCCGCACTGCCTGCGTGGGCGAACATCAATGAATCAACTTGCGTGATTTCGGGAACACCAACAGCCACGCTTTCATCAACATCTTACACCATTAGCGCCGCAAACTCCGTGGGCACGGGAACCGCAACCGTCACTCTTGCAGTAACAGCAGCGCGACCCTCCCTCAGTTATTCGGGTGTTCTAAATAACATTGTTTCCTACGGTAGTTTACTGACAATTGTTCCCTCCACCCTGCAGGAGAACGGCGCCGACATTACCGGCTGTGCCGTGAAGGTACCCACAACACCGCTGCCTAACTGGGCCAGCATAAATGAGCTCACATGCACCATCTCAGGTACACCCGATGCTACACAAGCAGAAACCACGTACACAATCGTGGCAACAAACTCCGCAGGAACTTCCGACGATGCCACTGTAAAAATCACTGTGAATGCCAACACGCCCGTTGTCAGTTACGCAGCCTCCTCGGGAACAACGGGGGCTGTGAACACAGCCATGTCTATCACACCATCCACGCTGAACGATCGCGGTTCAAACGTCACAAGCTGCACAGCATCACCCGATCTTCCCACGTGGGCGAGTATCAGCCCCACAACGTGTGTCATCTCGGGAACACCGACAGCCACACTTTCACCAACAACCTACACCATCACTGCCGCTAACTTGCTTGGAACAGGGATGACATCCGTCACCCTTGCCGTCAACACGGGAGCGCCGCTCCTTAGTTATGCCGGGGCAACTGGCACTACAGGCTCTGTGGGCGACCCCATGAACGTAAGTCCCACAAGCGTGAACGACGGCGGCAGCGCAATCACAAGCTGCACAAGCTCGCCCGCACTTCCCGTTGGCACAAGCATCAACAACCTAACCTGCGTGATTTCGGGAGTCCCAACCACACCAACAGCTTCGGCTGCCTACACCATCACCGCCACAAACGCAGTGGGACAACGCACCGCAACCGTAACACTCGCGGTGATTCCTGGAACGCCTATCATCAGTTACTCAGGAGCTACAGGGACAAGTGGCGTCGTTAATACCGCTCTGAGCATCACGCCAACAGCTCTTACGAATCGTGGCGCCGATATCACCAAATGCACAAGCTCACCCGCGCTGCCAGCATGGGCAAACATCAATGAGCTCACCTGCGTGATTTCAGGTACACCAAACACAACGCTCGCAACCACAACCTACACCATTAGCGCAACCAATACGGCCGGAACCGGCACAGCAACAGTAAACATTACGGTGACCACTGGACCGCCTATTCTGAGTTATGTTGGAGCCTCGGGCACAACAGCCTCTCTTAACTCCGCAACTACCGTTACGCCCACCACGTTAAACAACCAAGGCATGGCCATCACTGCCTGTACAAGTTCACCGGATTTGCCCGCGTGGGCCACACTCAACGCCACCACCTGTGCGATTACCGGAACGCCCACAGCGCTCCTTAGCCCACGAACCTACACCATCACAGCAACTAACGCGGCGGGAACAGGAACGGCGAACGTCACCCTTTCGGTCATTCCATCTCCGCTTGTGACGATGACCCACGCTGTTCAGACAACCGGTAGTCTCTCGGTCAGCGCGGAGAAGGATTACTTTGCATTCACTGCAGCAGCGGGAGGAACTATTTCGTTCACTCTCAACTTCCCATCATGTGGCGCATCCTCGACCTGCTGGAAAGCCTCGCTCCTCGACATCGATGGAAACGCTCTTGCGATACAAATAAGTCCCAATGGAGTATCGAGCTTTATATTAAGAAACTCAATCATTACGGGCGGAACATACTATGTGATGGTTGAAAAGAATACCACCTATTCGGCAAGCAGTTACACGATTACTCCCAGTTTTTCGAGTGGAACATACAGCGCGGAAACGGAGTTAAACGGAAGCCGCCCAACCGCAACCATACTCGCTAACAACATCACCGTCACCGGCCAGATCATGACCCCTACCGACCTCGATTACTACTCGCTCTCCGCATCGGAAGAAGGAACCATTGCGTTTGATTTTTGGTTTCCCAACAGGTCCGCAACCGCTTGGAAGGCATCGCTTTTCGACAGCAATGGAAACCTTCTGGCGCAGAGGAGTTCAATCGCTAACACAGCCACGACCGTTACACTTAAGAGTGGTGTGCCTGCTGCAGGCACCTATTACCTCCTTATTGAACCAGTCGGACACTCTTATTATGACTACACCGTCAAAGGAACTTTCACGGCCGGAACTTCAACCTGGGAAACAGAATTAAACGACAGCCTAACATCAGCTTCCGCACTGACTGATAACGTCACATTCACGGGACAGCTCGTGGTTGCCACTGACCTTGATTATTACTCACTTACTGCATCAGGAGCGGGAACCATTGCGTTCGATTTTTCATTTCCAAGTTGCGGTAACACAACGTGCTGGAAGGCGTCGATTCTCGACAGCAATGGAAACCTTCTGGCACAGAGGTTCTCAACAACGAACGCAGCCTCCACCTTTACACTAAGAAATGGAGTCACTGCGGCAGCTACCTACTACGTACTCGTGCAAATAAACACCTCCCACTCGCTGCATGACTACACCGTCAAAGGAACTTTCACGGCTGGAACTCCAACCTCCGAAACAGAATCAAACGGCACTCGCGCCACCGCATCGGTATTAACCGACAATGTCACAGTGACAAGCCAGCTTATGAGTGCCACTGACCTTGATTATTACTCACTCACTGCATCGGGAGTGGGAACCATTGCGTTCGACTTCGCGTTCCCAAATTGCACAGCCTGCTGGAAGGCGTCGCTTCTTGACAGCAATGGAAACCTTTTGGCCCAGAAGATTTCATTCACGACCGCCACCACCACCTTTACGCTTAAATATGGTGTGACTGAGGCTGGCACGTACCACGTACTCGTGGAAAAAAACACCAACTACTCTCAACTTGATTATACCGTAAAAGGAACCTTCACGGCCGGACCTTCAACCACAGAGAGTGAAGCAAATGAGAGCCGACTATCGGCTTCCACCATCAATGATACCGTCACGCTCACCGGCCAGCTTATGAGTGCCACCGACCTTGATTACTACTCACTCACCACATCGGGAGCGGGAACCGTCGCGTTCGACTTCTCATTCCCCGATTGCGATTCAGTTTGCTGGAAGACATCGCTCTATGATGCCAGCGGCAACTTGCTTGCACAAAGAATCTCTGCAAGTAACGCTATTTCAACCTTTACTCTTCAAAATTCAAGCGGCGCCGCCAGCACCTATTACGTTCTTGTTGAAAAGGCCACAACCTATTCCCATCACGATTACTCCGTCAAAGGAACTTTTAAAGTTGGATTATTCACTGCAGAGTCGGAACTTAACGATACAAGACCAACAGCGACCACACTGTCAACCAATCTCGGCATTTCTGGCCAGCTCATGAACGTCGCCGACCTAGACTACTATTCCTTTACCGCGCCATCAGCCGGAACCTTTGCTGTAGATGTGTCGTTCCCTTCGGTCGCTACAAACATCTACTTTAAAGCATCGCTATTGACGAGCGGTGGCAGCACGCTCGAAACAAGAACTTCAACAGCAGGTTCGGCAACAACGGTCACTCTGCAAAATTCAGTTCTATCGGCGGGAACTTACTATGTGCTCGTTCAAGTTAATACTACGTTCTATTCCGATCTGGACTACACGGTAAAACTTCGCCCGTTTGTTGCCGCTGTTATTGCGGAATCGGAAACCAACGAAACAAGAGGAACCGCAACCGCGATTTCCGCAAACACTACCGTCAGCGGATGGCTCGCAAGTACCAACGACGTCGACTACTACGCATTCAGTGTCTCGACCGCAGGGGTTGTTGCGTACGACTTTTCGTTCCCCGATTGCAACTCCGTCTGTTGGAAGGCCTCTCTCTATGATGTCAACGGCATTTTGCTCGCCCAACAAACATCATCGAATAATGCAATTTCGACATTCTCGCTGGAAAATTACGTTCCCGCGGCCGGCACTTACTATGCCGCGATAGAAAAAAGCACGACCTATTCAGGCCTCAATTACACGCTGAAAGCTCGTCCTCTTGCGGGAGGTGTTCTTGCGGAATCGGAGGCCAATGAAACCGCGGCTACCGCAACCGCACTCACAAACAACGCAACCGCCACTGGCCAGCTCATGAGCGCCACTGACATTGACTACTATTCGGTTACAATCAACGGTGCCGGTACCGTTGCATTCAACTTCACAGTGCCGAGCTGCGGCACCAGTGTATTCTGCTGGACCGCGTCGCTTCGCGACAGCGCCGGAAACATATTGGTTCTCAGAAAGCCAACGGGCGCAACAACGGTCACACTTCAAAATATTGTACAATCGGCAGGAACGTACTACCTCAGCGTTGAGAAAAGCACCACCTATTCCTCGCTGAACTATTCGGTGAAAAGCACGGTTAACGGGAACATGCCAAGCATTGAATCAGAACCAAACAGCAGCCGCCCAACCGCAACCGTGCTGACTCCTCGGCTAACAACCACTGGCCAAATATACGATGCCACCGACAAAGATTACTACTCTGTTGCCACAACAGCAGCCGGAACTGTGGCCTTCGATGCGTCTTTCCCAAACTGCGGAGCATACAATTGTTGGAAAGCGACACTTCTCGACAGCAACGGCACAACCATCGTCCAGAAAACATCTACAGCGAGCGCAGCCACAACAGTGACTTTAACCACGTTGGCTGCATCAGCGGCTACCTACTATCTTCTCGTTGAAACCAACACAACATGGCACGACAGCAACTACACCGTTCAAGCCAATGTCCGTGCGTGGAGCGGTTTGGGCACGGCCGAGGCCTTTACGACCCTTGGAGGGGTGAACACGATTAACTCCCCAGCTATTGCACCCCTGCAACTGAGTGCCTTCAATCTGCTCTCCGTACTTAACGAGAGCGTTTTCCGCGACAGGGCTCTGACTACGAACAGCAATTTCTACATCACCGGCTCAATCGGAACAACATGGACCTTTTCGTGGAAGCTTCCGACAATTGACACGGTCTATATACGAGCACAACGACATAGCGGCACGAATGTCACGTGGTCGGTGAGTGGCGACATTTCAGGAGGGGCCTACAGCACATCCTTCACGTCCACTGAATATTCCTTCAGCACAAGCGCCACAACGGGCTCTGCTACGATTACAATCGGAAACGCGAACAATGGATTCATCATACAAGATATCGCATTTTACTCCGGCGGCAGCGTGGTTCCGGTGACATGGTTATCCTCGCCGGGGGATAGCGAAATCGAGGCTAACGATACCACCGCAGAGGCAACTCCCGTGTTGAGCGGGCTCCCGTATACTGGAGCGCTTTCCATTTCCACCGACAAAGACTACTTCGCCATTACAGCCGAAAGCGCAGGTTCAATTTCAGTTGATCTTGTTATTCTAGACTGCGGCAGTACATCCCACTGCTGGAGAGCGTCTATTTACGACGGCAGCAATACGCTGCTGGCAAGCCAATCCGGCGGGTTTAACGGAATAGACATTGCGGGACTCAGCACAACAGCCACAGCGGCGGGCACTTACTATGTCGTCGTTGAAAAAGACGCCACCTATAACACTATAGCAGCACAACCCTACCTTCTCACAACACGCTTTTCACCCGGAGACACAACCAGCGAATCAGAGGTTAATAATTCAGCAGCACAGGCCACCCCAATTAGCAGCGGCACCGGCATCACAGGCCAACTCATGAGCGCCACAGATAAAGATTACTTCGCCATGACAGCTGCAAGCGCAGGCTCAATTTCAGTTGATCTTGTTATTCCAGACTGCGGCAATGTACCCAACTGCTGGAGAGTGTCTATTTACGACGGCAGCAATGCGCTCCTGGCAAGTCAATCTGGCGGGTATAACGGACTAGACATTGTGGGTCTCACGACAACCGCAGCAGCAGCGGGCACCTATTATGTTCTTGTTGAAAAAGACATCGTCTACAATTATTTAACAGCGCAACCCTACCTTCTCACCACGCACTTTGCACCCGGAGACACAACCAGCGAATCAGAAAACAACGATTCAGCGGCACAGGCCACCCCAATTAGCAACGCCACTGACTACACAGGTCAACTTTCAAGCGCCACCGACAAAGATTACTTCGCCATGACAGCTGCAAGCGCAGGCTCAATTTCAGTGGATCTTGTTATTCCAGACTGCGGCAGTACACCCAACTGCTGGAGAGTGTCCATTTACGACGGCAGCAATACGCTGCTGGCGAGCCAATCTGGTGGATATACCGCATCTGGCATTGTTGGTCTTACGACAACCGCAGCAGCAGCGGGCACCTATTATGTTCTTGTTGAAAAAGACATCGTCTACAATTATTTAACAGATAAACCCTATCTCCTCACAACACACTTTGCACCCGGGGATACAACCAGCGAATCAGAAAACAACGATTCAGCAGCACAGGCCAACCCAATCAGCAGCCACGTTGACTACACAGGGCAACTTTCAAGCGCTACCGATAAAGACTACTTCGCTCTCACGGTTGCCAGCGCAGGCTCTATTTCAGTTAATCTTATTGTTCCGAATTGTGGTTCAGCAGCCAACTGCTGGAAAGCCTCTATCTACGATTCCAGCAACACAGTCCTCGCAACACAAGCTGCCGGGTACTACGGAGGAGACATCACAAACCTCACCGCAACCGCCGCAGCGGCGGGTAACTACTACATTGTCATTGAAAAAAGCACCCTCTACAATTATGTAACAGAACAATTCTACCTTCTCACGACACGATTCACCCCAGGCGTCCCGTAACGGCGAGGCTCAGGGCGCAGCTACCGAATGCTTTCAAGCGCGTCATCATCGTCTCTAGATTTCGATAGCTCATGGAAGCCAGGCAACGAGGCTAGGCCACCATTTAAATGGTCCACCAAATGGAAACCACATCAACCCGCCAGCCGGGATCAGATCAGCAGACCAAAAAAACCAGAGAGCAAAAATCATCACGCCAAGTGGCTCGGTTTTGGGTGTCCATCAGGGCTTACAGAATTCCAAGCACAGATGCCGAAGCAATCGGGCTCTGTACAATACCCTTGGAAGAAAGATTTTGCTGCCACTCAAATGAAGTATTGGCGCTCAAAATTAAATAGGGTTTCAGCATGTATGAAAAATTCAAAGCAGGTGTTGATTTTAAAGTGAAGTAGGTCCCCTGTATCTGTGAAGAATTTCTCTCAACACCGACTTTTTCTGTTAGTTTTAAGCTCAATCTTTTGCTGAATGCCCAACTGAGACCAGGCGAGAGTGAAGCATCAAACTTTTTTTCTCCCGGATTTTTTTTGATGGGTAACCGCATTCCTGTTTCAAATGGCAAATTGAGCGTAAAACGGCCCTGATTCATCAAAACCTGTTCACGCGAGACTCGCCCAACAAGCGACGTGCGATCAGTGTCCGATGTGCCCTGCAAATCTTTTTCAAGACCAACGCTCGTTTCAAAATCAAAAACACTACCTTTCACGGCAACGGTTGAACTTAAAGGACGGGCACCTGCACGTATGAAATTTCCAAGAAGCGAAAACTTAAAAAAACCGGCATTCTGTTTAAGGAGCTTTGACCAGCTGAACTCAGATTCAATAAATTGAATATTCAGCGCACTAAAGTCTGAATCTAAATTCTGTATGGCGAGCAAACGCAAACCAAGCCCCCAAGGCCCGCTCCCCTTGGTTGCTCCCCCGAGCCCCTCCAAATTACCAAACAGTCCCCCAATCAGTTTAACCGTTCCACGACCCGAATATTCTTGCGGAGTGTCTGAAGTGCGCGATAAACCAAGAGCGTTTGCTTCATATTGCACAGACAGCGGGGAGATAATTGTCCATGGTCGTTCCTTGGAAATTTTTGAAAGAAAGGCACCCGTTGATTGCTGAACAGCCGGATCAAGAGCCTCTGACCATGAGAGCGAAAGAAAGCTGCTGCGCGCCTCAAACAATCGCCCGGTTTCAAATGCGATCACACCAAGATAATAAGACAGCGTTTGCCGCCGTTTATCATCGAGTTCCTCTGATAAAGCCGAGAGCCTCAAAAGCGTTTCTGCATCATTCCATTGCTTTCGCTCCATCAAAATAAGAGCCATTTCGAACTGTGCAAGCGGATTATTCTCGTCTAATTTTAATGCTGCTCTTAGAGCCTGATAAGCATCTTCAGGCCGATACATCGCCTTGCTGATAAGTCCTTTAAAGACCAACAAACGCGGGCTGCTTTCAATGTCTTGCTTCTTTAAGGTTTGCAAAATCTGATCAGCTTCAAGAAAATTTTCCTGAGCAACAGCCTCTTCTAAGGCTGACAATTTTTGGTTGGCAATCGCTTCCGATTTTTTTTGAACAGCTTTTTTGGGATCATCTTTGATAATAATCTTTGGTGTCGGCTTTTGAATTGGCTTGTCTGTCAATTTTGTCACATCCTGAAGCGTTTTTTTCAGCTTATCAGTTGTAGGCCTTCGGATGTGAGCATAGGCTTGTGAGGAGACACTCACCAGACATAAAAAAGCAATGCGATGGAATTCTTTTAAATAAAAATTCCTTAACATCTCATTTTTGACTCTGACTTCCGACATAAGATTCACCTGCTAAAAGCGTCAAGTATCTTTTCAAGTCTGACAGACCAGTGAGTCCCATCTCTGGTTTGAACTGGCGCTTCTTCAAGGGTAGCAGCAATCGGCCATCAGGTGTGAGTCGAATGCCTTTCACCTCTCGATTACAAACGTCGAAAATCCGTCGGACAATGGCCTCTGCATCTTTGTCATCGCGAGCCTGGAGAATTTCAGGACTAATTTTAACTTCGGTAAAGTCATCACTGACGTTGAGACCTATCCCCCCGAAACTCATCAACCAACGTCGCACGCGCGCCATGTCGGCAAGATTTTGCACGCATTCCGGCATCGGACCAAAGCGATCGGCACACTCAACCACAAGCGCAGCCAAATTGTCCTCATTTCGAGCGCCAAAAAATCTGCGGTACAGCCGCAAGCGTTCACGTGAGTTTTGCACATAGTTTTCAGGTATCTGTGCCTCCACGGGAATTTGAATTTCTGCTTCTGGCAATACCCTGACCTTTCGACCTCCAATAGACCGGATGGCATCGTCCAGCATTTGCATATAGGTTTCCAGGCCAACGTCCGTCACGCGACCACTTTGGTCATCGCCCATAATATTTCCGGCACCTCTCATTTCGAGATCTTGGCTTGCGATCACAAACCCGCTCCCGAGCTCCTGATGTTCGCGCAATACCTCAAGACGTTGGACACCATCATCGTCCTCATGAGCAGTTGGACTCATGAGAAAATAGGCATAGCCTCGCGTGGAACGCCGCCCTACTCGACCACGCAACTGATAAAGCTGTGATAATCCGAAATGGTCGGCGTCCTGCACAATGATTGTGTTGACATTAGGCATATCAATGCCGGATTCGATAATGGTTGTGCAAAGAAGAATATCAAATTTTTGATCAATGAACTCAATGATCGTCTTATCGAGTTCCTTTTGCTGCATCTTGCCGTGTCCGATGCACACTCGAGACTCCGGAACCAGCGATTTTAAATAAGTTTCAACGGAGGCCAGGTCTTCGACCCTATTATGAACGAAGAAGAGTTGTCCGCCACGCGCTAATTCGTATTTAATGGCGTCCCTAATGGTCGCCTCATCAAAAGGACACACAAAAGTTTTTACGGCTAATCGCGCCTTCGGAGGAGTCGTCAAAAGACTCAGATCACGCAGACCAATCATTGCCATCTGCAACGTTCGAGGAATCGGGGTCGCACTCATTGTCAGGACATCGATTCCGTATGAGAGCGTTTTAATTTTTTCCTTTTGCAGGACGCCAAACCTTTGTTCTTCATCGACAATCAGCAGGCCCAAATCACGAAAACAAACGTCCGGAGACAACAGGCGGTGAGTACCGACAAGAATGTCTATGTTGCCGTCTTTGAGGTTCTTTAAAACTTTTAAAGCTCCGCCCGAACCTGAGGAACGATCGAGAATCTCGATGTTCACTCCAAACTGCGCAAATCGTTCCTGCAGACTTCGAAAATGCTGATGAGCCAAAACCGTGGTCGGCACGAGCCAGCAGACCTGTTTGCCATCGAGCACCGCACGGTATGCGGCACGCATGGCAACCTCGGTTTTTCCAAATCCAACGTCACCGCAGAGCAAACGGTCCATGGGCTTGGGACGACTCATGTCGCCCTGAATCTCGCGAGTTGCCCTCAGTTGATCAGGTGTTTCGTCATAGGGAAACGCAGCCTCAAAAAGCAAATAATTATCTTCAATTTTTGCATAGGCATGACCAGGTGTTGTTGCGCGTTTTGCCTGATGCTCCAAAAGCTCTTTGGCAACCTTTGCCGCCTCTTCCTTGGCCCTTGCCTTGCGTTTCTCCCACTGTGTTCCCTTCAAGGAATCGAGAGAAGTTTCATCTGCCTTGCCGGCACCGATATACCTCTGCACAAGGTTTAACTTGTGAACAGGAACGTATACTTTATCATTTCCGGCATATTCGAGGATCAAAAAATCACCCGAAATATCCATAATACGAATCGTCGTCAAACCACGAAAACGGGCAATTCCATGCTGGACATGAACAACCAAATCACCTTCGGCAAAATCGCCAAACTGACCGGACAACAGCGTTTCTGTTGCCTCACGCGATGCCCGCTGCGAATCTTCTTCAGAGTGAACTTCTAAGCTGTGATCTTTACTGACACCCCGCAACCACTCTTCAGGGAGTACAAGAATTTTTGATTCAGGAATAAAAAACGGATTTGCAAATTTAGCGAGACGTGCACACCATTCACTCCGCTGACCCGTTTTAGACGGTCGAGAAAATTCATCCAGCGAAAACTCAGATACTCGTTCATCCGCAATCCGGAATGAAACATCATCACCCATACACGCCCGAAGGAGTGCCACGAGTTCAAGAGACGCATCATGCGTTTGGCTTGTTAAGATACAGCCCACATTCGAATGTTTAGTGAGAACGTCTCTGACGGTTTGAAGCCGTTCAGAAAATTTTCGTCGCGAAGCCGATGCAAAGGCCTGTTCGAGCTCAACGGGAAGAGAAAATACACCCGTCAGATTTTGTATACTTGGATCCGTTGCGAGCCATTGCGATAAAGAGCCGGCTGATGGAAACAATTTTTCGGGCTTAATGGTCAAATAAGACTTTCCGAACCCCGACTGCCACGCACTCTCGTAAACATCCATCACTTCTTTGAGACCTGCCAGAATCTGCGATGGCTCGGCAAACAAATAGAGGCTCATTTGGCCTTTTTCGCCACGGAGGTTCTCTTGAATAAATTCAAGAGGCGCTAAAAATTCTGTGTCTGCAAAATACGAGCACAGGTCATCGATTCCTGGAAAAGGGATCGAACATCGCACATTTTCAAGAAGATCATTGCGCACTGCTCCCTGCAAACCTTGTGCAAGAATCGCTTTATTAAAGCGTTCAATCCACTGCGGCACATAGGCATCTGCAGGCCACACAAACTCTCGCGAAGGAAGCAAGCTCACAACGTCTTTTGTTTCAAATGAACGCTGATCAGCCGGACGAAAAAGCCGGATTTTTTCGAGAGTGTCAGCAAAAAATTCACAGCGCACCGGAAATCTTTCACCCGGAATCCAAACGTCCAAGATACTTCCGCGCACTGCGTATTCGCACACTTCCTCGACGGATTGAACCGCTTGATAACCTAAAGCGGTCAAGTGTTCGATCAGGGAATCGAGGTCATGCTCATCGCCGGCCCTCAACTCCAATGTGTGGGCCTTCAACCAAGCTGAGTTTGGCACAAGGCGCATCAGAGCAGGTGCCGAGAGTGCAAGACAGCGCACATGATGAGTGCGCAAGCGATGCAAAGTTCCCATGCGCTGCGCTAAGAGCCGTCGCGCCGATTCAAAACGATAAACACCCGATTGAATAAAGTGAGGCAACCCAGCAATGTCATCATGCGCAAGAGCTTTTCCTGCCAGCTGACGCAAGCAATCTTCTGCCAAGAGCGCGTCGTTGTCGGTTGGAGTCACGATCACATGAAGCGACGAAGGAACTTTAAGAGCATTCTGCAAAACTTCAGATGCAAGGACTTCTAAACTTTTTTTCATTCACCTATCCAATCGAACTCACCCTTTTGTCCACGATTTAACAAGTGCTCAACAGCAGCGCGGACTGGGCGGTTTTCGTACAGGACTTCATAAGCCATGTCCAAAATCGGGGTGTCCAATTTTAATTTTTCGCTCAAAAGCTTAGCACTTTTTGCTGTCGAGTAGCCTTCAACGGTCTGGCCAATATCTGCAAGCGATTCAGACACCGGACGGTCCGGATGCTGCGCGACAGTCAAGCCAAACCGTCGATTTCTGGAAAGATCACCGGTGCAGGTGAGAATCAAATCACCCAACCCGCTAAGTCCCAAAAAAGTCATCGGGCGAGCGCCCAACGCTGCCCCCATTTGCGCCATTTCACCTAATCCTCGCGTCACGACTGCAGCACGCGCGTTGTGTCCCAGCTGCAATCCATCAACGACTCCGGCCACCACGGCAATGACGTTTTTAAGAGCACCACCCAACTCAACCCCAACAACATCATCAGTGCCGTAAACTCTAAAATGAGGACGATGCAGCAATCTTTCCGCCGTGCGTCTCACCAACTCCTGCTGCGAAGCGACGACGATTGCTGTGGGCAATCCCGCCTGCAATTCCTTCGCAAAACTTGGTCCGCTGAGAATCCCCCACCCCGCAGTGTCCGGTAAAAACTCAGACAATATCTCATGCGGCAGTTTGAGCGTTTGCAGTTCAATGCCTTTGGCCGCACACAGAACCGGAATCTTGTGAGTCCCTTGCGTGCAAGAAGCCGCTAAGACAGGCCACAGAACATCCCTGCACCACTGAGAGACACTCCGCAGCGCTTGGCAAGGCACTGCGAGAATAATCAAATCAACTTTGATCCCCTGAACTGCTGCGAGACTTTCAGGATTCATTGTCAGAAAAGACACGTCCTGTTTTTCGGCAAATGCAGCACGTGCCTCCGACAAGGACTCTTCATTCAACCCAAGAATTGTCACAAAGGAGCCGGCTTGAAGCGCACACATCGCGAGGGCACGCCCAAACACGCCAGGTCCAACTACAAAAACATGCGCCTGTTCGCGGGCTGACCTATTGCCAGAGGGAACCTGTTCCGCTGACGAGTGCAAAGCTTCAAAGCGAGGGTGTGTCATGAGCCTGTCCTTTGGATAAGATGACGTCAGGAAAAGTCACACAGCGGACATCCGCAATCTTGACGACCAAGACACAATCCCTGACACTTTGTGGCAAAGACTAACAGAGGTGAAAGATGAATCTCAATCAGCTGCGGGACAACACCCACGAACTGCGTCGTTTGCTAGGAACAAAAGTCTTTGGACAACCGCAGGTGATTGACCTTGTTTTAATCACTGTCCTGTGTGGAGGACATGCTCTTCTCACCGGCGCTCCTGGAGTTGCCAAAACGACTCTCGTGCGTTCGTTGGCCCAGGCGCTCGGCCGTGGCTACAAGCGCATTCAGTTCACTCCCGATCTGACACCCTACGATATTCTCGGTGGTGATACGATTCAGTTTGACGAGCTGAATCCCGACAAAAAGAAGATTGCCTTCGTTCCTGGGCCGATTTTTGCGCCTTTTATTCTTGCTGACGAAATCAATCGCGCCTCTCCCCGAACGCAGTCAGCTTTGTTGGAGGCCATGCAGGAACGGCAGGTCAGCATGGGGGGGCAAAGTCGAGCTCTGCCAAAGCCATTTTTTGTTTTTGCTACGCAAAACCCGATAGAGAATGAGGGCACATTTCCATTGCCCGAAGCGCAGCTGGATCGCTTTCTTGTCAATATTGACGTTGGCTATCCGGACTTTGAAACAGAACTTCAGGTTGCCGTCTTATCCGCAGCCGACAAAGAACTTCCCGCGTTGTCTGGGGCTGAATTGATTATCAACGCACGCCAATTCATCGAACAATTTCCGATGTCTCAGCAACTTCTTGAGGCATGCGTGCGGCTTGTCAGAAACACGCGACCCCAGGAGACAAAGCTGGAACACATCAAAAAATTTGTTGAGTTTGGCGCCAGCCCGCGTGCCTCACAGGCTTTGGTCCTTGCCTCAAAAGCCCAAGCATTTCTTGAAAACGCCCCGCAGGTCGGTTGGGAACACGTCGAACGGGTGGCGACGGCCGTCCTGCAGCATAGAATCGTGTTAAATTTTAGAGCTGGCTCTGATGGAGTTCGGAGTCTCGACGTCTGCAAGACACTTTTAGCTGAAAGTGTTCTGTGAGATTTGCCTCTGCTTTACAAAGAATTCATAAGACCTAAGAATCTTTAAATCATCTTGACAGAGCTCAGTGATTGTGGTCACCTCGCGCCACGCCTGCAGGCTCTCCTGTTGTCATGAGAGACATCATTCGGCCTGCACATCTCTAGCTCCATGCAGGAGAGGTCGATCATGTCAAAGATGCATTCCACGACCGGCTCAATTTCAAAAGAGCCCATACAACCGTCTCAGGACCTTGGCCAACCCGAGGTATCACCTACAACTGGACGCACCGATGAGCGCAAAGCTGACGAAGTGGCACGCATCCTTGGCCAACCCGAAGGACCGTTCGGAACAACGATCGTTGCACATCTTCCGGTCTTGATTCGCAGCTTAGGAGCGGAACGGTTCAGCAAGTTTACAACACTCGAAATTGCGCAACACGGTTTTTTTGTGTCCTGTTCCGAACCAAAAAATTACCCATTCCAAGCCAAATCCACACTCCTGGAAATCCATTTTTTTCTGGGCGAGCCAGCACATTCTGGTTCAAGAATCATTAAATCCATAGGTCGCATTGAAGAGATTCGAGCGGCCGTCGATCTACCTGTTCCTTTGCCACCAGGATTTATCATCCGTTTTCTTCAGATCTCGCCGGATGACGCCGCTTCTCTTGAGAAATATATTCATGAACGATTGCTCCACACCGCCGTATAATTGGCCGTTCATCGATCTGCGGAGCGATACTCTCACACAACCCAGCGATGCCATGCGCCAGACGATGGCTTGTGCGCCAGTCGGTGATTCATTTTATGATGAAGATCCATCGGTCTTGGAACTCGAACAAACTGTGTCCACCTTGTTTCAGCACGAAGCGGCACTTTTCGTTCCCACCGGAACTATGAGCAATCAGATTGCCGTGCAACTGCATTGCCGTCCCGGTGAGGCAGTTCTCGGTGCTCCTGATTTACATATTTTTCGCGCGGAGAGCGGGGCCATTGCGGCTCTCGGCGGCTTGCAAACTGTGTCAGTCCTGACTGACAACGATTTTCTTCCACGCTCGGATAGTCTCGAAGAGCTGTTTGTTGCACGCGATTCGATTGTGTCCCCTCCCACGACACTTTTAGCGATCGAAAATACTCATCTATTTTCAGGTGGGCGTATTCATCCTTTGGCACATCTTCAAGCACTCTCCGAATGGTGCCAAGGCAAAAAAATAGCGACCCATCTTGACGGCGCGCGTCTCTGGCATGCTCACATTGAAACAGGCGTTCCATTGTCCGAATACGGCAGACTCTTTCAAACGATTTCTGTTTGTTTTTCTAAGGGATTGGGAGCTCCTGCCGGCAGTTGTTTGATTGGCTCAAAAAAACAGATTGAACGAGGGAAAGTTTTAAGAAAAAGACTGGGTGGAACCATGCGCCAAAGTGGAATTTTGGCTGCCGGAGCGCTTTTTGCACTCGAGCACCATCTGGCAGATCTCAAGAATGACCACATTAAGGCAAAAAAAATTGCACGCTGGCTGAAAAAACAATGTCCAAATGCCGAAGTATCGTCTCCGGAAACCAACATTGTCCTCATAAAGTTTCAAAATACTGCTCTCGATATTCTAAAAGAATTCGAAAATCGATTTCAAATCAAGCTCTCCATGCTCAATCAAAAAACACTGCGAGCTGTCTGCCATCGAGATGTTTCGATGGAATCCATTGATAGCCTCACAGAGTCGGCCTCAATGCCCTGACGTTTGATGCCCCGGAAGAACAGCTTCGTCGGCAAAATCAGCTTGCAAATGAGCATGTACATGCTCCCTGAAAAACGACGAACAATGAGCCGCAAGTGCAGCCGTGGTCCCGAGGTATCCCAACTCATGAGCGGAAACCAAAAAATCGCGGTGTGAACGACCGTCACGATAATCGGGCTCACGGCTCGGATGTCGTAAAACCCGCTCAATCAATTGAAAATCCGGCGAGACCAATAGACTCCCCTGATAGACAACCAAATGCTTTCGGCGAAACAGGCTTGTACCTGCGATCTTTCGTTCACCTTTGGCCAAATCGGAATGTCCGCGGGTTGTCAATCCGTGCAATCCTACATGACTCAGCGATTGAGCCCATAAGTCGTTAATCAGCGCGAAATACCTCTGATTAGAAAAAACATCTTTCGCATAAAATGCAAATGTTAGAATCAAACATCCGGGCCCCAGAAGAACAGTTCCGCCCCCCCCCCGCCGCTGCAGAATGGGGATTTGCAACTGAGCACAGGTATCCTCGAACGTCTCAATTGATGGCTGATTTGAACTAGAAAGGACGATCGCAGGTCGACGGGCTTCAAAAAAACGATACAGAACTCTCTGATGACTGCGGACACTCTCATCAGGCGACCGAGGCCAAGAAAAAAAAGGCTGGTTGAGGACCCAATTGTCCATCCACATCACACAATTCCTTATCAGGACGCCGATAAAATCTTGAGAATTTCTGCATGAGAGAGATGCCCCATGTAGGGCTCACCCGAAGTCAAATTTTGATTGTAACGCGTGCGAACCCAAAGAGCCTGACAACCTGCGGCCGCTGCTGCTTGAAGACCACGATTGGAGTCTTCAAAAACAACAGCCTGACTCGCGGTCATGCCGAGCCGCTGCAAGGCGTTCAAAAAGATGTCGGGTGCCGGCTTTTTGCGTAAATGTTCATTTTTGCCGACAATCAGATCAACTTCATCGCCAGGAAAAGCAGCCATCTGTAGAACGGTGCGAATTTCGTCCTCGGAACTATTGCTAGCGATGGCGACACGCGCCCCGCGCTGATGCATGCAACGCACAATCTGCAGGGTCTCCGGAAAGCAACCGACAGGCCCCGTTTTAATCATTCGGCGGTAGCTCTCAGATTTTAGACGGGTAATCTCATCGGCAGATATCTGCAAACCATGCAGCGAAATTTCGCGTTGAACACCTTCGCCCAAATGGGTGAAGGATGGATAGTAGTCCGCTTCATTGAGTGTGTGTCCAAAATGTAAAAATGCTTCACGGTAAGCCAAAAAATGCACTTCTTCAGTATCAGCAAAGCATCCGTCAAAATCCCATAAAAAGCACTCGGCCGATAAAAGTCGATTGCGAATTGCCTGCTCCATTCTTCCCCCGTTCTTGCGCATGAGTATACCCAATCGTATAGTCGCGCAACGCACACGCCCGAGTATGGCAAAAGCCAACGGAAAGGAACATCATGAAGCGAGTTGCAGTGACAGGTTTGGGTATTCTCTCACCCGTGGGAAACGATCTTCAAAGCTGCTGGTCATCAATCATCAATGGGGTCAGCGGAATCTCAAAAGTGTCACAGATCGATCTGACTCGGCACAGTGTGCAAATCGGCGGTGAAGTGAAAAACTTTGAACCTGGCCTTTATTTCTCAAATGAGAAGGAAGCCCGTCGAAATCAGCGATTTGTGCAAATGTCTGTTGCTGCCAGTCGGATGGCTCTGAAGGATGCAGGCTTGGAGCTCACCGATGAACTCAAAAACCAGACTGGTGTGTCAATTGGAGTGGGCGTCGGCGGACTGGCCTATCTTGAGGAACAAATCATAACGATGCACGAAAAGGATCCCAGCCGCGTGTCACCATTCACTATTCCCGGATTTATTGCCAATATGGCGGCCGGAATTACTGCGATGGAAACCGGCGCGAAGGGGCCTAACATTTGCGTGACAACAGCATGTACGAGCGGCACACATGCCATCGGAGAGGCCTTGATGCTCATTCAAACAGGCCGCGCTAAAGTCATGATCGCCGGTGGCGCCGAAGCGGCACTCAGTCACTTAGCTTATGCCGGATTTTCTAAAATGAAAGCACTTTGCTCGCAATACTCCGAAGAACCGACACGTGCTTCTCGTCCCTTTGACAAAAATCGCTGTGGCTTTGTGATGGGAGAAGGAGCGGGAGTTCTTATCCTCGAAGATTGGGAGTTTGCCAAAGCCCGTGGAGCAAGAATTTACGCCGAACTTGCAGGATACGGAATGAGCGGAGACGCCTACCACATGACCTCCCCTGCTCCAGGGGGCGAGGGCGCTGTGAGAGCAATGACACAGGCTCTCGAAACTGCAGGCCTCAACCGCGAGGATGTGGCCTACATTAATGCGCATGGCACCTCGACCGAGGCAAACGATGCCAATGAGACAGCGGCGATAAAAACTGTGTTTGGCCCTTTCGCACGCTCGATAAACATCAGCTCAACCAAAAGCATGACCGGACATCTCTTAGGAGCAGCGGGTGGTATCGAGGCCGTCTTCAGCGTTATGGCTATGCACACGGGAGTTATTCCACCCACAATCAACCTTGAAAATCCCGACCCCGAATGTGATTTGAACTACACACCGCATTCAGCTGTCGAGCGTCGTCTTAAAGCGGTGATTTCAAACTCATTCGGCTTTGGAGGCACGAATGGTTGTGTGGCGTTTAAGGCACTTTCTTAACAAAGTGAGACATTGTTTCCTATTTATCTCCGATTTGTCTCCCATTTGACTCCCACTGATTTTCTGTTTGGATATACTGATCGTTGAATTGGTCCTCCCTAGGGAGGACTCTTTTCAATTGCATTTGGGATAACGCTTAGTCATTTTTTATTTCAGGAGGCCACCATGTCAAAGGCAAAATCACGTCGAGAAGCAATCAAAATGAGTTTGGGAGTTCTTGTCGGTCTTCCAGCGGTTGCCGCATTGAATGCATGTACTCAGTGTTCAAAACCAGCCGGAGAGGCACCATCCACACCTTCCTCCACAACATCGGACGCAAGTCCTACGGATGCAACAGCTCAGGGAACAACACCTGAGACAAACACAACAGCTGCAACTGGAGGAGCCACTGGTGGTGACACGCTCACTTTGGTTTCCGAAACTGATCCTATGGCCACTGGACTGACCTACAAACACGATAAAGCCAATGTTCCTGCAGAGCTCCAACAAGAAAAGAGCGGTGTACCATTTGCTGAGCAATCCTGCTCAAATTGCATGTTTTACAAAACCGCAGGGCAGATTGAAGGCAACGAAGTTGGTACTTGTCAGCTCATCGCAGCCGGAAAAGTCAAATCAGCCGGCTGGTGTAATTCGTGGGCCAAGAAAGCGTAAAAAAAGGCACTTCGAGTCAGCAATCAGCACCAAGTCCCCGCAGGAGCGAGCAAAGCACGAGATCAATTCCATGATCAGCCACGAAAGGGGACTTGGCATTTAAACCAAGCGGCAAAACCTTGCCGCCGCTCTTCGACAATTTCTGCATGAGTCCAGATATGGGAGCCAGCACCGCAGCCGCAAATGCTGTGGAGGCTTCCTGCACCGGAGGAATATGTGGCGTCAGATCCTCTCCAGAGAGAACGTTCGAAAAACGACCTTTGAATCTTGATTCGACACTTTTCTTGTAGTTAACGTCGCCTGAATTGGGCGCTTGGAATGCGTAGATCCGACTCACCGGAATTCCCTCATTTTCCAAAATCCAAGCGGCATACTGAATCAAAACGCCACCTAAGCTGTGTCCGACAAAATAAATATTTTTACCCTGCTCACCAAGTGCTTAAAGCTCTGCGTGCACGTCTTTCCAACTGAGCATAAAGTTGATTAAAAAAAACGTATGGACCCAACCAGGCAAAGGCGTTTCGGGCAGATTTCTCCACTTCCTTGAGCGGAAACTATCTTCAAATTGAAGTATTCTGGCGAACCATGCGGCAACTGCCAAATTTTGGGACGATGCTGGCTCGTCGTTCGGCTTCATGAAATTCATCTGGGGAGAATACGGACAGGGCGGTTCATAGCCCTTCAGCAAGGTTTTGTCAGGCTTCGGTGCCGATAAACGCAACAGAACAAACGGCAAAAGGGCCAAGAACATGAAATCAATGCAGTCGATTGGTGACCCTTACGGGGTTCGAACCCGTGTTGCCTCCGTGAAAGGGAGGTGTCCTGGACCGGCTAGACGAAAGGGTCAGAAGCTTGGATCAGGAATCAGGCAAAAGCATAAAGGCAAATAAAAAAACCGCCGGTTTTGAACCTGCGGTTTTTGGTGACCCTTACGGGATTCGAACCCGTGTCGCCTCCGTGAAAGGGAGGTGTCCTAGGCCTCTAGACGAAAGGGCCGTCATCGGCGAAGTCGGGGATTAGCCGAACCGTTCCTATCTTGTCAAGCCCAATTAGAAAAAACTTGGATAGAGACTTTAAAAACTTGGAAGGCCCGAGATCTTTCAGCTTTGCAGGGCTGGTGATAGGCTCCCCAAGCAGTGAATTTCACAAGACCTCTGTCAACGGAGACAATACAATGATTCAAGACCTTAACATGATGAAGCGCGTTTACGATCACATGTCTACCCGACTGCAAGCCATCCGGGGAGTTCTTAACCGCCCCCTCACGCTGACTGAAAAAATCCTCTATTCACATTTAGCTCCGTCCTCAGAAGACCTCAAAGTTGCGACGATCCAAAATTTTGGCCGTGGCAAGAGCTATGTCGACTTCTACCCTGATCGCGTTGCCATGCAGGATGCGACGGCTCAAATGGCTCTGTTGCAATTCATGTCAGCGGGAATACCAAAGGTCGCTGTTCCATCAACGGTTCACTGTGACCATCTGATTCAAGCAGAAAATGGCGCAAAATCGGACCTAGCCGCTGCAAACAAAGACAATGCTGAAGTTTATGAATTTCTCTCGTCTGTCTCACTGAAGTACGGAATTGGCTTCTGGAAGCCAGGGGCTGGAATTATTCATCAGGTTGTTCTTGAGAATTATGCATTTCCAGGTGGAATGATGATCGGCACCGATTCACATACACCGAACGCTGGCGGATTGGGAATGCTGGCCATCGGGGTTGGCGGTGCAGATGCCGTGGACGTTATGGCTGGCATGGCTTGGGAATTAAAGTGGCCAAAACTTATCGGCGTTAAGCTCACAGGAAAACTCAACGGCTGGGCCTCTCCAAAGGACATCATTCTCAAACTTGCGGGAATTCTCACGGTCAAAGGTGGCACTGGGGCTATCGTCGAGTACTTTGGGCCTGGTTGTGCATCGCTCTCCTGCACTGGCAAAGGCACAATCTGCAACATGGGTGCCGAAATCGGCGCCACAACCTCTGTCTTTCCTTTTGACTCTCGAATGGCAGATTATCTGCGTTCCACTGGTCGTGATGCGGTGGCCCAAATGGCTGAGAAAAACGCTCAGCTTCTCTGTGCCGATATCGAAGTTGAAAAAAATCCTGAGAAATTCTTCGATCAGATCATTGAAATCAACCTAGATACTCTAGAACCACATATCAACGGACCCTTTACTCCCGATCGAGCATTTCCAATCAGCGAATTTGCAAAAGCTGTGAAGGAAAATAAATGGCCGGAAAAACTCACGGTCGGTCTTATTGGATCGTGCACAAACTCTTCCTACGAGGATATTGACAGAGTTGCATCCATTGCGCGGGCTGCTGCGGCTCAGGGCCTCAAAACTAAGGCTGAATTCACAATTACACCAGGCTCCGAGCAAGTGCGCGCAACAATTGAACGGGATGGGCAACTCGCAGCACTGGAAGCCATCGGCGGGACAGTTCTTGCCAACGCCTGCGGACCTTGCATCGGCCAATGGAAGCGCCACGATGTCAAAGAAGGGGAGCCCAATTCAATTGTGACTTCCTTTAACCGCAACTTTACTGCACGAAACGATGGAAACCCACAAACGCACTCCTTCGTTGCGTCACCCGAAACAGTGGTGGCACTTGCTTTGGCTGGCACACTGACTTTTGACTTCACAAAAGACACTCTCACGAACGCATCAGGAGCCGCTGTTCGTCTGCAGCCGCCCACAGGGACCGACCTGCCAGCCAAAGGTTTCGTGCCTGATGAACTCGGCTTTGCTCCACCGGCTGCCGATGGTTCTAAGGTCAACGTAGCCATCAATCCATCCTCTGACAGACTTCAAGCACTCAGCGCTTTCCAAAAGCCAGATCTTGCAAAGGACTTCAAAGAACTGGCTCTGCTCATTAAAGTCAAAGGAAAATGCACGACCGACCATATTTCTGCAGCGGGTAAATGGTTAAAATATCGTGGACATCTGGACAATATTTCAAACAACCTGCTCATAACGGCCATTAATTCATTCAATGAAAAGATGGACACAGTCCTGAATATCCGCACTCGGAATTACGACGGCGTGCCTAAGGTGGCACGCGACCTGAAAGCACAAAAGATCGGCTGGATCGTTGTCGGTGAAGAAAATTATGGTGAAGGCTCTTCCCGCGAGCATGCTGCTATGGAGCCACGGTTCTTGGGCGGCCGCGCGATTATCACAAAGAGTTTTGCGCGTATTCACGAAACAAACCTCAAAAAACAAGGGATGCTTCCCCTGACCTTTGCACAACCAGAGGATTATCTGAAAATCCGCGAAGACGACCGTTTTGATTTGGACGTTGAAAACCTCTCTCCAGGAAAGACGCTCACACTCACGGTGAAACATGCCGATGGCAGCAAAGACTCCATCATCTTGAATCACACGTTTAACGATCAACAAATCGGCTGGTTTAAAGCGGGAAGTGCTCTGAATCTAATTGCCGCGAGCCAGAAGAAGTAAGCCCAAATATCCTGTAGGGCTTTCTCTTTTTTGTCATCGGATAGCCTAAATCAAGCTGCCGAATCTTCATCTGAATGCGGCAGCTTGATCAACTCACCCACCTTAGCCTCAACGAAAATCTTAAACAGCTCAGAATCTAGCTTTCCTTCGTTTACTTCTACCTCCAAAATGCTCAAGGCCCGTTCATGAGGCAGAGCAAGTTTGTAGGGTCTATCAACGGCAACCAAAGCATCGTACACGTCCGCAATGGCCATTATTTTTGCCTGAATAGGGATTTCATCTGCGACTAGCTGACGAGGATATCCGGTGCCATCCATACGTTCATGATGGGCATAAACAATATCAGGAATATTTGCTAAATCCTGAGTCCAAGGAATGCTCACAAGAAATTTAAAAGAATGGGTCACGTGACTCTCAATTTCCAAACGCTCTGTATTTGAAAGCGAGCCTCTTTTAATGGTCAATTTATCAACTTCATCAGGCAGAAGTAGCTCAGAAACTCCGTTATTCTGACCCAAATATTGAATTGCCGCAATTTCCATGATCTTTTGAAAATTTTCGGAGCGTACAACAGAGGGCTCGTTCGCTTCAAGAATATTCTCCCAGTATCGATGAAGCTTACTCGAAATATTTTGAACATCCTGCTGAATGCGCTCAATGTCTTGTCGGCTGGGAGCAATGCCCCTGTTCATCAGTGATTGCAAATATTCTTCTAAACACTTCAGGTGCAGACGCTTTTCAAGGATATGAAATCGTTCCTGAATTGCCATCAATTCATGGTGAAAAAGTTTTCTTTCTTTCCGCAGGATATTCTCCCGCACTCCAATCTTTCCAAAATCATGCAGCAGAGCTGCATATTTAATCTCATAAAGCTGACTGGCATTAAATGATACTGATGAATATTGCCCCTGACTCGTGACGTTCACCGCCTCAGCTAAGCCAACCGTAAGCACCGCTACACGTTCACTGTGGCCTTTTGTCGAGGGATCTCGGGATTCAATAGCAACAACACTGGCCTGCACAAAACTCTCAAATACTCTCTTAAGATCCTGAATCAACCTTGCATGATCCAATGACACTCCAACTTGAGCAGCCAAAGCCTCAAGCAGATTCAAATCATGAGCAGAAAAAGGCCGAGTTATTTTCTGAACTTCATCAAGAGTATCAATATACACGTTCTTTGCTATTTTCTTATTAACAAGAAGTATAAAACCTACAACTTCTCCCGAAGGTGTTTTCAGCGGAAAAAGACAGTAGCTTCGTACATCATAATTACGCGCGTCAAACTCAAACTGAAGGTTTGGCAATGCCTGCGGGGTAAGAGATATTGTTGATTTACCGTGCGCAACAGGATGTGACCAACCCGACTCCCAAACAACACCAGACGCATAGTTCATCGCAAAGGAAACAGTGGCATTCTTTGCGGGATCAAACGATTCACTCCGCAGTTTCAAATTTTGACTCTTGCAGACCCGAGACTTCTGAAAAAAACGGTGACCAGAGGATCGCAGGAGACGAATATCAGGGACACCCTCACGCTGATTAGCGCCATGATTTTCGCGCAGGAGCAAAAACCCAGCGTCCGCAGAACACAAATCCAGCGCCTTTTCAAGAACAGTTCTGACCATGCTATCAACCGACGTTTGACTTGTCAGAGCTATTCCAATGTCGTTGATCGCACTAGCCTCGCCTTCACGCAACGATAGCTGGTGCTGCAGAAGGAATTGCTGGGACAAGACAAAAAGAGAATGAGCAACAGAATAAATGTTTCCCATGAGCTCATTGAATGAGAATGGCCTGCGGATAATATTAAAAGTCCAAGCCGTCGAATTTTTGAGAGGAAGGGTTTTTTGCTGTCGAATGCTCAGCGGGTGGTCATCTTCGATTAAAATAAACGTCAGACCACTGTCTCTTAACTGCTGGCCAATGACCTCTTGGACCTTCACACGATGAGCAAGATACTGACGATAGTTCAACACACAAATACAACGATGGGGATGCGTTAGAGCCAATGCTGCATCAAGAGTGGCGCAAAGGTCAGCCTCTGTTCCTTCGCGCAAGAGCAGAGAAAGGCCGTTGGCACTTTGCTCTCCCACTGGGGCGCCAACCGGTCGATAAAACCAAATTATTTCAATCTTCTCCTGCAAAACCGCTCCCAACACTGAGACTTCTGTTGATGATTTGGTCTTCGGACGATGGGCTCAAAATCTGAGTCTTCGTATCGACAAAATCGCGACGCCAAAAATAACTCAGCAATCTTGGGGCTTTAGGAAAAAGAGGTGAGGTTTCAAAAAAAAACATATTCTTTCGTATGATTCCAACTCTCCATCGCTTCCTGGGATTGTTCTTCAGGGCTTGAACATGCTAGCCGACTTGCAAAGACAGCACCTCCTCCAGCCGCTGGAGGTCCTACGAGCCAATGTCGTTAAGTTGGGAATCAAATGAAGCGAGCCTTCCGAGCATTTGCGATTCTTCTCGAAAAACTCAATCGACGACAGCGCTCGTTGGAACAATCCAAACGAAAGAGTCGCCCTCGACAGATCGAGTGCCTCAGAGTTTGGGGAGAAGCTTTACCCCTTGCATGCTTTGTACTCGACCACAATCTTCGTGTGATCTGGTCAAATTCCAAAAGTAAAAATATATTTAAAGACTATCGAGATTCCGACATCAAGAACTTCGCTGCCGGTTATTCTCCTACTTGGATTCATCCAGACGATGCAGCGGATGCGATCGCACTGTTTCGTGGGATAAGACAGACAAATAATTTAACCGCAGTAACTAAGATACGAGTGTTGGGTAATGATAAAGATTGGATGTGTCTGCAGATAAAACTCACGACAATTAAATTTGATGTGAGTCACTCTCATCGGCAGTCACCTCGTTCATCGGCAATAGCCAACAGAAAACTAACACTTGGTACCTGTGAGGATGTGACACTCTTTGAGAACGCAATTGATGCACTCCGAGACAGACAACTGCGCGCAAAAAGACTTCTATCAGGAATCCGCGATGCCGCTGTGCTCGTGCTATGCGAGAACGGTTTCATACAATTTTGCAATGAAGCTGTCACAGACGTCCTTGGCTACTCTAAAGACGAGCTCACCGGCAAGCACATCTCATTTTTAAGTCCAAAGACGGAACTCCTCTCCGGAAAAATTCTTCGATCTTTTTCTCTTGCAGACGAAAGAAATTTCCATGAAGAAGTCACGCGTCGCATTCGAAAATCCGGGGAAGGGTTCTGGGCAAGCGTTCTTGTCACTTCTTTGCCGGCTGAACCTCCATATTCAAAAAATTATTGCGTTGTTATTCGTGATGTCAGTGAAGCAAAGCGTGAAGAAAGAGAGCTCCAAGAGTGGAAGAAGAGATTTGAACAGCTTGCAGAAAATGTCAAAGAGGCATTTTGGATCTATGATGTTCGTTCGGCGACTCTTGATTATATCAGCCCTGTATTTAAACAGTTGTTGGGTATTGACCCGCATATCGGGAATTTATTTTTCTCCGAGATTCTGAGAAAATCTCATCCAAATGACATGAATTTGGTGCGCAATTTCATAAGTGACTTAACTCTGGGCAATGATTCGCGCATCGAATTCCGCAGAACCCATTTAAATGAAGAAAATTTGATAACATCGCATCAAAATGAACATCAATGGATTAGTTTCAAATCTTTTGCTGTTCGTGATTCTGCAGGGCGTGTTCATCGTATGGTGGGCGTTGCTGAAGATATCACTGAAAGCAAGAATGCCCAGATTGCGCTGAAAGAAGCAAAAGACGCGGCAGATACTGCCAACCAAGCAAAGAGTGAATTTCTGGCCAACATGAGTCACGAAATTAGAACCCCTCTTGGTGCGATGATGGGGTTCGCCGAAATTGTCGGTAATTTCCAAAACTCGGATGAAGAAAAGCATGAAGCCCTGCAGGCGATTCTTCGTAACGGCCATCAACTTAATAAAATAATTGATGAAATTCTTGATCTTAGCAAGGTTGAAGCTGGTAAGCTCGAACTTGAAGAGGAAGCTTTTGAACTCATTCCCTTTATGAGTGACGTCACAACTCTCTTAAGCCTTCAGGCACGTGAAAAGGGAATTTCTTTGAAAATTGAGCAGACAGGAATTCTGCCCAAAAGCATTCGCACAGATGGAACGAAATTTAGACAAATCCTAATCAACATCGTCGGCAATGCAGTTAAATTCACTGACAAGGGAACAGTGAGTATTGATTTGTCGACAGAGCTTCATCTCTACCGAACAAAGTTATTTGTAAGAGTGACTGACACCGGCCCTGGTTTGTCGCAAGAACAGCAGAAGAGGCTTTTTCAACCCTTTGTTCAAGCAGATTCATCTACACGACGTCGATTTGGTGGGACGGGTCTCGGTCTCGTTCTTTCTAGACGTTTGGCAAATCTCCTGGGCGGCGATTTGCAAATTTTGTGGAGTATCCTCGGTAAAGGAAGTTGCTTTGAGATATCTTTAAGCCTTGGCCCGGCCTGCAATCTCGACTTTTCGGAAGCACCAGACACACTCAACCACGTCTCACGTCCCGCAAGAAATAAAAACACATCTGTGCGTTTAGATGGTTTTCATATTCTTGTCGTTGATGATGCACCAGATAATCGGCTGATCGTTCAAAAGTTTCTCACCCATTCGGGAGCAACCGTTGAGCACGCGGCAGATGGCCGCAGCGCAGCACAACGCGCCCTTAAACAAAACTTTGATCTCATCGTCATGGATATTCAGATGCCTGAATTTGACGGTTACGAGACCGTCTCGTATTTGCGTAAACGAGGATATAAAAAGCCAATTATTGCATTGAGTGCACATGCAATGAGAGAAGATCGTGAGCGTAGTTTGGCTTTTGGTTTCAATGAACATCTGAGCAAACCCGTCGACCGCAACGAACTGCTAACACACATTCAAGCTCTGCTGCCTAAGATTGAACCCAAGGGTCTCAATAACTCTTTGCAAGATTATGAAACGCCGTGTACTCGCCCTGAAACGCTAGCTTAACTGTGTCCGTTGAGCCGTGACGGTTCTTGCCAATAATAACCTCAGCAATTCCCTTGTCGGGTGAGTCAGAGTGGTAATATTCGTCTCTGTATATGAACATAATCATGTCAGCATCTTGCTCGATCGAGCCAGATTCACGGAGATCGGAAGAGCGTGGACGCTTGTCAGGTCTCTGTTCGAGTCCTCGGTTCAGCTGAGCGAGTGCAATCACCGGACAGGATAACTCCTTTGCCAACGCCTTAAGGCCTTGGCTAATCATACCAACTTCGCGTTCACGAGAGCCTTTAGCGCCCAAATTTGTGCCGACCGTCATCAGCTGGAGATAGTCGATGATGACCATATCGACAGAACCCTTTTCACGTTTCATTTGCCTACATCGGCTGCGCAAATCCAGCAGGCTGATACTGGGTGTATCGTCAATCATTAACTTGTCGGTGTTGAAATTGGCCGCTTCTGGATAAAGACGATGCAATTCTTCTGCGGTCATTTTGCCATCACGAAAACGATGCGACTCAATGCGTGCTGCAGTCGACAACATACGCTGCATCAATTGCTGCTTGCTCATTTCAAGACTAAATACAGCAACATTTTTTTGAATGTGAATTGCTGCATACTGGGCAAAATTCAATGCCAAGGCTGTCTTTCCCATGGCTGGGCGAGCCGCAAGAATGATCAGGTCACTCGGCTGAAATCCAGCGGTAATTGTATCCAAATCTGAGAAACCGGAGGGAATTCCAGTCATTCCTCCCGGATTATTCATCAATTCGCTGAGGGACTGAATTGTATCTCTGACGACCGCAGACGCTGGGGTCAGTCCCGAATGGCCGCGTGCGGCAGCCAACTGCATAAACGTCTCTTCAGCTTCAGCCAAAAAAGATTCCACACTGGCTTCAGCAACACGCCGTCCGCGTGCCGCGAGATCTGAACATTTTTCAACGACCAGCCGCAATTCCCAGAAGCGTTTCACTACATCGAGCCAATAGCCGACATTTTCAGAATTAGCGCCATAATCAAGGAACTGCCGCAATCCATCAAATTCGCCGACTTGCAGCTGTTTGTTTAAAAAACGAAGCTTCTCGTAGACGTTGACAAGATCAGGCGGCACGCCTTCAAAGAGCAATTCGCGAATCGCGTCCACGATGAGACGGTGAGACTCTATAAAAAAATATTCCGCCAAGAGCTTTTCCGTATGCTCAATGGCGGAGCTTGGATTGGTCAGAATCGCTCCGATAACAGCCGATTCCGCTTCAATCGAGTGAGGCAAATTCAAGGCGCTTTGTGGTCGTCTTTCCGCAATCTGCGCCATAAATCAGCCTAGTCTTTCAATCAATCGGTGAGTTCGTTCAAGAGGTCAGCAATACTTCTGCGATTACGTGTCTTGAGCACCTTACGAACGTCGCGCGGTTGAATGCTAAAGCCCTTCAATTTGCGGTGGAGCGTATTTCTGTTGCAGCCCAAGACGGTCGCAGCCTTCGACTGATTGCCACGGGTTTTCTTCAGAACCAACGCGAACAGCGGACGCTCCACATGGGAGAGCACGGTTTTAAGAATATTGGCAGGAATCTCATCGTCTAACCGCTCAAATAGTGCCTGAAGCTTCCAAAAAACGAGCTGCTCAAGGCTCGTTTCTTCGAGCATGCCACGCAGATGCTCAGGCACGGGAGGCATATTGAGTTGCTCAAGAAGACCCACGGAGCTATCGATATCTGCACCACTGCCGTCTGCAGCCGTAGCACCAACGATCGTTCTGCCTTCTTGTGCGATACGAACGGATTCACTTGTTCCAGCTTCTGCGCCCATTCTTATTCTGCCTGCTTCTTGAAGTGATTGCGGTGTCGTGTTCATTCTATCTACATCCTCGGTAAATACAAAGAGGAACAGCTTGATTTAAGCTAACTTTAAAACCAGAAATCCAAAGCCGAAAAGTCAGTCCTCAAAGTCAGAGACACTCCTTTAGCACGCTCTCGAACCGTGTCAACTGCACGCGCACTCCTTGCCTGACTGAGGACCCGCAGGTATGGACAAGCCACTGATGATCGCTGGGAAAGCAGGAGGGGGTGTCATGGGCTTTAATTGCGGAATCGTTGGTCTTCCTAACGTTGGAAAGTCAACGCTGTTTAATGCTGTCACAAAAGCAGGGGCACAGGCCGCCAACTATCCATTCTGTACCATCGACCCGAACGTAGGCAGGGTCGCTGTTCCTGATGAAAGGCTTCATCGAATTGATGCAATTATCAAAAGTAAAAGAGTGCTTCCAACATTCATAGAATTCGTTGATATCGCGGGCCTCGTGCGAGGTGCCAGCCGCGGTGAAGGACTGGGCAACCAATTTTTGGGCCATATCCGGCAGGTCGATGCGATCGTCCACGTCGTTCGCTGCTTTGAGGATGGCGACGTCATCCACGTCGATGGAGGCACCGACCCAGCACGGGATATTGATACGATCAACACAGAGCTCGTTTATGCGGACTTCGAAACCGTCAGCAAAAGCGTTGACAGATTGTCCAAATCGCTGAAAGGGAACGACAAAAAGGTCCTTTTGAGCCATGACGTCTCTTCCCGACTCAAAGCCCATCTCGAACAACTGCGTCCTGCACGTTCTTTTTTGCCCGGATGTAACGAAGAGGAACTCGAGTTTCTCCGCTCTCTCCATTTAATTACCGCAAAACCAGTGTTGTATGCTGCCAATGTTTCCGAAGCGGATTTATCGGACTTGGGAGCCTCCAACAAACACGTTCAGGCTGTGCGGGAGATCGCCGCACGAGAAAAATCAGGTGTGGTCGTCGTGTCTGCTCGCCTGGAGGAAGAACTGAGTCAGCTTGAGAGTGAAGAGGCTCAGCAATACCTGGAATCACTTGGACAAACCGAACCCGGACTGCACCGCTTGATTAGAGCCGGTTACGAATTGCTCGGCCTTCAAACCTATTTCACGGCTGGTGTTCAGGAAGTCCGCGCTTGGACCATCCCCAAACAAACCAAAGCCCCTCAGGCGGCGGGTGTCATACACAGTGATTTCGAAAAGGGTTTTATCTGCGCCGAGGTCTATGCCTGCGACGATCTCTTCCGACTTGGCAGTGAAGCAAAAGTGAAGGAATCAGGTCTGTATCGCAAAGAAGGGAAAGAATACGTCTGCAAAGACGGCGATATTATGCACTTCCTTTTCAACGTCTAAAGTAACAACTGCAGTCAAACTGCGTTGTCGATATTTCAAAAATACTCACACGCCAACCTTTTTGCACACACCTTCAACGGGACAACTACCACATTGAGGCGAGCGCGCTGTGCAATGATAGCGCCCGTGAAAAATCAATAAGTGGTGTGCAGACAACTGCCATTTTACAGGAACTCGCTCGATGAGCTCCTCTTCAATACGCATGCGATTGAGCGTCTGATGAACCAAACCGAGTCTGACACTCACGCGTGCGACATGCGTGTCAACCGCCATGGTGGGCAGTTTTGCCAACACATTCAATACAACATTTGCCGTCTTCCGACCCACACCGGGAAGTGCTTCCAAAGCGGCCCTATCCAACGGGACCCTGCCCTCGTGCAAAAGAACAAGCTGCCGGGCAAGCGCCACACAATTCTTGGCCTTCGTTGGCGCCAATCCAATGCTTTTGATGATTTGCAAAAACTTAACCTCACCCATCTCAAGCAAGTCAGTCGCTGAAAAATCAGGGCGCTCTTTAAGCAATGGCTGCAGGGCTTTATTCACCGCTTTGTCCGTCGTTTGAGCACTAAGAACGACCGCCATCAGCAACTGAAAATCATTATGATGAATCAACTCACAGTGAGCATCTGGCCAGAGAGAATTCAACGCATCAAAGACTTTCTCAATTTCTGAGGCTCTCAGGAGTATCGTTTTCTTCACAACCCGAGGATTCTTCCTCGGTACCGTTGCCTGAGCCTTCAAACTGTGTCTGACAGATTTTATTTGCATCTTCCACCAACAAGACTGAAATCAATGAATGCCCCTTGGTCCTGAGACTCCGGATCCACTGAGAATCTGGAGCCTCAAAAAGACACACCGACTTTTGTGAAACTGCCGCAGCAAGGGCCGGCGGAGTAAAAAAATAAGTTTCAGGACAAGCCACCAAGGATGCCGGTATTTGATAACGCAAAAACTGAATTTGATTCAAACCCCCCTGGAGTTCCATTTTCTCACCCGCAAACACTCTTCCCGTGATGTGGTGTTCAACCGTAGAAGAACCAACCCGACGACTCTGCAATTGAAGACCTGTCGGCAAGGTAGCTCTCAATTTTGCGTGGTCAACTACGCTCTCCTGAAGGATCAAATCGACGGGAACGGCATCATGAAACTCGAACGTCAAATGCAAAGGAGATCTTTGGCCTGATTTAATAATCCTCCGCGATTCGCGATAAAATCGACCGCTAACCCTTCCTAAAACCTCTTCTCTTGTCCCTCGTTTTGACACTTGGCGAAACTGCTCACCCGCAGGAAAATTCAATTTCTGCCGTCGTGGCCATCCATAAACATCATAAACACTGACCTGTGCCGGTAATGTTTGAGACACATATTTCAGAAAGCTTCCACTCGCATCAGGATCTGCAAATAGAACTCCATCCTGCAAACGACTGTAAAGAGGAACAACCTGCATCCGTTCGTGAGAATCCTTTCGCACGCGACCTCCTTTTGATTCCCAGCCCTGAATCAAAAGAGAATCTTTCCATAATCGTCGGGCATCGACTGGAAATTTTGCATCCAGAACTCCGAGCATTTCCCAGAGCGTACGCAACAAATCACGATGAGTCGTCACATCCTGAACATATTGCAACTCGCCTGGCTCACTTCCTTGACGACTGTGAGCTGGAATAAAAACAAGAGGGACTTTCAGTGAATCCTGATTCAACAGAAGATCGGAAGAGAGCGTTATCCTTGTGGCGTCTTGCCGAGCTCTGCTTAAACCCAAATCCATTCCCTTTTCAGCCGTAGCGATAAAGTCAAACTTCGAAAACAGACCTAATTTATTCAATTCACCAAAATGCCATTGCAATTCTTTGTCCAGCGATTTGGCATGAGAAAAAAGCAAGGTATCCATTAAACCACGCTGACCACCACCCCAAAACAACTGCTTGAATTCCAAGTCACTAAAGACAGGCTGCCACGGCATCTGCAATCCATTCAGGCGCACCAGAACAAACAAGGGAGTCGTTGATTCATTTTCCAGAATTTTTAAAAGATGACTGAGAACCAGCCTTGGTTCATACGTTTCGTTTTCAATACGTATGACAATATCGGGAATCACCTGAAACTGAAAATCTGCAGGATTAAAATCACCGACAATAATTGTCTTGTAACCCCTGACTTTCAATTGTTCGAAAAGCGTTACGGGAGAGGTCTCTGTACGCTGAACAGGAGTACCCGACCAACCTAAAAGGGTCCTTAATGAATTTGTGTCACGGAGATCAACTGCGTGATGCTGACTGAAAATAAATCCTTGCGGTGTGCGCAGAGTTGAAGACATCCACGGCATCACTTGCTGAACACTCGCTAAATCTGAATTCATAGACTTAAAGGACAACATAAGAAGACTACGCCGTGGCTGCTGAACTGGAACAATTTCGCTGCGCGGCTTCTCAAAACCATATAATAGAACACTACATGCACGCGGATCTCCGCGATCCAATCGCGTCATCCTGAACTTGATAAACGCGGCGCCATTGCGAACCTGAAGAGACACTGGATGGTCAGGAAGACCTGCCTGAAACAGCGCAACTTCAGGCATCAATTTTTCCTGCAAGGTCCTTGTCAAAAAAGTCTTAAACAATCGATTTTCACTAAAAGACTTTGAAAAGAACGATGCCGCAAAAAGAACCTGACCAATATCGTCCATCACATCAATTTTGCACTGACCGTTTCCATAAGCGTTTGGAATAAATTTATATTTTAAACGCAGATCTCTGAGTGGTTGTTTAATCGGAAGGCTTGCAACCAAATCGTGCTCCGCAACCAATTTCCAACCACGCCAGTATTCCTCGTGAGCGCTTCCCCGCCCCTGAGTTAATAAACCCTCAGCTGTTGCAGAATTGATTGTTCTGAAAGCAAAAGAACCCTTTTCTGACTGCTCATCCACCCATGCCGCAGTCTGCCTTGTGTTATCGTTCACGCGTAAAATTTGCAGATTGACGATCTCTGCAGAATTGACAGACTCCAAACTCAACCATGCTTTTGAGAGTGCGATCCGCTGTGGCACTGGCAAATAGATTCTGACAAGAAAAAAGAGAAAAAAAGGGAAGAGGCAAATGACTAAAGCAACGGAAAACTTAAACGCTATCAAAGACGGAAACTGAACAATACTTTTTGCGACAAACAACCGTTCGATCATTCCCCGCAAAAAAACGGGACCGCGCGCAATTTTAAAACGTTGAGCACGAAGCTTTGCAACCAGCGCGCGTCGCTTATAACGCTCCAAAGTTTCGGAACTCACATTAGCTTCTGACCATTTATACCAAGGCAGATAGACTCCATAACAACCAAACCATAGCGTTAATCGGCTCGACATTTGGCGAAGTCCAACAATAAAAGCGGCCTTGAGTGTTCTCAATGGAACAAGCATCCGTTTCATTACAGTTCTCTTATCCCTTCTGAGCAATAAACAGCTATTGCTCGAGCAGCTTAATACGCTTAAATGGCTCAGAGTAGGCCGTCCGTCCATTTCCAAGATTGAGAATTTCCACACCCACGCCCCTTAGAAATTCATCGAGCTGCCTGTTTAATTCAGTTTTAATAGCTGCATCGCCAACGGCCACCTCGTTTACAGGTGCCCAGCTGCGGTTATAAACACCATCCTTTAATGAATACTTGTATGCTGAAACTTGCACCCCTTCGTGAGTTTCCTCTAATTCCAAACGATAACCATCACCCGTCAGCCATCCCCGCCTTCGAAAGATACCCTGACCTTCCCTCGAAACATCCATCTCCTGATAAACAAATTCGCGCGGAAAAACAGATGGCCGTTCAGTCACGTCAAAGAGCGCAACTCCATCACACTGGCCGAGGATGGACGACAAACGCAATCGAGCTCCAAGACTTGCTCCCAAATCAATTCCGCGCACCAGTTTCAGCGGCAACAAATTTGAAACTGAGTCCGAAAGGGCGCCGGTTGCCCAAAAAGATACGAATGCCGAGGTCCCCCCAAGGGATAAGGTTTCAGCCCGTTTTTCCTGAGAACCATGAGGCAATTCCAATAGAATCACCATCATATTGCGCATCCAATAATGCTCCTTCAGAGCTTCAAGAAATATCGCAAATTGAGAAATGTCCTCAGTGGACGGCGGGCGTTCACCGCGCGACATGAGTGAAGCCGTTAGAAATGCCGGTTTGCCTGCATTAACAGCCAGTGTCAGTTCCTCCCGAATCTGCGAAAGAATGACGTCGGGCGTGTAAAAAACACGGGACGGCATGAGCAGACCAAAACGACGAAAAAGTTTGATATGCGCGTATTGTCGTGAGAGTGCCTTTAAAGCATAACTTTCCTCACCTGGCACTGCCGCGTGCAATAAACCCACAGAATATCCATCATGCCGAAGCGCCGCAGGCACAAAAAAATCATTGACTTCTGATGATTTTTTTGTGCGCTTGAGGGTGGTTTGTCCGACAAGTCGAATTGGATATCGGCATTGTAGAATTTCATCAAATTTTTGGTTTATATCAGGACTGCCAAAGACAACCCAAGATTTAAAAAATGGTTCTCCCCAGCGAGTTTTAAGAATTCTTGCGTGTACATCGCTGTCAACTGCCAACACGAGGACTGTTGGCTTTTCCTCACGAGCATCTGCGTCAGCGATCGCCGGAACAGGACGAAGATTTGCAACTTGCCAAAGTAACAGACCACTCGCGACGGTCACCAACAACAGCAGTGTCGATTGGACAAGGGCACGGACCGCAAAATCTTCCTCTGAGGGCGTCAGAGCAAGTCTTTCACGGTTCAAATGTTCGTATTGTCGAGTCATCCGCAACCAGAGATACCCGATGGACAAAAGACCCGCGACAACAATAAAAACCAACTGGATGTTGCGAGGAGTTTGCGAGCCTGCCCACAACAACCATGAAGATGTCCGCTCCGGAATAGGAGATAGCGCGAACAATCCCCCCAAGAAGGTGCTCAATCCGGAAAGCAAGAGCGCCAACCACAGAGGAGGAGCGACCGCAAGCAAACACCAGCCCACAGCCATACAAGCCAGAGTTAAGAGGCCCGGCAAAGACGCTGTCCCAAGATCAGTCAAAAAATGAAACCAGCGCTCGACCCAAGGATACAATGAAAGCCATTCGTCCGAGCGATGCGCTCCAAGCGACGCAAATGGGCGTTTCATCTCGCCATA
>Ga0315901_10001140_pt1 | contig 38297 bp, 32 predicted proteins | sample LakEriMetagenome_10_FD_203761 | JGI IMG/M metagenome (GOLD analysis project Ga0315901, IMG submission 203761) | Freshwater fungal communities from buoy surface, Lake Erie, Ohio, United States - Buoy 2 MA116 | ecosystem: Environmental > Aquatic > Freshwater > Lake | place: USA: Lake Erie, Ohio...
CCGAGGCCCTCGCCCGCCGCGAGCAGGCCGCCAAGGCCCGCAACCGCGTCTGACCCGCCCGCGTCGGGCGTTCGGCGATCCGGAGCCGGCGGCCCGTGGCCGTCGCCCCGGTCAGCGGTTGGCCAGCACCCGTCGCTCGTGCTCGAGCAGCCACGCCTTCGCGTCGAGGCCGCCCGCGAACCCGGTGAGGGTGCCTCGGTGGCCGACCACCCGGTGGCACGGCACGATGATGCTGATCGGGTTGCGTCCGTTCGCCGCCCCCACCGCGCGGGCCTTGTTCGGGTCTCCGAGCGCTCGCGCCTGGTCGCCGTAGCTCATCGTGGCGGCGTACGGAATGGTGCGCAGCACCTGCCAGGCCGACCGCTGGAACGGCGTGCCGACGGGGTCGAGCGGCAGGTCGAACGTGGTGCGCTCACCGGCGAAGTACTCGCGCAGCTGGGCGACCGCGTCGGCGAGGATGCGCTCGCGAGCTCCGGATCCGTGCTCCGACGCGGCTCCGGCTCCGGTGTCGGCAACCGCGTGCGTCCCGGCGAGCGTCCGTTCGTCGTCGGGCCAGGTGACAAGGCGGACGCCGAGGTCGGACGCGCCGACCGTGAGCACCCCCACGGGCGTGTCGATCGTGGTGGTGGCGAGCGTCGGGTCGGTGCGCGTCGGGTCGGTGCGCGTCGGGTCGGTGCGCGTCGGGTCGGTGCGCGTCGGGTCGGTGCGCGTCGGGTCGGTGCGTGTCGGGTCGGTGCGTGTCGGGTCGGTGCGCGTCGGCGGATCGATCGGGGTGCGGTTCACGGCTGGACTCCTCGCGGTCGGGAGGGGGACGGGTCGGGGGTGAGCGAGCGCCAGAGGTGGTGGAGCGCGTAGCTCCGCCACGGGCTCCAGCGGGCGGCCGCTGCCTCGGCGGCCCGCGGCGTGTCGTCCCCGCCGAGCGCGGCGAGGGCACGGCGCACGCCGAGGTCGGTCGGCAGGAACACGTCCGGGTCGCCGAGGCCGCGCATCGCCACGTACTGCGCGGTCCACGGTCCGATGCCCGGCAGGGCGACGAGCTGCTGGACGAGCGAGGCGCGATCGGCTCCGGCGTCGATCACGACGGACCCGTCGGCGACGGTCCGGCACGCGCCGGCGAGCGCCCGGGCACGAGCCGCCGGCATCGGCGCGGCGGCCGGATCGAGCTCGGCGAGCGAGGACACCGACGGGAACAGCAGGTCCGGCAGACCGAGCTCGGCGGGTGCGACCTCGGTCCGCTCCCCCGCCGCCGCGGCCAGGCGACCGGTCACCGTCCGGGCGCCGGCCACGGACACCTGCTGGCCGAGCACCCCGCGCACGAGCATCTCCGGTCCGTCCACCGCGCCGGCAGCCCGGAGGCCGGGCACCCGCCGCACGAGCGGCGCCAGCAGGGGGTCGGCGCCGAGCTGGCGGTCGACGGCGACGGGATCGGCGTCGAGGTCGAGCAGGCGGCGGCACCGCTGCACCGCCGCCTGGAGGTCCGCGAGGGCCGTGAGCCAGAGGGTGCACGTCACGGCGTCATCGGTCGGGGTGAGCCGCACGACGCCGGCGCCACCTGGCAGCCGCAGCGTGCGGGCGTACGAGGTCCCGTCCCAGGACTCGACGCCCGGGACCGCGCGGTGGGCGAGGAAGGCCGTGAGCTCGGCTGCGGCGAACGGCGCTCGCACCGGCAGCCGCAGTGTGATCGCACCCGCGCCCGCGCCGGTGGAACTGCCACCGGCGCCGGGTCGGCGTACGGGTTCCCGCCGCCGGCGGTCGGCGCGCAGCTGCGACGGCGACGTCGCGAACACCTCACGGACCGTGTCGTTGAACTGGCGGACGCTCGCGAACCCGGCGGCGAACGCGATGTCGGTCATCGGCATCGTCGTCGTCTCGATCAGCGTCCGCGCCGTCTGCGCCCGCTGCGCCCTCGCGAGCGCGAGCGGTCCGGCCCCGACCTCGTCGGCGAGCAGTCGGTGCAGGTGACGCTCGCTGTAGCCCAACCGGCGGGCGAGCCCCCCGACGCCGTCGCGGTCGATGATCCCGTCGGAGATGAGCCGCATCGCGCGCGCCACCACGTCCGCGCGCACGTTCCACTCAGGGGAGCCGGGCGACGCGTCGGGGCGGCACCGCTTGCACGCGCGGAACCCGTGCTGCTGGGCTGCCGCGGCCGCCGGGAAGAACGACACGTTCTGGCGGCGTGGCGTGGTGGCCGGGCACGACGGACGGCAGTAGATGCCCGTCGTGTGCACGGCGACCACGAACCAGCCGTCGAAGCGACCGTCACGGCTCTGCACCGCTCGGTAGCACTGGTCGTCGAGCACCCGACCAGTGTGCCGCCGGACCGGTCGGCTCACCAGCGGGTTTCGGACATCACGGTGCGGCGTCGATCTCCCGGCCGCTGACGTCGACGCCGACGCTGAGCGACTGCGAGGCGGCCGGACCGATCACCACCCCACGGACGGGGGTGACGTCGAAGTAGTCGCGGCCCCACGCCACGGTGATGTGGCGCTGCGGCGGCACCTGGTCGTTGGTGGGGTCGGCATCGAGCCAGCCGAGATCGGGCACCCACACGCTGCACCAGGCGTGCGACGCGTCGCTGCCGGTCAGCTTCGGCTGACCGGGAGGAGGGAAGGTCTCGAGGTAGCCGCTGACGTAGCGCGCGGCCAGGCCGTGCGACCGGAGGCACGCGATCATCAGGTGCGCGAAGTCCTGGCACACCCCGCGTCGGGCGGCGCACACGGCGGCGATCGGCGTCGACACGTCGCTGAACTCGGGGTCGAACACGAACTCGGCGTGGATCCGGCTGCTGAGCGCACGCACCACGTCGAGCAGGTCGCGACCGGGCACGAACAGGTCGTCGGTGACCACCGCGAGCTCGGGGATCGACGGCGTGGCCGCCGTCGCCGCGACGAACGGGCCGATGGTGGTGGCGATCTCGCCCTGCGCCGTGACCAGCTGTCGGGCGACCTCGTCCCACGACGTGCCCGCTGCCGGGACGTGCTCCGGTCTCGCCGGTGGCTCGACCTCGACCACGCACCGACCCGTCACCCCGAGGTGGCCGTGTGGACGGTGCACCCCGATCCGCACCACGCGGTTGCCGAACAGGTCGGTGTGCTCCTCGTACTCGTCGGGATCGGGCGACACCTGGATCTCCGCCGACACCACCCGCTGGGTCGGCGTGTCGCGCGGTAGCAGGTGGGCGACGGTGTAGCCGTCGCTCATCGGCAGCCCGTACGTGTACTCCGTGCGGTGAACGACGTCGAAGCGGGTGGTCACGACGACCCCATCACCATCGGGTTCACCGGATCGGCGAACCACCGACGCACGACCGCGTTGCCGAGTTCGAGCAGGGGGCCGCGCGCCGCGAGCACCATCGCGTCCACGCCGAGCCGGCGACCTCCCGCGACCGTGTCGTCGACGTGGGTGAGCATGCCGAGCGACGCCTGGTGCACCAGGTCGGCGCCCTCCTGCCAGGCGAGCGATGCGACGTGCTCGCGCAGCCGGTCGAGCTGGAACGCGAGGCTGCGGGGGTTGGCGTCGTCGTGCACGAGCAGGTCGAGCACCGCGCCCAGCTCGACGTCGCTGCGGTAGCGGCGCCGGTACGCGACGAGGCTCTCGTTCACCTGCAGCAGCGACTCGGCGAGGGGCTGGAACGCGAGCTGCTCGACCGCCGGACCGGCCGCCGCCTGGATGGAGCCCAGCACCGCGATCGCCCGTTCGAGCCGCCGAGCGAGGTCCAGGAACCGCCATGCCGGCCCGCGCACCGTGCTCTCCATCGACAGCCCGGCGAGTGCGGCCAGGTCGACGAGCACGACGTCGAGGTCGTCCGGCGCCGACTCCGCCGCGAGCAGGTCGGAGCGGACGCGCGTGAGGCGACCCAGCAGTCGTCCGGTCGTGGTGGACAGGAATTCGCGGACCGTCGTCGCCTCCTGCGCGAGGGAGGCGATCTGCGCGGCCACCGCCTGCTGACCGCCGCGGAGTTCCTGCTGCAACCGCTCGGCGAACGGCAGCGCGCCGGGCCCGTCCTCCGGTCCGCCGTCGACGGCGACCGGCAGCGCCTGCGCTGTCCGGAGCAGCGCGATCGCGCCCGCCGCCCATCCACCGCCTCCGACCGAGAGCAGCGACGGCTCCTGCTGCAGCTGGCTCCCGATCACCCGCGTGGTGCGCGCCGCCACCTCGGCACGTTCGGCGGATCGACCCAGCCAGTACAGCGCGTCGGCCACCCGCTTGGGTACCGACCCGCCGAAGTCCACCTGGGGGTGCGCGACCCGCGCGGGCAGACGCGTGGCCGACACGCCACCCACCACCCACACGTCCTTCACCAGCTGGGCGGTCGGGCGTGCCGGGTGGTCGCCGGGCGCGAGCACGCGGCCGACGCCGCCCTCCATCGTGGTGATCCCGTCGGGCGTCACCGCCGCGTGCATGCGCAGCACCACCGTGCCCGATACCACCGCTCCCGGCGTCCACGACGACAGGCACGGCGCGGACGCGAGGATCTCGTCGTCGGCCAGGGCGCGCAGCTCCAGCGACTCCCCGAGCAGCGACCGGGCGGCGGCGTCGAGATACGGGGCGAGCACGCGCTCCTCGGCGAGCCGGGTGCCGAACGCGTTCGCCAGCACCACACCGCCGGACTGCGCCGCCCAGGTGATGCCCGGCACGCCGCTGCCTCCGACCGTCCGCGCGTCGAGCGGGTCGAGCGCCGCGTCCTCGATCCGCCGGTAGATCACGTCGACCGGCTCGACACCGTCGAGCACGCGCAGCCACACCCGGTTCTTGCGCACGACGAGGTCGCCGCCCTCGGCGAGGTGGTACCCCATCTGCATCGCGAGGTACGAGTGCTCGACGTACGTGCCGTGCGTGGGGCCGCCGGTGAGCACCACGGTGCGCGGGCTCCTGCGACCGGGAGGCGACTGGGCGGCGAGCGCCCTCCGCATCACCGCGACGAACGAGTTCACCGGTGCCGCACCCGCCCGGCGGATCGCGTCGGGCATCACCCGCGCCACGACCGAGCGGTTCATCAGCGCGTACCCGGCACCCGCCGGAGCATCGACCAGGTCCTGCACCACCCGCCAGGTGCCGTCGGCCGTGCGGACCAGATCCACTGCGAGGTTCACGACCCATCGGGGCGGTGCGTGGGTGGCCATGGTGGTGCGCAGCGACCCGACCGAGAACAGCACCGACGCCGGCACGATGCCCGTCGAGACGAGCCGGCGCTCGCCGTACAGGTCGTGGAGCAACGCCTCCATCAGGCGGACACGCTGGGCCACGCCGTGCGACAGCGACCGGAACTCGTCGTGGTCGATCACCATCGGGATCGGGTCGAGGCGCCAGGGGCGGCTGTCGGCGGCGCGCACCCCGGCGTCGGCCGTGCCGTCGGGCGGCAGCTCGTGGACGAGGTGGCCGGCGCCCTCGGCGTCGAGGAGACGGTCGGTCTGGCGCTGCTGGTCGAGCAGGTCGATCGGCCGGAGGTCGCGCAGCGTGGCACCGAGCGTCGACCACGCCGGTCGCATCGTCCCGTCCTCGGCGACGGCCTCGTCGTACCGGCCGCGCTGCGGGGCGTAGTGGTTCTCGGAGAACACCTGGCTCGATCGCTCCCGGATCAGACGCTCGACCGCACGAACGCCTCGTGGACCACGTCGTTCACGGCGGCGAGCGCCACCTGCACGTCCTCCATCGCCCGGTCGAGGCTCGCGCCGTCCTCACCGACTGCGGCCGACGCCTGGAGCACACGTTCGAGCTCGTCCACGACGGGCAGGGTGCGCTTCGAGCGCGGGAGGCGGCCGAGCGCCTCGCGGATGCGCGTGGCACAGCTCGCGACCGAGCGCGGGAACATCGGGTCGAGCAGCAGGAAGCGCACGGCGGCGCGACCGTCGATCGGGCCGCGCGTGGCGCGCTGGTACATCTGCAGCGCGCTCACCGAACGCAGGAGACCCATCCACTGGACGTCGTCGTGGATGTCGGTCATCGATCCGTCGGCACCCACCTGCTGCTCCGCGGCGAGCAGCGCAGCCGCCCGCACGCCGACGACGCGCGTGGTCATGTCGGCGCGCTCGATCGACTGACCGAGACGCCACAGCTCATAGGCGTCGTCTCGGTTCATCACCGTGGTGAGGACCCCGTCGAGCTGCTGGCACTCACCGATGAGGTGACCGAGGAACCGGGCCCTGCTGCGTCGCTCGACGCCGCTCGCCGCGTTGGAGCCGACGTACAGGGAGAGGTCGTTCACCGTCTGCCACGCCTCTCGCGGGATGATCTCGCGGGTGGTGCGCAGGTTCTCGCGGGCGAACGCGACCGACGACGTGATGCTGCCCGGGTGGTGCTGATCGGCCACGAGATGGCGGACGATCGGGAGCTCACCGACGGGAGCGTCGGCGTGCTGCTGCTGGAAGGCGTCGCTGGAACCGGCCACCGCGAGCAGCGGTTCCCAGGTGGAGAGTGCGCTCGTCGGCAGGTCGATCACGAGCTCGGTGTAGCTGCGGACGAGACGTGCCGTGTCCTCGGCCCGCTCGAGGTACCGGGCACCCCAGTACAGGTTGTCGGCCACCCGTGACAGCAGCATCAGCGCCGCTCCGCCGCGACGGGGTGGGTCGGGATGGTGCCGGTCATTCGTCCTCGACGATCCAGGTGTCCTTGCTGCCGCCGCCCTGCGACGAGTTCACGACGAGCGACCCCTTGCGCAAGGCCACACGTGTGAGCCCGCCGGCGGTGACGTAGCTGGTGGCACCGCTCAGGATGAACGGGCGCAGGTCGACGTGGCGCGGTTCGATCTCGCCGTCGCACAGCGTGGGCACGGTGCTGAGCGACAGGATCGGCTGTGCGACCCAGTTCCGCGGATCGGCCTCGATCAGCGCGATGTGCGCATCCAGCTCGCTGCGGGTGGCGCGGTCGCCGATCAGGAGCCCGTAGCCACCGCTCTCGTTCGCCGGCTTGACCACGAGCTCGTCGATGTGGTCGATCACGTACTGCCGCTCGTCGGGATAGTGGCAGCGGTACGTGGGCACGTTGGCGATGAGCGGTTCCTCGCCGAGGTAGTACCGGATGATGTCCGGCACCCACGCGTACACGACCTTGTCGTCGGCCACGCCCGCGCCGGGCGCGTTCGCGATCGCGACCTTGCCCGCCTTCCACGACCGCATCAGCCCCGGCACCCCGAGCACGCTGTCGGGGCGGAACACCTCGGGATCCAGGAACGCGTCGTCGATGCGACGGTAGATGACGTGCACCCGCTCGAGACCGCTGATCGTGCGCATGTACACGCAGTCGTCATCTGCCACGACGAGGTCGGCGCCCTCCACCAACACGGCACCCAGCCGCTGGGCGAGGAACGAGTGCTCGAAGTAGGCCGAGTTGAAGATGCCGGGCGTGAGCACGGCGATGGTGGGGTTGGAGATGCCGTCGGGTGCGATCGACACCAGCATCCGGTTGAGCTCGTCGGTGTAGCTGTCGACCGGCAGGATGCTCTGCTTCGCGAACAGGTCGGCGAAGACGCGCTTGGAGATCGCCCGGTTCTCGAGGACGTAGCTCACGCCCGACGGCACGCGCAGGTTGTCCTCCAGCACGTACATGGTGCCGTCCGCGTCGCGCACGAGGTCGCTGCCGGAGATGTGCGCCCACACACCGTGCACCGGTGACGCGCCGACGCACTCCGGCCGGAAGTTCTTGGAGTGCTCGAGCAGGTCTGCGGGGAACACCCCGTCGGCGACGATCCGCTGCTCGTGGTACAGGTCGTCGATGAACATGTTGACGGCGCGCAGCCGCTGGGTGAGCCCCGCCTCGACCCGGCGCCACTCCGACGCGGCGATGACGCGCGGGATGATGTCGAACGGCCAGGCGCGGTCGATACCGCGGCCGTCGGAGTACACGGTGAAGGTGATCCCCATCGTGAGGATGTTCAGCTCGGCGAGCGTCTGGCGCTCCTGCAGCTCACTGTGCTCGAGCGCCGCCAACTGGTCGATCAGCTCCCGCGCCGCAGGTCGCGGGGTGCCGTCGGGGGCGAGCAGCTCGTCCCAGAGGTCGGCCTGGGCGCGCACGTGTGCCATGGTCATCGCCTCACGCTGGCCGAGCCCCGTTGCCGCACGATCACCAAACTATGTCAGGCGTGTGAACACACGGGGCCGATCGCGTGCACCGATCGCGGGTCGGGGGATCGGGCGCTGCGCGGTCAGGCGGTCTGCGGTTCCTTCGGCAGGCCGAGGACCCGCTCGCCGACGATGTTGCGCTGGATCTGGCTCGTGCCACCCCAGATGGTCTCGCTACGGCTGAAGAAGAACGCGCTCATCATCGCGCTCACCGGGTAGCCCTCACGGCGCTTCTCGCGAGCCGTGCCGGGCCACGAGCCGGCGCCGCTGCCCGTGTCGACCAGCATCGAGGAAGCACCGTGGATGTCGAGCGCGAGCTCCATCGCCGCCTTGTGCATCTCGCTCCAGAACATCTTGTTCGTGGCGCCGAGGGCGGCGACACCGAGGTCCTTCGAACCGGCGAGCGTCGCCGACAGCGAACGCAGGCCGTTGACGCGCAGGATCTGGATCTTGGTGTAGTACTCCATGAGCCGCTGACGCACGAGCGGGTCGTCGATCGCGCCGTTCTCCTGCGCCACCGCGACCATCAGCTTGTACTCCTCCTCGAAGCGGCGGTAGCCGGTGGTGGCGCTCATGCCGCGCTCGAACGCGAGCGTCGAGTTGGCGACCTTCCAGCCGTTGTTCACGCCGCCGACGACGTTGTCCTTCGGGCAGCGCGCGTCGGTGAAGAACACCTCGCAGAACTCGGCGGTGCCGTCGGGCTGCACGATGCCGCGCACCTCCACACCGGGCTGCCGCATGGGGACGAGCAGGTAGCTGATGCCCTTGTGCTTCGGCCCGTCCGGGTCGGTGCGGGTGAGCAGGAAGCAGTAGTCGGCGTGGTGACCGCCGGTGGTCCAGACCTTCTGGCCGTTGATCACCCACTCGTCGCCGTCGAGCACGGCGGTGGTCTTGAGCGATGCGAGGTCGGAGCCGCTGTTCGGCTCGCTGAAGCCCTGGCACCAGCGCATCTGGCCGGAGAGGATCTTCGGGAGGAACTCCCTCTTCTGCTCCTCGGTGCCCCACTGCAGCAGTGTCGGGCCGACCAGGGTGTCGCCGAAGAAGTCCGCGCGCAGCGGTGCCTTCGCCCGGGCGAACTCCTCGCTCAGCACCACGCCCTGCATGGTGGTGAGGCCCTTGCCCCCGTACTCGACCGGCCAGGTGGCACAGATCCAGCCGCCCGCGTACAGGCGCTTCGGCCACTCCTCGTTGAACGCCTTGCGCTCGTCGGAGGACATCTCGAACGTCTCGCCGCGATCCACCGCGGCCATCCAGCCGTCGGGCAGGTTCTCGGCCAGCCAGCTGCGGATCTCGGTGCGGAACGCCTCGGCGTCGGCGGGGTAGCTCAGGTCCATCTCCCCAGTATTGACCCGCGGGTCAAGTGGGGTGAAATCGTCCGGGCGAGAACGTGGCGTGACGTCCGTCGTCGGTTCACGGGCCGTTCACAGACCGAGAACGCCCACGCAACGAACGATCCCTACGGTGTCGGTCAATGGCCACGCCCGCTCCTGCCACCCAGGTCGATGCCACGTCCAACCCCCTCGGATCGGCGTCCCTCGGTGTGCAGGAGCGGGCGGTTCTCTCCGCGCTGCTGGCGAACAAGCAGCGCGTGCTCAGCCGTCGCGAGCTCGCCCGTCACGCGGGTCTGGCGGAGCTGAGCGAACGGCGCTGCGACAGCGTCCTCGTCGGACTGCGCAAGCGGCTCGGCGCCGACGCGATCGTGACGGTGCGCTCGCGCGGCTGGATGCTCAGCGCGAGCGCCGAAGCCGCCGCTCTCGCGCTGCTCGACGCCTGACGCGTTGACCGGTTCCCCACTGTCGCCGTCGTCATCGCGATCGGGGCCTGTGTGCTTCAGGTGGGCGGTGTCAGGCCAGCGCCGCCTTGAGCCGCTCGCGTACCTGCTGGTGCTCGCCGGACGGCAGCTTGCCTGCAGGACCCTGCACGTAGAACACGTCGACGACCTCGTGTCCGAGCGTGGCCACCTTCGCCGAGCGGATGTCGTAGCCGTCCTCGGCGAGCGCGTGCGACAGCCGGTACAGCGTCGCCGGTGCGTCGGGCACGCGGACGTCGATCATCGTGGTCGAGTCGGACGCGTCGTTGCTGATGATGACCTCGAATCGGGGCGGGGCGGCGGCGAGCGCCCGACGGGCCCGACCCTGGCTCTTGATCCGCTGCTCGAGACGGGCGTCGATGTCGACGTCGCCCTTCAGCACGCCGCGCAGGTCGTGCGCGAACTTCGACCAGTTCGGCTGCACGCCGTTGGTGCGCAGGATGCGGAACTCGTCGACCGCGGTGCCATCGGCACCCGTGAACGCATCGGCGCCGACGACGTCGAGCCCGTGGAACGCGAGCGTGCCGGCGATGAGCGAGAACAGGCCGCGCCGGTCGGCGCTCGCGATGCGCAGCATCTCGAAGTCGCCGACCGACTGGTGCTCGATGAGCACACCCCCGCCGGCCTGCACCTGGTCGACCAGGTGTCCGAAGCGGCTGTCGAGCGGCGTGGCCTCAGCCGGCCGCTGCTCGCCGCGCAGCACGAGCGAGACCGTGTGGACCAGTTCCTCGATCAGCGTGGCCTTCCACGACGACCAGGCGGCGGGGCCGGTGGCCTTGCTGTCGGCGATCGTGAGCGCCTCGAGCAACTCCAGGGTCGTGAGGTCACCGACCGCCTCGGCCACGTTCGCCGCGGTGCGCGGGTCCGACAGGTCGCGCCGGGTGGCGGTCTCGGAGAGCAGCAGGTGGTGCTCGATCAGCGCCCGGATCACGTCGACGTCGGCCGGCGGGAACCCCATCCGCGAGCAGATGCCGTCGACGAGCTCGAGGCCGGCCTCCGTATGGTCACCCGGATACCCCTTGCCGATGTCGTGCAGCAGGGCGCCGACGAGGAGGAGGTCGGGGCGCGACACGTTGCGCACGAGCTCGCTGGCGTTGGCCACCGTCTGCAGGAGGTGACGATCGACGGTGTAGGTGTGGAAGGCGTTGCGCTGGGGTCGGCTGCGCACCGCGCGCCACTCGGGCAGGTACCGGCTGAACAGGTCGTAGCGCTCGAGCGCCTCCACCGCGTGCACCATCGGCTGCCCGGCACCGAGCAGGCTCAGGAACGCGCGCTGGGTGCGCTCGGTCCACGGTTCACCGGGCTCGGGGCCACGGCTCGCCATCATCCGCAGCGACCGCGCCCCGATCGGGTACCCGGCGTGCGCCGCCGCAGCGGCCATGCGGAACACGAACGACTGCTCGTCGACGTCGGCATCCGCGGTGACCTGTGCCTCGTCGTCGACGACGGTGACGCCCGCGACGTGCTCGGGCAGCTGCCGCACGGAGCCCTTGCCGCTGCGCTTCACCAGCCGGTCGACGCGACGCCAGAACCGCTCGGTCGCCCACTCGACCGACTGCGCCGCTGCGGCCACGTTGACCATCAACGCGTCGGCGTCGACGAAGCCGAGTGCCTCGGCCACGCGGTCCTGGTCCTGCAGCAGGAGGATGTTGCTCACCCGACCCGTGGCGCGGTGCAACTCGCACCGCGTGGCGAGCAGCACCTCGGCCGGGCCGGCCAGGTCCTCGAACGGACCCTCCAGCGCCGCGGTGACGTCGGCGCGGTCGACCGCGAGCGCCCAACGGATCATGTCGTGGTCGCGCAGTCCGCCACGACCGTCCTTCAGGTCGGGTTCGAGCAGCGACGCGACGTCGCCGAGCTTGTCCCACCGGAGCTGGGCCGCGTCGTGCAACCGCTGGAGCCACACCATCGGCTTGCGCCGCCACTGCTCGATCGCGTCGGCCTGCACGCGCTGCACGACGCCGAGGTCGCCCGACAGGCAGCGCACGCGCAGGATGGTGGTGGCGGTCTCGAGGTCGTCGCTCGCGAGTTGCAGGATGCTCTTCGGTGTGTGCGTCGCCGGCGACACCTTGATGCCGCCGTCCCACAGCGGGTACCAGAGCGACTCGGCGACCTCGCGCACCTTCGAGTCGGGAGCCTTCGGGGGGTGCACGAGGATCACGTCGATGTCGCTGCCCGGACAGAGCACGCCGCCCGCGTAGCCACCGGTGGCCATGAGCGCCCATCCGGGCGGGAGTCCGGAGGCCAGGCTCTCGAACCACGAGTCGGCCTGCTGCGAGAGGCGGCGGGCGAGCTGACGTCCGGCGAGATCGCGGTCGTTGACGAGCTGCGAGCGCACGCGACGGATGGTCGCAGCGTCGATCGGCTGTGCCACGTCAGTCCTCCCCGGGGGTCTTGGGTACGACATTCTCACGGCACGGGGCCGCGTCGCGCACCATCCTGTTCGTCGCGTTCATGGTCGTTTCTCCGATCGGAAACGTCGTCTCCGTGCGGTGCGGTGTGGCCCGGCCTCGGGCTGGTGGTGCGGAGTGCGCACGGCCAGGAGTTCGCGATCGACGCGCACGGGCCCGGGACCGACCCCGCACCCGCGACCTGACGTCGTGGAGGGAGCCGGACCCGGGTCCGCGCAGGCGTCCGGTGACCGTCCGTCACCATCGGGTGGCGACGGACGGCCCCCGGTGGCCCCGGACTGCGTCAGATGGCGTCGACGCCCTGCTCGCCGGTGCGGATGCGGATGATCGAGTCGACGCTGCTGACCCAGATCTTGCCGTCGCCGATCTTGCCGGTGCGGGCCGCTTCCGAGATCGCACCGACGACCTGGTCGACGGCGTCGTCACCGACGACGATCTCGATGCGCACCTTGGGGACGAAGTCGATCTTGTACTCGGCACCGCGGTACACCTCGGTGTGACCGCCCTGGCGACCGAAGCCACGGACCTCGCTGATGGTGATGCCGGTGATGCCGGCGCCCTGGAGCGCCGTCTTGACCTCGTCGAGCTTGAAGGGCTTGACGATGGCGGTGATGAGCTTCATGTGTTCCTCGATCCGATGAGTCGTGTCGTTGCTGCGGGTCGCGGGTTCAGCCGAGCGAACCCGAGTGGTAGGCGGTCTCGCCGTGGAGGGCGAGGTCGAGGCCGGTGGCCTCGCTCTCCTCGTCGACACGGACGCCGATCGTCTTCTTCAGGACGATCATGATGACGAAGGTGAGGGCGAACGACCAGACCATCGCCGCGACGTTGGCGAGCAGTTGCTCGAACAGCAGCTTGGCACCGCCGCCGTAGAAGATGCCCTCCTCCCACTTGAGTCCTCCGTCGTCGTTCAGACCGAAGAACTCGGGGTTGGAGAAGAAGCCGATCAGCAGCGAGCCGACGAGGCCGCCGACGAGGTGCACACCGACGACGTCGAGGGCGTCGTCGTAGCCCGCCTTCGTCTTCAGCTTGACGGCGTAGCAGCAGACGACACCGGCGATCAGACCGATGAAGATCGGGCTCATGCCCGACACGTACCCGGCGGCGGGCGTGATGGCGACGAGGCCGGCCACGATGCCCGACGCAGCACCGAGGTTGGTGGGGTGACCGTCGCGCAGCCACTCCACCACGACCCAGGCGAGGCCGGCGGCCGCGGCGGCGAGGAAGGTGTTCATGAACGCCTGCACGGCCTGGCCGTTGGCGGCGAGCGCCGACCCGGCGTTGAAGCCGAACCAGCCGAACCACAGGATGCCGGTGCCGATCATCACGAGCGGCATCGAGTGCGGCGGGTGGCCCTCCTGCGGCCAGCCCTTGCGCTTGCCGAGCACGAGCACGCAGGCGAGGGCGGCGATGCCGGCGTTCACGTGGATCGCGGTGCCACCGGCGAAGTCGATCGAACCGCGCTCGAAGAGCCAGCCGCCGTAGACCCACTTGAACACGGGGACGTAGACCAGCAGCGACCACACGGGCACGAAGATCGCCCAGGTCGAGAACTTCATGCGGTCGGCGACCGCACCCGAGATGAGCGCCGGGGTGATCGCGGCGAACATGCCCAGGAAGGCGACGGTGGAGAGCGTGAAGCCCCCGTCCTCACCCGTGATCGCGATGTCGCGCAGGAACGCTGCGTCGAAGTTGCCGATCAGCGAGCCGATGGCGCCGCCCGTCTCCGGGTCGTTCTGGAACGGGACCTGCGCCAGCGAGAACCCGACGACCACCCAGACGATCGGGACGATCAAGATGCAGTAGAAGTTCATCATCAGCATGTTGAGGACGTTGCGCCCTCGATCCATGCCGCCGTAGAAGAGCGCGAGTCCGGGTGTCATGAACAGCACCATCGCTGCCGACACCAGGATCCACGCGGCGTTTCCGCTGTCCATGTGTGCTCCGTGGGGTTGGGACCGGCCGTCCTGCGACGTCCGGTGTGTGTAGAGGCGGGGCGCACGATTCCGCAGAGTTGTTTCGCCCACGTTTCGTCCGCTTGTGCACTGCGTGAACAGGTGCACGGATCCGACACACGGCCGACACGGTTCCGCGCGTCACGCACCCGGCACCGGCGCGGCTCGGCCGGCGAGGGCGAGCGGTACGGTCGGTCCCGATGGCGACGATCTCCACCCTCGACGAGCTCACGGCCCACTACCCCACCCCGGCGACGCGGGTGCGATCGAAGAAGCGGCCGTCGCTCGACGACGGCACCCGAGCGCTCGTCGAGTCGTCCCCCTTCGTGCTGCTCGCGACGGCGGGCGCCGACGGCACCTGCGACGTGTCACCGCGTGGCGGTCCGCCCGGCTTCGTCAAGGTGCTCGACGAGCGGCACCTCGCGATCCCCGACCTGAACGGCAACCACCTCATCGACTCGCTCCGGAACATCGTCGACAACGGCCACGCCGGACTGCTCGTGGTGCTCCCGGGTCAGGACGAGACGCTGCGCATCGACGGGGCCGCGTGGCTCACCACCGACGACGACGTGCTCGACCGCTTCGTCGAGGAGGTCCGGCGACCACCGCTCGCCGTCGTCATCCGCATCCACCACGTCTTCACCCACTGCGCGAAGGCGTTCCGGCGCGGCGGCGTGTGGCAGCCCACCACCTGGCGGACGTACGAGCACTCCCCCGTGCTGGCGGCGCGCCACCGCCAGCTCATCGACGACGGACTGACCGACGACCCGATCGAGCAGTACGTCGCCACGAGCTGCGACAAGATCGAGGCCGACCTGGCGATGGACCGTCCGACCTGACGTCGCCCGGCAGCGGTTCGACGGGGCGCGGGGCGCGACGACTTGCGTAGAGTCGCCGTCGTGACCGTCACCGATCCCGCACCCCCCGCCACCACCACCGGCGACACGAAGCCGGAGCGCTGGACCGCGCAGTGGAAGGAGCTCTACGCCGAGGTGATCACCACCGGCCTGTGCACCGGATGCGCCGGCTGCGTGGTCACCTGCCCGCACGACGTCATCGGCTACGAGCACGAGGAGGGCAAGTACAAGCCCTTCCACCTCGAGGAGGAGCTCGGCCTCGACAACTGCATCCACGGCGAGAAGGGCTGCACCACCTGCACCCGCGCCTGCCCGCGCTTCCGGGCGTGGGAGCCGGCGGCCGACATGCACCTGTTCGGCAAGGTCCGCGAACCGAACGACATGGCGGGCGTCTGGCGTCAGCTGCTGCTCACCCGCGCGGCCAACGACGAGGAGCACGAGAAGGGCCAGGACGGCGGCTTCGTCTCGGCGATGCTCAACTGGCTGCTCGACCACGACTACATCGAGGCGGCCCTCGTGAGCGGGGTGGAGGACGACGACCGCTGGAAGGCGAAGCCCGTCGTGGTCACCAACCGCGAGGAGGTGCTCGCCACCGCCGGCAGCCGCTACACCTACTGCGCCAACCCGCTCGCGCTGCGCGAGGCCAAAGAGCGCGGCTTCAACCGCCTCGCGCTCGTCGGCATGGGCTGCCAGACCTCGTCGCCGCCGGTGATGTGGGACCGCAAGGCCGGCAAGGTCAGCAAGCCGTTCCTGTTCAACATCGGCCTGCTCTGCTCGAAGACCTTCGACGACGCCATCTTCCCCGAGCTGTTCGAGGCCAAGTACGGCCTGAAGAAGCAGGACATGGTGAAGATGAACATCAAGGGCGTCTTCCAGATCTGGATGAAGGACGGCTCGTACCACGAGATCGACCTGAAGGAGTGCCACAAGTGGACCCGCGAGGGGTGCAAGAACTGCCCCGACTTCGCGGCCGAGCACTCCGACATCGCGACCGGCGGCATCGGCAAGGACAACGACTGGACGCTCACCATCGTGCGCACCGAGCTCGGTGAGGAAGTGATCAACCGGATGATCGCCGACGGCATGATCATCGCCCGCCCCGCCCAGGAGGACGAGGTGGCGATGAAGCTGCTCCGCACGCTGTCGATCGTGAGTCGTCGCCGCTGGCCCGAGTGGGCCGACCGGGCCCCCAGCGTCGGGGTGCCGCCGCCCAAGAAGAAGGAGCCCGCCGCCGCACCGGCCGAGGGCGCCGCACCGGCCGAGGGCGCCGCACCGGCCGAGGGCGCCGCACCGGCCGAGGGCGCCGCACCGGCCGAGGGCGCCGCACCGGCCGCACCGGCCGCACCGGCCGAGGGCTGAGCGCCGCGCATCGACCCCAGACGGATCAGGTGCCGGGGACGCAGGCCTCGCCGAGACGGGCGAACTCCTCGCGCTCCGCGTCGGTGAGGTCGTCGCGGGCGAAGAACTCGCGCAGCTCGTCGTCGTCACGCGCGTCGAAGAAGGCCTCCACCACGCACTCGGCGATCTCGTCGGGCAACCCGCCCTCCACGAGCTGATCGACGAGGTCACCGCGCGCCCGGTCGCGCGACCCGCCGCACGCGACGAGCGCGAACACGACTGCGGCACCGACGGCGACCCGGTGACGGCGTGGACGGCTGCGAGGACGCGTCACGGCCGCCGCTCCCCCAGCATCCGCAGGACGGCCGCGACGACGTCGTCCTCGCTCACCAGCACGAGGTCGGCCGCGTCGCCGAGCGGCACGAAGGAGTCCTCGGCGGCCAGTCGTTCCACCGCACCCTGGTACCCCCGCTCGGCGAGGCCCGCCAGCACGCCCTCGCCGGCGCCACCAGTGCGGCGCGTCTCGTCCACCACGAGCACCCTGCCGATCTCGTTCGCGTGACCGAGCACGTCGTCGATCGGCATCGGCGCGAGCCAGCGCAGGTCGTAGACGCGACACGTGATGCCGCGGCCCGCCAGGCGGCGCGCCGCTCGCAACGACAGGTAGAGCCCGTTGGCCCACGTCACGATCAGCACGTCGTCGCCCTGGCGGGCCACGCGACCCTGACCGATCGGCACGTGCGCGCCGCCCCAGCGCCCCGGCGCGGCGTAGGGCGCGGTCCACCCGCCGTCGTCGGGCTGGTGGAGGTCGCGCGTGTGGTAGCGGGCGATCGGTTCGAGGAACACGCTCACCGTGCCGTCCACGTCGGCCGCCGCCACGCACGTGCGCAGCATCGCTGCGGCATCGCTGGGATGGCCCGGGCACGCGATCACGAGACCGGGGATGTCGCGCAGCACGGCCACGGCGTCGTCGTTGTGGAAGTGGCCGCCGAACCCGAGCTGGTACGCGAGCCCGGCCACGCGCACCACGAGCGGGTTGCGGTACCGGCCGGACGAGAAGAACGACAGGCTGGCCGCCTCGCCGCGGAGCTGGTCCTCCGCGTTGTGGAGGTAGGCCAGGTACTGGATCTCGGGGATCGGCAGCAGGCCGCTCACACCGGCGCCCAGGGCGAGCCCGAGGATCGACTGCTCGTCGAGCAGCGTGTCGAACACCCGTGCCGCGCCCGCCCGCTTCTGCAGCCCGCGGGTGACGCCGTAGACGCCGCCCTTCACGCCGACGTCCTCCCCGAACACGAGCGCGTGGGGCATCGACAACAGCACGTCGCCGAGGGCGCGGTTGATCGTCTCGGCGAGCGTGAGCCCGCCCTCCTCCTCGGGCAGCCGGCCGCCGAAGAACGCCCGGCGGTCGTCGTGCGACGCCGCCGCGAGCACCCGGGTGGCGACGGTGGCGGGTCGGCGCGGCGACAGGGGTGCCATCACCTCGGTCGCGGTCTGCAGCGTGCGGCGCGTGGAGAGCTCGATCGCGGCGGCACGCACGTCGCGCCGGCCGGACAGGTACCGCTCGACGAGCTCGTCGGGCTGCGCCGCGCCGGCGTCGACGAGCAGACGTGCCGTGCCGAGCAGCGGGTCGAGCGCCTGCGCGGCCCGGATCGAGGCCGGGGAACGGTAGGCGCTCTCGACGTCGGTGCCGGCGTGGCCCATGAAGCGCACCGTCCGCAGGTGCAGCACGGCCGGGCGGCGTTCCGCACGCACCCAGTCGGCGAGGTCGCTCGCGACGTCGTGGGCCTCAGTGAGGTCGCACCCGTCCGCCGCCGCGTAGCGGAGGCCGGGCCGGTGGGCGAGCGTCGCCGCGACCCATCCGGGTGGGCTCGGCACGCTGATGCCCCAGCCGTTGTCCTCGCAGACGAACAGCAGCGGCAACCCCAGACCGGCGTGGACGGTGTAGCCCGCCGTGTTCAGCGCCCCCTGCGCGGTCGAGTGGTTCACGCTCGCGTCGCCGAACGAGCACACCGCGATCGCGTCGTCCGACCAGCGGGTCGGCACACCGAGCCGGCGGGCCCGTTCGATCGCGAACGCGACGCCCACGGCGCGGGGCAGGTGCGACGCGATCGTCGAGGTCTGCGGGATCACGTCGAGGTCGGGATGGCCGAACACCTTGTGGCGACCACCGGCGATCGGCTCCTCCGCGAGCGCGAGCACGCCCGCCAGCACGTCGCGCACCCCGGCGCGAGCGGGTCGCACGCCCTGCGACCGGGCGAGGTAGAACGCACCCGAGCGGTAGTGCAGCAGTGCGGGGTCGGAGGTCCGAAGCGCGGCGGCGACGGCGGCGTTGCCCTCGTGACCGGCCGAGCCGATCGTGTAGAAGCCGAGGCCCTTGCTGCGCAGCCACCTGGCCGCATGGTCGAGGTGGCGGCTCAGCAGCTGCGCCTCGAACAGCTCGTCGGCACGGGCCACCGTGAGCCGGGCACCGGGACGGACCGGGTCGGTGGGCCGCGGTGAGCGACCGCCTCCGGACGGGAGGGCCGCGATCGCGTCGAGCAGCGCGACCTCGAGCGGATCGAGGTCGGGCGCCCGCAGGTGCATGTCGCGAGCGGATCCGGCCACGTCGGACGACCCTACCTCCGACGGCGCTCGACGGCGTTGTGCCAAGCTGCCGACCGTGCCGCTGCATCCCCAAGCCACGTCACTGCTGGAGCTCATGGCCTCGATCGGTGATCCGCCGATCGGGAGCGGCACGCCGGAGGAGGCGCGTGCCGTCCGCAAGGCCCGCCAGCGACCGCCGTCCGAGGACGTCCACCACATCCGCGACCTCGACGCCGGCGGCGTGGCGGCCCGGCTGTACCGGCCGAACGACCGCGACGGCCTCGGGCTGCTCGTCTACCTCCACGGCGGCGGGTGGGTGATCGGCGACCTGGAGTCGCACGACAACGTGTGCCGCGCCCTCGCCAACGGCAGCGGTCACGCGGTGCTGAGCATCGACTACCGGCTCGCACCCGAGTACCCGTTCCCGGCCGGCCTGGAGGACTGCATCCGGGGGCTTCGCTGGGCCCACGCCAACGCGGAGTCGCTCGGCTGCCGCAGCGACCGGCTGGCGATCGGCGGCGACTCCGCCGGCGCCAACCTCGCGGCGGTCGTCGCCAACCTCGACGTCGTGCCGCTCGTGCACCAGCTGCTCGTCTACCCCGTCACCGACTGCACGCGCAGCCGCCCCAGCTACGACGAGAACGCCGAGGGGTACTTCCTGACCAAGGACGCGATGGGCTGGTTCATCGACCACTACCTGAGCGGTGGTCACGGTTCGCCGACCGATCCGCGCGTGTCACCGCTCTACGCGAGCGACACGGCACTCGCGAGCGGTCCGCCGGCGCTGGTCATCACGGCCGAGTTCGACCCGCTGCGCGACGAGGGCGACGAGTACGCGGCACGACTCGCGGCGACCGGCGTGCCGACCAGCCACGTCCGCTTCGGCGGCATGTTCCACGGCTTCTTCTCGCTCGCCGACTTCGTCGACGACGGGGCGGCCGCCAACGCGCTCGCCGCCGCGGCGCTGCGCAAGGCGTTCGGTCGCTGACCCGGACGCGGACCGCTGCGACGCCGCTCTCGCGGTCAGACCATCCACGCCTCGCGTGAGATCGGCACGTACAGCGACGGTCGGGCCATCGAGAACGGCGCCAGCTCGGCGCGCACCGGGGCACCGGTGGCGAGCGCTGCGAGCTCGCGCCCGAACCACGACGCGAACTTGAACCCGTGCGCGGCACCGAGCGCGACCGAGATCTGAGGCAGCCCGGGCACCCGGTCGCACACGAAGTCGCGGTCGGAGGTGAGCGTGTAGAGGCACGTCGTCGTGCGTGGCGTGCCCATGCCCGGACCGAGCAACCCGTCGACGAACGCACCGAGGCGTGCCTCCATCGCCGGGTCGGGGTCGAAGGTGCGGGTGTCGGGGTCGACCTCGGGTCCGCCGCAGTCCTCGGCCGCCTTCACCGCGTCGGTGACGGCGTACACCGGGAACCCGTAGAAGGACGGGTCGTCCATCCAGATCCACACCGGTAGCCGCCCGATGGAGAACCGGCCGAGATCGGCGTGCGGGAAGTAGCTCACCTGCTCACGGGTCACCGCGAGCGGGATCTCGTGGCCGAGCGGTGCGAGCAGCCGGTTGGTCCACGCGTCGGCGGTGACGATCACGTGGCCGGCGCGGATCACCTCGACGTCCTCGTCGCCGTCGATCACGACGTCGACCTCGTCGCCCACCGGACGCAACTCGCGCACGGGGCTGTGGGGGCGCAGCTCGGCACCGTGCTCGGCCGCGAGGCGCTGCAGCGTGGCCGTGGCCCGACCGGCGGGCACGATGCCGGTGTCGTCGCACTGGATCGCGTGCACGCCCGTGTCGAGCATCGTGCCGGCGAAGCCCGGCCACCGGCGGCGCACCTCCGCGCCGTCGATCCACTCGAAGGGCACGCCGGCCTCGGTGAGGCTCGCGGTGTAGTTGCCGGCGTCGATCGCCGCACCGGCCGGGAACAGGTCGACACCGCCGGTGCGCGTGACGATCTCGGTGTCGCCGTCGGACTCGACGGTGCGCCAGGCGTCGTAGGCCTCGGCGGCGAGCGTGACGTAGCCCGTGGTGTGGTAGCTGCGGCGGATGATGCGGGATTGGTCGTGCGAGGCGCCGCGGACGTGACCCAGCTCGAACTGCTCGAGCCCCAGCACGTCGAGCCCGGACCGTGCGGCCCAGTAGGCGGCCGCCGACCCGAGGCCACCCAGACCGACGACGACCACCTGACGCGACGCACCCATGACGACCTCCCCTCCTCCAACGCCCTCGATCACCCTCGATCACCCTCGGACGGCCGGAGGCTACCCTGAACGGCCATGCAGGATTCGTCCGACGGCGGCACCGCCGCCGAGCAGGGTCCCGTCCGGATCGATCCCGTCACGATCGCTGCCGGCGACGGCGCGCGGTTGGCGGCGACGCTGTACCGGCCGGCCGGTGACGGTCCGTTCGCGACGCTGGTCGAGGCCCTCCCCTACCGCATGCACGACATCACCTCGTCGTACGCGGACAGCTACCTTCGCTTCGCCGCCGAGGGCGGGTTCGCCGTCCTGCGGCTCGACCTGCGCGGCACGGGCAGCTCGGATGGCACGCTGCCCGACGAGTACGCGGACCTCGAGCGCGACGACCTGCGCACGGTGATCGGCTGGATCACGTCGCAACCGTGGTCGACCGGTCGCGTCGGCATGTTCGGCACGTCGTACTCGGGGTTCAACTCGCTCCACATGGCCGCCGACGGGGTGCCCGGCCTCGACGCCGTCGTGGCGATGTACGCCACCGACGATCGCTACACCGACGACGTCCACTACTGCGGCGGGGTGCTCCGGGCGCTCGACCTCATCGACTACCCGCTGTACATGGTCGCGATGAACGCCCTGCCGCCGGTGCCGTCGGTGTGGGGGGACGGCTGGGAGGCCGAGTGGCACCGGCGGATCACGGACTCGCCGCCGTGGATGCTCGGGTGGCTGCAGCACCCGGAGGCCGACGCCACGTGGCGCCGCGGGTCGATCCGACTCGGCCCGGACGGCGAGGGCTACGAACGCATCTCGTGCCCGACGATGCTCATCGCCGGCTGGGCCGACGGCTACCGCAACAACACCTTCCGCACCGTCGCCGAGCTCGGGGTGCCCTGGCGCCTGCTCGCCGGACCCTGGGTGCACAAGGACCCGTCGACGGCGCGGCCCGGCCCCAACGTCGACAGCGATCGCGAGATCATGGCGTTCTTCGACGAGCACCTCCGCGGCGGCCCGCCCTCCAGCGCTCACCCCGCCCAGGTGTTCGTCCGCCGACCCACACCTCCCGAACCCGACCTCGCGCACCACGCCGGGACGTGGCACGAGTTCGACCGGTGGCCCGACCCGTCGAGCGAGACGCTCGTGCTCACCGTCGACGGCCCGCCCGGCGTCGACGAGCTCGACGTGCGCGGCGACACCGGGATGTACGCGTGGAACTCGTGCGCCGGTGGGTTGCCGTGGGGCCAGCCGCTCGACCAACGACTCGACAACGCACGCTCGATCACCCACGACTGGCCGCGCGACCCCGCGGACGGCAACGCCGCGATCGTCGGCCATGCCCGGGTGTCGCTGCGCGTGCGCTCGTCGGCCACCGTCGGGCACGTGTCGGTGAAGCTGTGCGACGTCACCCCCGACGGCACCTCCACGCTGATCACCCGCGGGATGCTCGACCTCGGCCATCGAGGGTGCTGGCCCGCCGACGCCTTCGGCCGCCCCGACGGCGAACCCGAACCGCTCGTGCCCGGGCGGTGGTACGACGTGGACATCGAGCTGGAGGCCACCACCTGGACGCTCGTGCCCGGCCACCGGTTGCGTCTGGCGATCGCCGGGACGGACTGGCCGAACTGCTGGCCACCCGCCCACCCGTTCGTGCTCGGCGTCGCTCGCGAGTCCGTGCGACTCCAGCTGCCGATCGCCTCGCTCGCGCCGTGCACGCACCCGTTCGTCGCCGGGCCCGGCCCGTCGGACGGCGACGACGACGGGGTGGTGTGGCGCTACGAGCACGACGTGCTCGCCCGGGAGACCCGGGTGCACAGCCGCTACGGGGGCCGCTACGACGGCGAGGCCGGCATCGTGATCGACGACCTGTACGAGGGGTCGCTCGGCATCAGCACCGTCGACCTCGCACGGGGATGGGCACGCGGCCGGTCGCGCTTCGACCTCCACCTCCCGCTGGACGACGGCTCCACCGCCGTGTGCAGCACGGAGTCACGCCTCGACGTGCGCAGCGACGAGCACGCCTTCCACGTCGTGATCGAGCTCGACGCGTGGCGCGACGGCGAGCTCGTCGCCGAGCGACGCTGGACCGACACGCTGCCGCGCTGACCGGCCCTCGACGAACGGCCGCGCCGGTGGCGACCGGTGGCGACCGGCGGCGACCGTTGATGGTCAGAGGTGGCAGGCCGCGGTGTGACCCGGAGCGCGCTCGGTGAGCGTCGGGTCCTCGCCCCGACAGCGCGCCTCGATGCCGAGGCGGGCCGCCTCACCGGAGGCGACCACCGGGCAGCGCGGGTGGAAGCGGCACCCGGCCGGGATCCGGCTCGGGTCGGGCGTCTCGCCGTGCAGGATCTGCTGCTCGAGCCGCCGGGTCTCGGGCACCACGCTCAGCAGCGCGCGGGTGTACGGGTGCTGGGGGGCCGCGAGCACCTCCTCGGTCGGGCCGACCTCCACGATCCGGCCCAGGTACATCACCGCCACCCGGTCGGCGATGTTCCAGGCGAGACCGAGGTCGTGGGTGACCGCCACGATGCTCACACCGTGGTCGTCGACGAACGACCGCATCAGCGCGAGGACCTCACCCCGGATGGACGCGTCGAGACTCGCGACCGGCTCGTCGGCCAGCAGCACCGCTGGGTCGAGCGCCATCGCCGCAGCGATCAGCACCCGCTGGCGCTGGCCGCCGGACAGCTCGTGGGGGAACCGGCGCACGTACCGCTCGGGCGGGCGCAGCCCGGCACGTGCGAGCGCATCGGCCACCAGGGCCGCCTCGTCACCGGGGACGCGGTGGATGCGCAGTCCCTCGGCGACGGCCTCGTGGATCGTGTGGCGCGGATCGAGCGCGCCGGTGGGATCCTGGAAGATCATCTGCACGCGTCGCCGCAGACGGCGCAGCGAACGTGCGTCGCGGGTGACGGCGTGGCCGTCCACCTCGATCGATCCCGATGCGACCGGCTCGAGCCCGATGATCGACCGGATCAGGGTGGTCTTGCCGCACCCCGACTCCCCGACCAGCGCGAGCACCTCGCCACGCCGCACCTCCAGGTCGACGCCGTCGACGGCACGCACCGACGCACCGCGCCCGAAGCGCACGTGGACGTCGCGCAGGGACACGATCGGCGCGTCGTGCTCGCTCATGCCGGCTCCACGTGCACGCAGGCCGCGGCACGTCCGGGCGCCGAGACCCGGAGCCCCACGTCGGTGGTGGAGCACGCCTCGACGGCACGGTTGCAGCGGGGGTGGAACGGGCAGCCCGACGGCAGCGCCGCCGGGTCGGGCGGATCGCCGGGCAGACCGCTCGGACGCATCCGCGACGCCGGGTCGCCGATCGTCGGGAAGGCACCGGCGAGCGCGGCCGTGTACGGGTGCGACGGGAGCCGCACCACGTCCTCGGCCGGACCGGTCTCGACGATGCGCCCCGCGTACATCACCGCGAGCCGCCGGCACGCCGACGTGAGCACCGACAGGTCGTGCGTGATGAACAGCATCGCCAGCCCCTCGTCGCGCTGCAGCTCGGCGAGCAGGTCGAGCACCTGCGCCTGCACCATCACGTCCAGGGCCGTGGTCGGCTCGTCGGCGATCAGCAGGTGCGGGCCGCAGGCGAGGGCGATCGCGATCAGCACGCGCTGGCGCTGCCCGCCCGACAGCTGGTGCGGGTAGCGGTCGGCCCGCGACGCCGGGATGCCCACGCGTTCGAGCAGATCGGCCGCGCGCCGACGGGCCGTCGCAGCATCGCCCAGGCCGTGCACCCGGATCGCCTCCTCGATCTGCGCACCGATGCGATGCACCGGGTTCAGCGAGTGCAGCGCCCCCTGGAACACGATCGCCGCACCGGTCCAGCGCACCGCGCGCAGCCGTCCCGGCTTCATCGCGTACACGTCCTCGCCACCGAGCAGCACCCGGCCCTCCACGCGGGCGCTGGTGGGCAGCAGGCGCAGCACCGCCGCGGCGATGGTGCTCTTGCCGCACCCCGACTCGCCCGCGAGCCCCACCGTGTCGCCCGCCCCGATCTCGAGATCCACCCCGCGCACCGCCGGCACGTCGCCGCCCTCGGTGCGGTACGTGACCGAGAGGCCCTGCAGTTCGAGCACGCTCATCGTTCGCGCAACCTGGGGTCGAGGATCTCCTCCAGCGCCCGGCCGAACACCGTGAACGCGAGGACCACGGTGACGATCCCGAGGCCGGCCGGCAGGTAGTACCACCACGCGTTGCGGCCGATCGCGCCGGCCTGGAAGGCCTCCTCCAGCGTCTTGCCCCACGACGGCTGGGTGGGATCGCCGAGACCCAGGAACGCGAGCGTGGTCTCGGTGAGGATCGAGATCGGCACCGCCAGCGTGGCGCTCGCGAGGATCAGCGGTGTCACGTTCGGAAGCACGTGGCGGCGAACGACGTGGGCGCGCGACGCCCCGAGAGCGCGGGCCCGATCCACGTACAGCCGCTCCTTCACCGTGAGCACCTGGGCGCGCACGAGCCGGGCGGTGGCGGGCCACGACGTCACGGAGATCACGAACACGATGTTCCAGATGCCCCGGCCGAGCACCGACGCGAGCACGATCGCGAGCGGCAGGAACGGGATCACGAGGAACCAGTCGGTGAGCCGCATCAGCGTGGCGTCGACCCAGCGTCCCGAGAACCCGGCGAAGATGCCGACGATCGTGCCGATCGCCACCGTGAGGACCGTCGCCGCGAGACCGACGAACAGGCTCACCCGCGCCCCGTACACGAACTGGGCGGCGACACTGCGGCCGAGGTGATCGGTGCCGAGCAGGAAGTCGCCACCCGGCCGGGCCCACGTCGGGTTGTCGAGCGAGTCGACCGCGTCGAGCCCGGCGTCGTCGACCAACCACGGCGCGAAGAGCGCCATCAGCGCCACGAGGACGAGCACCGCGAGACCGGCCAGCGCGAGCCGGTCGCGACGCAGGCGACCCAGTGCATCGCCCCACGCCACCCGGCGTCGCGCCCGCGCGAGCGCCCGACGCGACACCTCCGCACGCACCACGCCGCTCATCTGCCGCTCACCTGCCCCTCACCTGCCACCCACTCGCGGATCGAGCACGCCCGCGAGCAGATCGGCGACGAGGTTCGCCAGGATCACCGCGGCGGAGAACAGCAGGAACAGCCCCTGCAGCATCGGGAAGTCCGGGCCACGGATCGCTTCGAGCGTGGCCTGCCCGAGACCGGGCCAGGAGAAGATCGACTCCACGGCGATCGCCCCCGAGAGCACGAAGCCGAAGTTGAGCGCCGACAGGTTCACCACGGGCAGCACGGCGTTGCGCACCGCATGGCGCCGTCGCACCTCCACGTCGCGGAGACCCTTCGCGCGAGCGAGTTGCAGGTAGTCCTCGCGCACCGTGTCGAGCATCGACGAGCGCATCACGATCGCGTGCTCACCGATGTACGCGACGGCGAGCACGAGGCACGGCAACGCCATGTGGTGCAGCTGGTCGAGGAGCAGCGCGAGCCCGGTGGCGGTGCTGCCCGCGTCCTCGATCCCGCCGGTCGGGAACACGCCGAGCTGCACCGAGAACAGACCGAGCGCCAGCATCGCCAGCCAGAAGTCGGGCACCGAGTAGGTGAACATCGAGAACGTCGTGGAGCCGACGTCGAACCGGCTGCGCCGCCGCCAGCCGGCGCGGATGCCGATCCAGATGCCGATCGCCATGGACAGGGTGGTCGCCGTGCCCACGAGCGCGATCGTCGGCCAGAGCGCCTCCGCGATCTCGGTGGCGACCGGGCGCCGGCTCTGCAGCGAGACGCCGAGGTTGCCCGACAGCAGTTCGCGCACGTAGGCGACGAACTGCTCGAACCGCGATCCGTCGAGGTCGAACTGCTGGCGGAGCCGTTCCTTCTGCTCGGCGGTCAGATTGCGTCCGCGGAACATGCTCTCGACCGGGTCGTCGTTGACGATCCGGAAGAGGAAGAAGTTGACGACGACGACGAAGGCGAGGGTGCTGATCGCGCCCACCACCTTGCCGACGACGACACGTGGGCGCATCGGGTCAGTCGCGCTCGTCGCGGCTCGAACGCGAGCGCATCACCAGCGCACCGCCGGCCGCGAGGATCGCCACACCACCGGCGATGATCGCGATCAGCACACCGGTGCCGAGTCCACCGTCGTCACCGCCACCACCCTCGATCGGCTGCAGCAACCGGTAGGTGGGCGAGGTGTTGCTGAACAGCACCGGACCGGTCTCGGCCGGTTGGCGGGTCCACCCCGTGAAGCGATCGGTGCGGTACGCCTGCAGGTCGGCGTCCTCGAACAGCACGACGTAGGTGCTCTCGGCGTAGAAGAGGCGCAGCATGTCGTGGACGATCCCGATGCGCCGCTCGCGGTCGAGCTCCTGGTTCTGCTGCGCGTACAGCGCGTCGTACTCCTCGCTGCACCAGTTCGCGTCGTTGTAGCCCACCGCCTCGACGTCGGTGGTGAGCTGGGCGCACGTGAAGTACGACAGCATCGGGTCGGGGTCGACGAAGGGGGTCCAGCCCCAGACGAAGAGGTCGTACTCGCCCGAGGCGACCACCTCGGTGAGCTGGCTGTCGTCGAACACCGACACCTCGATGCCGATGCCGATGTCCTCGAGGAACCCGCCGATCAGCTCACGCACGGGTGCGGCGATGTCGCTCTCCGAGCGCTCCGCGTACCGGAACACGAGCTCGCGACTGCCGTCGGGCATCTCGCGGATCCCGTTGCCGTCCGTGTCCAGGTAGCCCGCCTCGTCGAGCAGCCGTGCGGCCTCCACCGGGTCGTGGGTGAACTGCTCGGACTCGGGGATCTCGGGCTGCCACGCGGGGTCGGGCGACACCGACAGCGTGGTGCCGATCTCGCCGAGACCGAGGATCACCCGGTCGAACAGCGCCTGCTTGTCGATCGCACGATGGATCGCGTGGCGCACGGTGAGGTCCTGCAGCGCGGGGTGTCCGTCACCGAGGCCACCCGCCATGCCGTTCATCGCCAGCTCGGTGAACCCGCCCTGCTGACCGAACACGGCCTCGATGTCGGGCTCGTCGCCGAGCCCCTCGAACGCCGACGACGGCACGCTGTGGGCGAAGTCGATCTCCCCCTGGCGCAGCGCGGCCACCATCGCGTCGGCGTTGGTGAACACGCGGAACACGATCTCGTCGATCGCCGGCGCGCCACCGTGGAAGTTCGGGTTCGCCACCATCGTCCACGACTGGCCGCTCTTCCACTCCTGCAGCGTGAACGGACCCGATCCGACACCGTCGAGTCCGTCGTAGGTGGTGACGTCGCCCTCCGCGATCGGACCCCAGACGTGCTCCGGCACGATGTACACGTCCATCGTCGGCAGCTTCGGGTCGGGCACCGAGCTGGTGATCTTCACGGTGCGGTCGTCGATCACGGTCGCGTCGAGGTTCGCCGTGATCGACGAGTGGTTGATCCAGCCCTGGTCGCGGGAGGTGTTGATCGTGAAGGCGACGTCGCCGGCCGTGAGCGGCTCGCCGTCGCTCCACTGCAGCCCCTCGCGCAGCGTGTAGGTGTACGACAGGCCACCGTCGCCCTCCACCCAGCTCTCCGCCAGACCCGGTTCGATCGCGAAGTCGGCGGCCGCCTTGTCGGTGAGCGTCGCGTACTGCAGGTTCCAGAGCTCGTAGGAGGACACCAGGAAGCCGGCGGTGACGTTGGGGGTGTCGAGGTCCTGGATCAGGCCGACGGTGAGGGTGACGGTGTCGTCGTCGGAGCCGGCGGCGACCGGTACCGACGCGGCCGCACCGGCGACGGCGGTGACGAACAGGCAACCCAGGACGAGGCCGGCCGACCTCCGGTCACGACGTGCCATGAGCACTCCTCAGCATCCCCGAACCGGCGCCTCGACCGGCGCCGCACCGACGCCCCCGGCACCGGTCGGGCCATTGTGGTCGCGCCACCGAGCACCCGCAAGACAGGTTGATCGACAATTCAGGAAACCCAATCCGATCTGCCCCCGGCGGCCGCGGACGGTCGTGGCATGAGGTACCAGTCGAGGAAGCGCTCGAGGCGCCGGTGGAAGTCGAGGAACGGTTCGAGTCGCAACAGCCCGTGGGCCTCGGTGGGATACGTCACGAACTCGTACCGGCGTCCGAGCCGGTCGAGGGCGTCCACCAGCTCGTGCGACTGCGCGACCGACACGCGCCGATCCAGCTCGCCGTGAGCGATCAGTACCGGCGCTCGCAGCTGCTCGATCCGGTGGATCGGCGAGCCCGCCCGGTACGCCGCCGCGTGGTCGTGGGGGTGACCCATCATCCGTTCGAGGTCGAGCCGGCCGACGAGGTCGCCCTGTGCCCACGACGTCAGGATGTCGCAGTCGCCGTACTTCATCACCGCCGCCGCGTACCGGTGCCGCGGGTCGTCGACCACGGAGTGCAACGCCATGTACGAGCCGTAGCTCGCGCCGAAGATCGCGACGCGCGACGGGTCGACCCAGGCGAGCGACGCGAGGTGGTCGTGCGCGGCGAGGCAGTCGTGGGTGTCGGCCACGCCCCACACCCCGTGGTTCGCCCGCTCGTAGTCGCGGCCGTACGTGGTGCTGCCACGCGGGTTGATCGCGAACCACGCGTAGCCCTTGTCGACGAAGTACTGCGCGATGCCGTCCCACTCGTCGCCCGTCACGGACGTGGGTCCGCCGTGGGGCTGCACCACCGCCGGGCACGGCGTCGACGGGGCGGCGCCCACCGGGCGGTACAGCCAGCCGTGCACCGCGACCCCGTCGGACGACGTGTAGGTGACGTGCTCGGGCACCACGTGGGCCGCGGCGCGGACCGCGGCGGGCGCCCGGTCGAGCAACGTGGCGACCACCCCGTCGGGGAACACGCGGCACAACCGTGCGGGACGGGCGAACGACTCGTGCACCGCCACGACCGAGCCGTCGGCGAGGGGCGTCGGCGACGACCACGTGCCGCCCGGCGCCAGCACCGTGACCGCACCGTCGGCGACGTCGATGCGGACGAGGTCGGCCACACCGTGTCGTGTGCGCACGGCGACCAGCGACCGGCCGTCGGGCGCGAAGCGGAGCTCGGACACGTCGGCCGACTCGTGGGTGAGCTGCCGGGCGACGGGCGCCGACGACGACCGGACGTCGAGATCGGTGACGAACACCTCGTACCACCCGGGTCGCTCGCTGGCGTACGCGAGCTGACTGCCGTCGGGCGACCACGCCGGGCTGCGCGCGTTCGTGGCGGTGTCGCGCACCACCACCCGACTCGTGCGGCTGTGCACGTCGGTCACGTGGACGCTGGTGCAGTTGAGGTCGCCGTGGTGGAACAGCAGGTGGGCGACCTGCCGTCCGTCGGGGGAGACGACCGCACCGAAGCAGTCGCCGTTGCCGGCGGCGAGTCGCTCGGGCCACGGGTCCTCGATCGCCACGACGGCGAGCGCGGTGCGATCGTCGCGGTCGATGCCGACCACCAGCCGGCCCGCGTCGAGCCACACCGGCGACGAGCCGCTGCACACGCGGCGTGACGGACCACCGGCGGCCGGCACCACGTGCACGTCGCCGCGGTCGACCACGGCGAGGGAGCCCCCGTCCGGCGACCACGTCGCACCGCCGTCCTCCCAGAACGCCGCGAGCTGTCGGCCCACGGTGACGCGGACGGCCTCGCCACCGTCGACCGGCACGGTCCACACGTCGGAGTGGTCGTCGTCGACCACCACGGCGACCGTGCGGCCGTCGGGAGACACGACGGGGTGCCGCACCCGCTGGGTGGCGGCGACCGCCTCGAGCCGCCACGTGGGCGGCGGCGCCGTGTCGGGGCGGCCCGGGTTCGGCACGCCGCCGTGACGGTCGATCCCGACCCACCAGCGCGGACCCGCCGCCTCGCTCGCTGCCACGGGCGGAGCGTAGTGGGGGTCAGCGAGGGCGACGGGCCGGACGCGACGGGTTCGACGGGTTCGACGGGTTCGACGGGCGCTTCGGGGCCGTCGGACGGGCCGCGCCCCGTGCGCCGCCGGCGAGCACGACCGCACGTTCGAACACCGCGTCGAGCATCGGCTCGGTGAGCCGGCCGGTGAAGGTGTTCTGCTGGCTCGGGTGGAACGAGCACACGAGCGTCGGCCCGCCGGTGACGGCCACCTCCACCAGGTGGCCGAACCGGGGCCGCGGCCGCACCCCGAAGTACGAGCACGCCGCCTCGTACGCGAACGCGCCGAGGCACACCACCACCCGCACGTCACCGAGCAGCGCGAGCTCGCGCCGCAGGAACGGGCGGCACTCGTCGCGCTCGTCGGGGAGCGGTGCATTGGCGGGCGGCGCGCACTTCACCGCGGCAGTCACCCACACGTCGTCGAGCGCGAGTCCGTCGTCGATCGACACCGAGGTCGGCTGGTTCGCCAGGCCGGCGCGGTGCATCGCCCGGAACAGCCAGTCGCCCGAGCGGTCGCCGGTGAACACCCGACCGGTGCGGTTCGCCCCGTGCGCCGCCGGCGCCAGCCCGAGCACCACGATGCGCGCCGCCGGATCGCCGAAGCCCGGCACCGGGCGCCCCCAGTACTCCTGGTCGCGATACGCGGCCCGCTTCTCCTCCGCCACCTGCTCACGCCACGCGACGAGACGGGGACACCGGCGACAGTCACAGACCTCCGCGCGGAGGCGGTCGAGCGAATCCACGCGCGTCACGTTAGGTTTCCACCCGAGATGGCACCGACCTCGCGCTCCACCGGTTCCCGTTCGTCCCGGCGCTCGCCGGCCCCGGCGCCCACCGGCACCCTCGTCCTGCTGGTGCGCCACGGCCAGACCCCCACGACGGGCAAGGTGCTGCCGGGCCGGGCTCCGGGCCTGCACCTCGCCGACACCGGCCGCGAGCAGGCGGCCCGGGTGGCGCAGCGCATCGCCGAACTCCCCCGCGTCGACGCCGTGTACGCCTCACCGCTCGAGCGGGCCCGTGAGACGGCGGCTCCCATCGCCGCGGCCCGCAGCACGAAGGTCCGCATCGACAGGGGCCTGCTCGAGTGCGACTTCGGCGACTGGACGGGCGCCGAACTGAAGCAGCTGATGAAGCTGCCGGAGTGGTCCACCGTCCAGCGTGCACCGTCCACGTTCACCTTCCCCGGCGGCGAGAGCTTCACCGCGATGCAGACCCGCATGGTGGGGGCGATCGACCGGCTGCGCGCCGCGCACCCGGGTGGCGTGATCGTGCTGGTGTCGCACGCCGACCCGATCAAGGCCGCGGTCGCCCACGCGATGGGCACCCACATCGACCTGTTCCAGCGCATCGTGATCGGGACCTGTTCGGTGTCGGCGATCGCGTACGGCACCGGCGCCCCGATCGTGCTCACGGTGAACTCCACCGGCGGCTCGCTCGCCGAGCTCCGACCGTCGTGAGCTGACCGCAGGACCCGATCGACCATGGGCATCTTCTTCGACTTCGAGGACGTCGACGCCTTCACCGTCGGGGCCGTCGGCCGGCCCGGTCAGCGGACCTTCCTGATCCAGGCCCGGCGTGGCCGCGAGCGGGTGACCGTGAAGTGCGAGAAGCAGCAGGCGGCCGCGATCGCCGAGCACCTGCGCACCGTGCTCAACGACCTGCCGCCGCCCGACGACCGGCCGATGCCCGCCGCGCTCGAGCTGACGCCACCGATCGAGGCGGCGTTCGTCCTCGGAGCGATCGGCCTCGGCTACGAGCGCTCCACCGATCGGGTGCTGGTCCAGCTCGACGAGTTCATCCCCGTCGACGACGAGGGCGAGCCCGAGCTCGAGGTGCTCGAGGACCGAAGTCGGGTGCGGGTGCACCTCACCCGCGGGCAGGTGCTCGCGTTCTGCGACCAGGCCGACGCCACCGTCGCGGCCGGACGGCCCCCGTGCATGTGGTGCAGCCTGCCGATGGACCCGGACGGGCACGTCTGCCCGCGGATGAACTGACGCCACGTGAGCGACCCCCTCGACGCACCCGACGACGCACCCGACGACGCACCCGACGACGGGTCCGACCGCAGCGACCAGCTCGACCTCCTGCGGAACGGCGAGATCGACATCGAGGGCCGCATGCCCTGGAGCAGCAACGCGACGTTCCTGGTGAACCTCGTGCACGGCGACCGCACGGCGCAGGGCATCTACAAGCCGCTGCGGGGCGAGCGCCCCCTGTGGGACTTCGAACCCGGCCTCCACCGGCGCGAGCTCGCCGCCTACCACCTCAGCACCGCGCTCGGCATCGACCTCGTCCCACCGACGGTCATCCGCGACGGCCCGCTCGGTGAGGGCAGCGTCCAGTGGTTCGTCGACGCCGACCACCAGCAGCACTACTTCACGATCCACGAGTCGCGCGCCGACCTGCACCCGGTGCTGCGGCGCATCGCCGTGTTCGACCTCGTCGCGAACAACACCGACCGCAAGAGCGGCCACGTCCTGATCGACCACGAGGACCACATCTGGGGCATCGACCACGGCCTGTGCTTCGCTGCCGACTTCAAGCTCCGCACCGTGGTGTGGGACTTCGCCGGCGACGCCGTCGAGCCCTGGCTGCTCGCGGCCGTCGAGCGCATCGCCACCACCGTGCCCCTGTCGCTCGCAGCGTTGCTGAGCGACGACGAGGTCGAGGCGCTGCAGCTGCGGGCCCGGCACGTCGTCGACCGCCCGGTGCTCCCCGCCGACCACACCGGACGCCGCTATCCGTGGCCCCTCGTGTGAGGCGTCGTGTCCGACGATCAGCCTGACACCGAGTCCGACGACGAGCTCGACGAGCTCGTGCACCGCGCCGACCTCGACGGGCTGGTGCGACTGATCGACGCCCGCTGCAGCGGACGCGACTGGGCCGGGCTGCTGCACCTGCGCGACCGCAGCCGCCACGCGGTGCTGACCGGCCGGCAGCTGTGGCCGGCCGCCACGCTCGCCGAGTACCGACTGGCGCTGTGGGCCCCGACCGAGTGGGCCGCGCGAGTGCTCGACGAGGACAGCGGCCGGTTCACGATCGGCCCGCTGACCGAGGTGGTCGCCCAGCACCACTCCTTCGCCGAGCTGCGGCCGCTGCTGCCCGACGGACCCCGGGCGGGGTTCGTGGCCCACGAGCGCGTGCTCCGCGGCGAGCAGGTGGACGCCACCGGTCTGGTCGACGTGCTCGACCTGCCCTTCGCACTGCAGCCGTGGGAACCTGCGTATCCCCTCGCCACCTACGGCGACGACGGGATCGACGCGCCGGCTCCGGCGCGACCCGGTCGCGACCGCTTCGTCGTGGTCGAGGGTGAGGTGCGGCCCGCACTCACCGAGGACGACGGCGACGAGGTGGTCGCCGCGGTGCGCCAGCTGCTCGAGCCGTGGACGGCGTCGTCGAACGGTCGCGCCGAGGTCGTGTGCGTGGAGGGCACCGGCGCCGACGCGCTCGCCACGCTCGGCATCGTGCAGCCCCGCGTGGCACCGATCGACGCGGCCGACGCTCTGGCCTGGCTCGCCTGGGCGGGGGCCAGCGGTGGCGCCCACGGCCGGCGCCGCGGTGGCGCGATCGGCCGCTTCGGCGCCTGGTGGGTACTCGCGGCGATCGGCGACCTGTCCGCCGAGTGGCCGATCGACCCTGCCGAGCTCGGTGAGCTCGCCGGTGACCTCGGTTGGTTCTGGTGGGACGCGGGCGAGCCCGATCTCGGCTGGGAGCTCCAGATCGCGATCGAGGATCCGATCGACGGACTCGCCTGGGCGATCAGCGCGCGCGACGCGCACTGAGCCGCGTACCGACCGCCGCCACGCGCACCGCCGGCCGCGCCCATCAGGCACGCCGCGCCCATCAGGCACGCACCGCACCCGGGACGCGCCACGGGGCGGCCTCGCGGCCGCCCCGTGGGTCGAACGATGCGTGCGTGCGCTGCGTCAGCCGCGGCCCTGCAGGGCCTCGATCAGCTTCGGGAGCACCTTGTGCACGTCGCCCACGATGCCGAGGTCGGCGATGCCGAAGATCGGGGCTTCCTTGTCCTTGTTGATCGCGATGATGTTCTTCGAGCCCTTCATGCCCACCATGTGCTGGGTGGCGCCCGAGATGCCGGCGGCGATGTACACGCCCGGCTTCACGACCTTGCCGGTCTGGCCGACCTGGTAGCTGTAGGGCACCCAGCCGGCGTCGACGATCGCACGCGACGCGCCCGGCGCACCCTTCAGCAGCTTGGCCAGGTCCTCGACCATCTGGAACTTGTCGGCCTCACCCAGACCGCGACCACCCGACACGACCACGTTGGCCTCGTCGAGCTTCGGGCCGGTGCTCGCCTCGACGTGCACCGCGGTGACGGTGGCTCCGCCGGTGGCGCCCAGTTCGGGCACCGGGGCGGCGACGACCTCGGGCGCACCGCCGCCCGCCGGCTCCGCGGCGAAGCTCTTCGGGCGGAAGGTGGCGAGGTACGGGGCGGCACCAGCGAACTTGGTGGTGACCAGCGTGTTGCCACCGAAGATCGGGGTGGTGACGCTCACCGAGCCGCCGTCGACGGCGATGTCGATGTTGTTGGTGAGCACCGTGCGGTCGAGCTTGACCGACAGGCGCGACACCACGTCGCGGCCGGCGTAGTTCTGCGGGAAGAGGATCACGTCGGGGCTGTCGCCGCCGTCGATCACCGACCTCATCGCCGCGGCCACGGCCACGCCCGGCAGCTTGCCGGCGAGGTCACCCGTGGCGTACACCTTGGTCGCGCCGTACTCGCCCAGCGCACCGGCGATCGCCGAGGCGTCACCGGCCACGAAGGCGGTGACGGTCCCGAGCGAGCGTGCCTTGGTGAGCAGCTCGAGGGTGCCCGACGTCGGGGCGCCGGCGGCTTCCTGTGCGAAGACCCACACGTTCGTCATGTCGTTCGTTCCTTTGTCCCGTTCCGGCTGCCGACTCAGATGACCTTGAGGTTCTCGAGGTAGGCGACGACCTTGGCGAAGCCCTCGCCGTCGTCCTCGACGATCTCGCCGGCGGCGCGGGCCTCGGCCTGCGCGACGGCGACGATCTCCTGGCCCGCACCGGCCCAGCCGGCCGGGCTCACGCCGAGGTCACCGGCGGTGACGGTGTCGATCGGCTTCGACTTCGCGGCCATGATGCCCTTGAAGCTCGGGTAGCGGGGCTCGACCACGCCGGCCGTGACGCTGATGAGCGCCGGCAGCGGGCAGGTGACCTCGTCGTAGCCCTCCTCGGTCTGGCGGTCGACCTTCAGCGAGCTGCCGTCGACCACGACCTTCTTCGCGAACGTGACCGACGGCAGGCCGAGGACCTCGGCCATCTGCTCGGGCACGGTGCCCGTGTAGCCGTCGCTCGACTCGGTCGCGGCGATCACCAGATCGGCACCGCCGAGCTTGTTCACCGCAGCCGCGAGCACCTTGGCGGTCGTGAGGGCATCGCTGCCCTGCAGCGCCGGGTCGCTGACGAGCACGCCCTTGGCGGCGCCCATCGCGAGCGCGGTACGCATGCCGCTCATCTCGCCGTTGGGGGCCATCGAGACGATGCTCACCTCGCCACCACCGGCGGCGTCGACGAGCTGCAGCGCCATCTCGACGCCGTAGCTGTCGGACTCGTCGAGGATGAGCTTCCCGTCGCGCTTGAGGGTCTTGGTGCCCGGGTCGAGCGCGCCTGGGGTGGCGGGATCCGGGATCTGCTTGACACACACGATCACGTTCATACGGACGACATTGTTACCCATCGGTACACACGGCACCCAACCCGGTGACCAGAGAGGTCGCGTGGAAGGTGGTCGTCCGACACAGCTCACCGCCCGCCCCGCGGCGGGGACGCGGGCCCGGCCGCACGCCCGCGCGGCGGTGGGCGCGGGCCCGGCGACGAGACGGCAGTAACGTCGGAGCCTTGCGGATCCTGCTCGTGGTCAACGCGTTCGCCAGCTCGGTGACGGCCCGCAACACCGTGGTCGTCCACCGCGAGCTGAGCCGGGGCAACGAGGTCGAGGTCGTCGAGACGAACCGCCGCGGCCACGCCACGCGCTTCGCCCAGGACGCGGCGCGTCGTGGCCTCGACGTCGTGATCGGCTTCGGCGGCGACGGCACCCTGAACGAGGTCGCCACTGGTGTGGCCGGCACGGACACGGCGCTCGGCGTGCTGCCCGGTGGGTCGACCAACGTGTTCGCCCGGACGATCGGCATGGCCAACGACCCCGTGCGCGCCGCCCGGCAGCTCGCCGGGGGCATCGCCGCCGGCGACATCACCCCCATCGGGTTGGGCGAGGTGAACGGCCGGTCGTTCTGCTTCCACACCGGCATCGGCTACGACGCCGCCGTCGTCGACGCGGTGGAGCGCCGCGCCTCGCTCAAGCGGTGGCTCGGGCACCCGCTGTTCATCTCGGCCTCGCTGCGCACGTGGGCCGTGGGCTACGACCGCCGACGCCCGCACTTCGCCCTCGGCGGTGTCGACGCCGGCGGCACGCCGTGGGAGGTGCCCGACGGCTACTTCACCGTGGTGCTCAACACGAACCCGTACACCTACCTGGGCAACCGGCCACTCGACCTCTCACCGGCCGCGACCCTCGACCGCGGTCTCGTGGCGGTCACCTTCCGCACGATGCGCGCCACCGCGATCCTCGGTTCGCTCGCCGGCGCGCTCCGGGGCGGGGGCGTGCGGCCGAGCGCCCACCTCGACGTGCGCACCGACCTCACCGAACTGGTGGTGACCGCGATCGACGACCGCCCGTTCCCGTACCAGGTGGACGGCGACTTCCTGGGCGACACCCGCGCGCTGCGGTTCCGCCATCGGCCCGACGCGGTCCGACTGGTGCGACCGGCTGCCGGGTGATCGGCCCTCGACCCGCCGTGCGCGACGCCCCGTGGGGCCGGGTCCGGCGTCAGCCGGTCGCAGCGCTGCCCGCCCGCACCGAGAGCGCGAGGTCCGGCAGGTTGGTGCAGAGCCCGCTCACCCCCCACTCGATGAGCTCGGCCATCCGCCCGGGGTCGTCACACGTCCACACGTTGACGTCGAGCCCCGCCTCGCGGCAGGCGTCGACGGTGTCGCGGCCCAGCAGCTGGACCCACGGGTGCAGCGCCACGTGTCCGCGGGACACGAGCACGTCGACGACGTCGTCGGGGACCACCGCGGTGAGCCATGCGGTGCGGATCGCCGCGCCCGCGTCGGCAGCGGCGGCACGGCAACGGTCGACGGTCTCGAGCCGGAAGGCGGACACGAGCCACCGATGGTGCTCGTCCCGGGTGACCAGCAGC
>Ga0315901_10001142_pt1 | contig 38274 bp, 37 predicted proteins | sample LakEriMetagenome_10_FD_203761 | JGI IMG/M metagenome (GOLD analysis project Ga0315901, IMG submission 203761) | Freshwater fungal communities from buoy surface, Lake Erie, Ohio, United States - Buoy 2 MA116 | ecosystem: Environmental > Aquatic > Freshwater > Lake | place: USA: Lake Erie, Ohio...
CTATGTTGAAGTTTGTTCAGTCTGCCACCCGTTCTACACCGGTAAGCAGCGCATCCTCGATACTGGTGGACGCGTAGCTAAGTTCGAAGAGCGTTTCGGTAAGAAGTCCGCTAACTAGCTTTCTAATCAGACCGCCCCGCTGGCCATTGTGCCTTGCGGAGCGGTCTTTTTATTTATCGCCACAATGTCAATCTTTCAAGAGTGAAAGGAGTCAGTAATGAGTAATGATCGCTTTGCATCGGCACATGAAATGGTCCGTGAATATCAAGAACTCGAACAACTCATGGCTGACCCATCAATCCACGAAGATCAAGGCAAGGCTCGCCAACTCGGGCGCCGTTATGCCCAACTCGGTCCCGTCGTTGCAGGATTTAACCAATGGAAATCTGCCGCCGATGATTTAGAGGCTGCCAAAGAGATGGCCCTTGAAGATCCTGATTTCGCTTCAGAAATTCCAGCCCTAGAAGAGACTGTAGAGCGCACTGCAACACGTTTGGAAGAACTACTACTTCCGCGCGATCCTAACGATGATCGCGATGTCATTATTGAAGTAAAAGCTGGAGCTGGTGGCGATGAATCCGCGCTCTTTGCTGGTGATCTTGTGCGCATGTACCAACGCTATGCAGAAAAGCGTGGCTGGAAGATCGAGATCATTGATATGACTGAATCAGATCTTGGTGGATATAAAGATATTTCTATGGCAGTTAAATCAAAGGGAACTCCAGAACCTGGCACAACACCATATGCTCGTTTGAAGTTTGAAGGTGGCGTGCACCGTGTGCAGCGCGTTCCAGAGACTGAAAGCCAGGGACGTATTCATACATCTGCTGCTGGCGTTCTAGTCCTGCCAGAGGCGGAAGAAGTAGATGTTGAACTGGATATGAATGATGTGCGCGTAGATGTATATCGTTCATCAGGTCCTGGTGGTCAATCAGTTAATACAACTGATTCTGCAGTTCGTCTTACGCACGTGCCTACAGGAATCGTTGTTTCTTGTCAGAATGAAAAGTCACAGCTGCAAAATAAGGAGTCTGCGCTACGTATTCTTCGTGCTCGCCTTCTGGCAGATGCGCAAGAAAAGGCTGAGGCGATTGCGATGGCAGAGCGTAAAAGCCAAGTTCGTACTGTCGACCGCTCAGAGCGAATCCGCACATATAACTATCCAGAAAATCGCCTGAGTGATCACCGCGTCAATTACAAATCAAATAATTTGGATTCAGTTCTCAATGGAGAGCTCGATGATGTGATTCAAGCGTTACTTGATGCCGATAAAGCGGCGAAGCTTGCATCAACGGAGTAATGGCTAGCGACCATGAACTTTAAAGAATTCTTAGCAGCCGGCAAGGAACAATTAAACGCTGCAGGAATTGATCCACTCGATGCCGAACACTTAATGGCATATGTCTTAGGAATTTCGCGGATGGATCTGCACAACCCCGTTATTGTCGAAGATCGACTTGCTGGATTTGAAGATCTAACAATCCTGGAAGAAACTTTTTGGAAGTTACTTGATGCCCGCGCCGCTCATGAACCATTGCAGTATCTGACAGGCGTTGCCTACTTCCGCTACCTCGATATTCAAGTAGGACCGGGAGTACTCGTCCCTCGACCTGAGTCAGAGCTGCTTGTGCAATCGGTGCTAGATCATTGCCAGAAACTTTCAGGAATTATCAGCGTTGTAGATCTTGGTTCAGGCTCTGGCGCACTCGCTCTTGCTATCTCAACTGAAAATTCAAACACCCGTGTGATTGCAGTTGAGAAGGATCCAGCGGCTATTGAATGGTTGAAGAAGAACGTCTCACAAATCAACGAACAGGTACGCATTGTAGAAAGTGATGTTGTTGATGCACTTGAAGGTGTTTCATGTGATGTGGTGATCGCAAACCCTCCTTACGTTCCAGATAACCAAGAGCTTCCCCGAGATGTTGCAGACCATGAACCTTCGATCGCGCTCTTTGGCGGCCCAACCGGGCTAGATATTCCTGGTCGCTTTATTGATACTGCTGCTCGCCTCCTCAAATCAGGCGGATTCTTTGCACTTGAACATACAGAAGATCAAGGTCCCGCGATTGCTTCTTTACTTGAAGAGAATTTCGCCGATATCGTTCTCCATCGTGACTTGACGCAACGTCCACGATTTACGACAGCGATTCGACGTTAGGGGTTGATGTGGCTACGCAAGTAACTTTCGATCCATCGAATCCATCTGAGCATGTCGCACTGGCTGCAAAAAGTCTGCGTGATGGTTTTGTCATCGTTGCACCGCATGAAAACGGATATGTATTGCTATCAGATGCCTTCTCACCAGATTCAGTGCGAGCAATGCATGTTCTTCGCGGTGATGATCTCGGCGTTGCAGCTCAAGTATTAATCTCAGATGTAAAACAGATCGAGGGGCTAGCGCGTGAAGTCACTGCCGAAGCTCGCACACTCATGGAGAATTTCTGGCCCGGCTCTTTATCGCTCTCTCTACGTCCGCAAGCGGGATTGTCGTGGGATCTTGGTGATGACGGAAAACTTGATTGGGTCTGCCTGCGAATTCCATCACATCCATTTTTACAATTACTCATCAAAGAGACTGGTCCACTTGCTGTAGCTAGTGGGGCACTGGCCGGCCAGCCACCTCTGCAAGATCTATCCCACTTAAATCACATGGGCCACGAGATAGCAGTGATTGTTGAACACGGAGTTATCGACGTTGAGCCTTCCTCGACACATATCGAAAGTGATCTCTCTGGCGTGCGCCTTGTACGCGAGGGGGCAATCTCACGAAGTGACATAGAGAAGGCTATCCCTGCAGTAGTTATCTCCTAGGGCTAGGCTTGCCGCCATGACCGATACCTTCTATGGCCCTGACTTTGAACTGCTCTCCAAACAAGATCCAGATATTGCAGAAGTCCTACTCTCAGAATTGCATCGCCAACAGAGCAATCTCCAACTGATTGCATCCGAGAACTTCACTTCGCGCGCAGTCCTGGCAACTCTGGGCTCGACTCTTTCTAATAAGTACGCAGAGGGATATCCAGGAAAGCGTTATTACGGTGGCTGCGAAGAAGTTGATGTTGCAGAAACAATCGCTATTGAGCGCGCAAAGTCACTTTTCGGCGCAGAACATGCCAACGTTCAACCACACTCTGGCGCAAGTGCGAATGTTGCCGTCTATCAAGCATTTACCAAGCCGGGCGACACAGTGCTTGCAATGTCACTTCCTCATGGAGGCCATCTCACACACGGTTCGAAGGTTAACTTTTCGGGTAAGTGGTTTAACGTCGTTTCATACGGTGTACGCCAAGATAATGAATTGATCGACTACGACGAGTTGCGAGATAGCGCTATCGCCAATAAACCAAAGATGATTTGTAGCGGAGCAACGGCATATCCATCTTTGATCGACTTTGAAAAAGTTCGCGCAATCTGCGACGAAGTTGGAGCGATCATGTGGGTCGATGCTGCCCACTTCATCGGCCTAGTTGCAGGAAAGGCGATCCCATCACCTGTTCCGTATGCAGACGTTGTCTCATTTACAACACATAAAGTTCTTCGCGGACCACGTGGAGGAATGATTCTTACAAAGGCAGAGCATGCAGCAGCCATCGATAAGGCTGTCTTCCCAGGAATGCAGGGTGGGCCGATCATGTCTGCAGTTGCTGGAAAAGCTGTCGCGCTCGCAGAGTGTGCAACGCCTGCCTATCAAAAGTATGCAAAAGATGTCATCGTGAATGCGCAGGCACTTGCAGCAGCCCTTGAGGGCGAAGGAATGCGCGCAGTATCTGGTGGAACACAGACTCACTTAGCTCTGATTGACATTCGCGCAACTGGCGTTAATGGCAAGGTTGCCGATGAGCGTTGTGGCGCTGCTGGAATTGTTCTCAATAAAAACTCAATCCCATTCGACCCAGAAGCACCTTCTGTAACAAGTGGTATTCGTGTGGGAACCCCTGCAACTACAACGCAGGGAATGGGCGTGGATCAGATGAAGATCATCGCTTCACTCATTGCTCGTGCGATCAAGACTGATGATGCCGCAGCACATGCTGCAATTAAATCTGAAGTTCACGCACTCACTGCGCAATTTCCAATCTATCAAGCGTAAGTTGCGATAGGTAATAGGAGAAGCAGATGCGCGAGTACTTGCTCACACTTTTACTAGCAGCAGCGCTCTGTTATGTCGTAACTCCACTAGTACGTACATGGGCGATTCGTTTTGGCGCAGTTGCCCAGATTCGCACGCGCGATGTACACACCACACCAACTCCTCGATGGGGCGGTTTGGCTATGTGGATTTCGATGAGCATTACCTTTGCAATTGTTAACAATCTTGAACTTGTAGGCAAATCTTTTGGACGCGAAACACAAGGAATTTTCCTGGCAGGAACATTCTTAGTTGTACTTGGAATGCTCGATGATCGTTTCGAACTCGATGCCCTCACAAAACTTGCCGGGCAAGCACTTGCCGCAGGCATCCTCCTATTGTTTGGAATTCAAATTCTTTGGCTACCAATTAATGGAGTGATTACCCTTCCTCCGAGTGTTGGGCAACTCGTAACAGTTTTAATCGTTCTTGTAACAATCAATGCAGTGAATTTCATCGATGGCCTCGATGGGCTAGCGGCCGGAATTGTTGCAATCTCTGGCTTGGCTTTCTTTGCATTTGCGTATCTATTAGCCGTTGTCTATGGCTTCAGTCGCGCAGGTGCGCCATCTTTAATCACAGCAATTCTGGTCGGTGTGTGTATTGGATTCTTAGCCCACAACACTCACCCCGCAGCAATTTTCATGGGCGACTCTGGCTCAATGTTCTTAGGGTTGATGTTGGCAGCATCGGCAATTACCTTGACCGGCCAAGTTGATCCCAATGCAATCTCTGCTGAGAAACTGGGCCCAGCTACCTTGCCGTTACTTCTACCTTTTGCAGTTCTTGCGATACCACTCGCTGATTTGATTCTTGCCATCTTGCGCAGAGTTAAGGCCGGCAAGTCACCATTTTCTTCCGATAAAGAACATCTACATCACAGAATTATGCGCGCTGGAAATACTCAACAGCGCACCGCTTTCATTATGTATCTCTGGACTGCAACGATTGCATTCCCAGTGACAGTTTTAGCATTTGCGCCAACCTGGGTCGCAGCCCTTGTTGCAGCCGCATTACTGATCGTGACGGTAATTTTCTCTCGCGGAAAATCAAAGATGTATAGGGAAAGAAAACCAGAGACTGAAGGCGCACATGTCGAATAGAGATTCACAACAAGCTACGAGTGAGAGCGCAATGCTCAAAGGCGCACTATTACCCACAATCATTGTCGGAGCTGCCTGCATCGCACTCTTTTCAATCCTTAAGGGACTTCACGGTTTCTATGGCGCATTGGTTGCTCAAGTTGTCGTCGTCATCTTCTTCTTAGTACATCTGCTGATTTCAAAGCTTTCACGAAATTTGGATCCGATGGCCACGATGGCACTTGCCATGTTCTCCTATTTCGCCAAGGTGATGGTCATGGGTGCATTCCTTTTGGTGCTCACCAAATTCACCTCTCGGGATGTCATCGATCGAACCTCCTTCGGAATTACCGCAATCGTGCTCACCGCAGCGTGGCTAGGCGGGGAGATCAAGAGTTATTTATCCCTTAAAATTCATCTACCATTGCCGCCGAAGCCGTGATTGCCTAGTCTGGGTTGAGGGCAATGATGGAAGTTGAGTGTCCCCGAATGAGGAGTTATACCGATGAGCAATAACCGCGAAGAGAATGCCCTCTGGTCGATCTTTGGATACCTCATCTCTGGACTTCTTTTCTGGGGCGGGGCTGGCTGGGCTGCCGATCGCTGGCTGGGAACGACCTACCTCACGCTTGTGGGCCTACTCGTAGGCGCCGGTGGAGCGATCTACCTCGTCTGGTTGCGTTTCGGCCGCGAGTAAGCAACTTCTCACCTATTGGATTTCACACTCGAGAGTTTTCCCCATAAGGTTGCCCTGCTTGTCACCTTCCCCGGTAACCACGGTAAGCACGGTATCCCTGCTATCACATAGGAGTTTGTGTGCTCGCGTTAGTTCTTTCCGCCGCCGAAGACGATGGTTTCGTCCCGCCAGGCACCAAGGACTTCGACCTTCCTCCAATTATTGAAGGCGTTGAATGGTTTACCAAGCCAGTACTTCTTGTCATGGTTTCAGTTGTTCTTATCTCAGTTTTTTTCATTCTCTCAGCGCGTAAAGCAGCTGTAGTCCCAAGCAAATTCCAATTTGCAGGCGAGAGCATCTACGGATTTGTGCGTAATGACCTAGCTAAAGACATCATCGGTCACGAATTCATGCGCTTTGTTCCATATCTATTCACACTCTTTGTCTTTATCTTGACCAACAACATTTTCGGAATTGTGCCATTCCTCCAATTCCCGACGATGTCACATGTTGCATTCCCATATGTGCTCGCGTGTTTCACATTCTTCGTCTTCCACTATGTAGGTGTTCGCAAGCACGGTCTTGGTAAGTACCTCAAGGACATCGCATTTATGCCAGGTGTTCCAAAGCCGGTCTACATTCTTCTTACACCCATCGAGTTAGCGACATTCTTCCTCGTGCGTCCATTGACGCTCTCACTTCGTCTCTTTGCAAATATGTTCGCCGGCCACTTGCTGCTCTTGGTCTTTATCTTGGGTGGCGAGTACATGCTCAATGATTCTCTCTTGATTATGAAGCTCTTCGCCCCATTCTCATTCCTGTTCGGTATCGCCCTTACATTCTTTGAATTTATGGTGCAGTGCCTACAGGCATACATCTTCACCCTTTTGACCGCTCTCTATATCGCCGGCGCCCTTGCCGACGAGCATTAAGACGGCCAAGTAGTTCAGCACAACAAACCGCACCACCTAACGAAAGGTAAGAAAACATGGAAGGCACACTCAACCTGGTTGGTTTTGGCCTCTCAGCAATTGGTCCAGCTATCGCAACAGGCATGATCTTCGCTGCATACATCAACGGCGTTGCTCGTCAGCCTGAAGCACGTAGCGTTCTACAGCCAATCGCGTTCCTCGGATTCGCGCTCGCTGAAGCTCTCGCTCTCTTCGGACTAGTTCTCGCATTCGTACTATAAAAATATGCGCACAGTAATTATCGCTGCCGAGGAATTAAACCCGTTGGTTCCGCACACCGCGGAAATCATCGTCGGGTTTATTGCTTTCTCGCTGCTCTACTTTGTACTTCGCAAAGCAGTCGTTCCAAAGTTTGAAAAAGCTTTCAGCGACCGCACCAATGCGATTCAAGGTGGCATTGAACGTGCTGAGAAAGCTCAACTTGAGGCACAACGTGCTTTAGCTCAATACAACGAACAGCTCTCTAGTGCACGCGAAGAAGCACAAACACTTCGCGAAGAAGCACGAGTTCAGGGCGCTGCCATCGTTGATGAGCTTCGCGCAAAGGCTCAAGAAGAAGCCGCTCGAATCACAGCAGCAGCGCACGCATCGATTGAGGCAGAGCGTCAACAAGCAGTGACATCACTTCGTAATGAAGTCGGTGCACTCGCAGTTGAACTCGCATCAAAGATTGTGGGCGAGGCTCTTGAGGATCAAGCACGTCAGTCACGAATCGTTGATCGTTTTCTAGATGACTTGGAGAAGAGTAAGTAGTGAGAATTCATCTCGGAGGAAGCAGCCGTCAATCACTCGTGATTGCACGCGGCGCACTCGATGCTGCCGTCAAGGGCACAAGTGCTGCAACCGCATCCGAGATTTCTACACACTTGTTCGTCGCAGCAGAAGTCTTTGCTAGCAAGACAGCTCTTCGCCGTGCGATCACAGATCCATCGCGAGACATTGCCTCAAAGACTGCTCTGATCAAAGAACTCTTCGGATCAAAGATCGGTAAGGAAGCCTCAGATCTCATCTCTGGCATCGCCGCTCTGCGTTGGTCTGCAGGAAAAGATGTCATCTATGTATTGGAACAACTAGCAATCGAAGCAGAAGCATCTGCTGCCAATATCAATAATGAGCTCGATCGAGTTGAAGATGAACTCTTCAGCGCCTCACGTGTTCTTGTTGATTCTTCTGAGCTCCGAAGCGCACTCGTAGGTGGTGCCGGTGCAGATCTCAAAGCTCAATTGGTAACAGAGATTCTTTCAAAGAAGGCATCTGCTTCGACGGTAAAGCTTGTTCGCGCTCTTGTTACACAGCGTCGCGGTCGCAGCCTTGAGGCAGCCTTTGCTGAATACCTCTTCGGTCTAGCGAACCGTCGAAATCGTCTTATCGCAGTCGTTCGTACTGCAGCTCCTATCTCAGATGCTCAGAAGGTTCGCCTCTCTGGTGCGATCGAAAAGCAGGTAGGACAACCAATTCGCGTCAATATCCAAGTAGATCCAACAATCATTGGTGGAGTTTCCATCAAGTTCGCGGATGAACTTATTGATGCAAGTATTTCTAATCGTCTTGCACACGCTGGTCGTGCATTGGCCGGAAAAAACTAAAGGGAGAAACACATGGCAGAGCTAAAGATCCAACCCGATGAAATTCGGGATGCCTTAGCGAATTTCGTTAAGTCATATGATCCAGGCGCGGCAGCACGCGATGAAGTAGGAACAGTAAGCCAGGCAGGCGATGGAATCGCTCGCGTTGAGGGACTTCCTTCAACAATGGCTAACGAGCTCCTGACATTTGAGAACGGAACACTCGGACTCGCACTCAACCTTGATGTGCGCGAAATTGGTGTCGTTATCTTGGGTGGAACTGAAGGAATTGAAGAAGGAACATCTGTTAGTCGCACTGGTGAAATTCTCTCTGTACCAGTCGGCGATGGATTCCTTGGTCGCGTCGTAGATGCACTCGGTCGACCAATTGATGGCAAGGGTGAAATCGTTGCTGAAGCACGTCGTGCACTTGAATTGCAGGCTCCCTCTGTAGTTCAGCGCCAACCTGTTAAGGAACCTCTTGCAACAGGAATTAAGGCAATCGATGCGATGACTGCGATTGGTCGCGGACAGCGCCAGTTGATCATCGGCGATCGCCAGACAGGTAAGACAGCAGTTGCTGTTGACACCATCATCAACCAGCGCGAAAACTGGTTGACTGGAGATAAGAAGAAGCAAGTTAAATGTATTTACGTAGCTATCGGTCAGAAGGGTTCAACGATTGCAGCTGTAAAGGGCGCACTCGAAGAAGCTGGCGCAATGGAGTACACAACTATCGTTGCATCCCCAGCTTCTGATCCAGCAGGCTTTAAGTACCTTGCTCCATATACAGGTTCTTCAATCGGTCAGCACTGGATGTACAAGGGCGAGCACGTTCTTATCGTCTTTGATGATCTCTCAAAGCAAGCTGAGGCTTATCGTTCAGTATCTCTACTTCTTCGCCGTCCACCAGGCCGCGAAGCGTATCCTGGCGATGTTTTCTACTTACACTCACGTCTTCTCGAGCGCTGCGCAAAGCTCTCCGACGAACTCGGTGGCGGATCGATGACAGGTCTTCCAATCATCGAAACAAAGGGAAATGACGTTTCTGCGTTTATTCCTACCAACGTAATTTCGATTACAGATGGTCAGTGCTTCCTTGAAACAGATCTCTTTAACGCAGGCGTACGTCCTGCAATCAACGTAGGTATCTCGGTATCTCGCGTGGGTGGATCTGCTCAGACAAAGGCGATGAAGAAGATTGCAGGTCGTCTGCGTCTTGACCTCGCACAGTTCCGCGAACTTGAAGCATTTGCGGCCTTCGGTTCAGATCTTGATGCTGTATCAAAGTCACAACTCGAGCGTGGTGCACGCATGGTTGAACTCTTGAAGCAGGGTCAGTACTCACCTTATTCACTCGAGCGTCAGATTGTTTCAATCTGGGCCGGTACAACTGGCAAGCTCGATGACATTGCAGTTGCTGATATTCGCCGTTTTGAATCTGAACTTCTCGACTTCATCGGTCGCGAACGTAAGGAAATCTTTACAGTGATTTCAGAGACTAAGCAGCTTGAAGATGACACTGTTGCAAAGATGGAAGAGGCGGTTGCTTCATTTAAGAAGCAGTTCAAGTCATCCGTTGCATCAGCAGTCAATGAAGCAGCAGCCGAAGCCCTTGATGGCGAAGCTGCTGAACAAGTGACCAAGTACGTTCCTCCGGCGGCGAAGAAGTAAAAAATGGGTGCCCAACTTCGCATTTATCGCCGACGGATGAGATCCGTTAAAGCGACCAAAAAGATCACGAAGGCTATGGAGTTAATCTCGGCCTCTCGTATCGTTAAGGCGCAGCAACGGGTTACAGCGTCAACTCCTTACGCAAATGAGTTGACCCGTGCGGTATCTGCAGTTGCCTCATTTTCTTCAACGAACCACCCGCTCACCACTCCTTCTGAGAATCCAAAGCGCGCAGCGGTTTTGATTATCTCGGCAGATCGTGGAATGGCTGGCGCGTATTCAAATAATGCGATTAAAGAAGGCGAGCAGCTTGCTGCCCTGCTTCGCGAACGTGGATTGCAGACTTCGAGCTTCCTCGTTGGTCGCAAGGCGCTGAACTATTACAAGTTCCGCAACCGCGATATCGCAGGTTCATGGACTGGTTTTTCTGATAACCCAACCTATGAAGATGCGCGCGCAGTTGCCGATGCTCTTATAGAAGCATTTTTGGCTGATGCTCAGACCGATATCAACGGTGTTGATGAGATCCATATCGTCTACACAGAGTTCAAATCAATGTTGACTCAGAACGCAATGGCAAAGCGCATGCTGCCACTAGAAGTTGTTGAATCTTCAACACCTGCTCCTGCTGGGCTACTGCCTATGTATGAGTTTGAACCAAACGCAGGAGAAGTTCTCAATGCACTTCTTCCTCGCTATATCCAGGCAAGAATCTTCAACGCGATGTTGCAATCAGCTGCCTCTGAGCACGCTGCTCGCCGTCGCGCTATGAAGTCAGCAACTGACAATGCTGATGAGTTAATCAAGTCGCTCACACGACTTGCGAACGCGGCCCGTCAAGCCGAAATTACCCAGGAAATCAGTGAAATTGTTGGCGGCGCAGACGCGTTGTCATCAGCTAGTGCAGGGAGTGAATGATGTCAGCAACAGGTAAAGGCCGCGTAGCCCGAGTTATTGGACCGGTGGTGGATATTGAATTCCCCGCGGATTCAATGCCATCGATCTTTAACGCGCTTCACGTAGAGACCACAATGAGTGGAACTACACGAACCTTGACGCTAGAAGTAGCACAGCACATTGGTGACAACCTCGTGCGCGCTATCTCTATGCAGCCAACAGATGGAATGGTCCGTGGTGCCGAAGTAACAGATACTGGCGCTGCGATCTCTGTCCCTGTCGGCGATGTCACTAAGGGTCACGTGTTCAACACACTTGGCGAATCCCTCGACGTTCCAACGTCTTCTCTTGATATCAAGGAGCGCTGGCCAATTCACCGTAATGCACCAGCATTCGATCAACTTGAATCAAAGACAGAGATGTTTGAGACAGGTATCAAGGTTATTGATCTACTCACACCATATGTAAAGGGCGGAAAGATCGGCCTCTTCGGTGGTGCAGGTGTTGGTAAGACAGTTCTTATTCAGGAAATGATTTATCGCGTAGCTGAAAACTTCGGTGGTGTATCTGTATTCGCCGGTGTTGGTGAGCGTACTCGTGAAGGTAACGACTTGTTCCTTGAAATGACAGAGACTGGCGTTATCAATAAGACCGCCTTGGTCTTCGGTCAGATGGATGAGCCACCTGGCACGCGTCTACGTGTTGCACTTTCAGCTCTCACAATGGCTGAGTACTTCCGCGATGTTCAGAAGCAGGACGTTCTCCTCTTCATCGATAACATCTTCCGCTTTACTCAGGCAGGTTCTGAAGTATCAACACTGCTTGGCCGTATGCCATCTGCTGTGGGATACCAGCCAACACTTGCAGATGAGATGGGTCAGCTCCAAGAGCGCATCACATCAACACGTGGTCACTCGATTACATCTATGCAGGCAATTTACGTTCCTGCAGATGACATTACCGACCCAGCTCCACACACAACATTCGCCCACCTTGATGCAACAACTGTGTTGTCTCGTCCGATCTCAGAGCTTGGTATCTACCCAGCTGTGGATCCACTTGACTCAACTTCACGCATCTTGGATCCACGCTATATCGGTGAGCATCACTTCCGTGTTGCAAACCGAATTAAGCAGATCTTGCAGCGTTACAAGGATCTTCAGGACATCATCGCTATCTTGGGTATCGATGAACTTTCAGAAGATGACCGCGTTCTCGTAGGACGTGCTCGTCGTATCCAGCGCTTCTTGTCACAGAACACATTCGTAGCGAAGGTCTTTACAGGTATCGAAGGTTCATTCGTTCCTCTTGTAGACACAATCGCAGCGTTCGAAGCACTTGCAGATGGAAAGTACGATCACCTTCCAGAACAAGCATTCTTCATGTGCGGTGGCCTCGACGATGTAGAGCGCAGAGCTGCTGAATTGGCTAAGGCATAACAATGGCACTTACCGTCGCACTAGTTTCGCCAACACAGAAAGTGTGGAGTGGAGAAGCAACATTTATCTCTGCTCGCACAACTGAAGGAGACCTTGGAGTTCTTCCAGGGCACGCTCCTTTGTTTGGCGTACTAGTCGACGGAGCCGTCAGCATTAAAGGTGTAGATGGAACCATCACTGAATTCAATGTCAGTGGTGGGTTTCTATCTGTTTCAAATGATCGCGTCTCGATTCTTACAGAGAGCGTTGGCTAGTCCTACAGATTGTGTTCGGTCTGAATTAAGCGGACCGTCTTTGACTTTCCACGCATAACGAGCGAGTTACTTGTCGCACCAAATGTCGTATATCGAACTCCCCGGACTAACTCACCGTCGGTGATTCCTGTTGCAGAGAGAAAGACATCATCAGAGTTACAGAGATCTGTTGTGGTGAGCACGCGAGGTTCGGTGACTCCATCTTTATGTAGTTGACCCTGGATAGCACCGCCCAGACAAATCATGGCAACTGCAGTGATAACTCCTTCAGGTGTTCCGCCAATTCCCATAAGAAGATCAATACCTGTATCTGGTCTGGCAGTTTCAATAGCGGCGGCAACATCGCCATCCTGAATAAGTTTAATTCTGGCACCGGTAGTTCTGATCTCTTCAATAAGTCCAAGGTGGCGAGGACGATTGAGAACCACGACAGTAATGTCACTCACTTTCAGAGCTTTTGCCCGTGCAACTGCTGCAATGTTCTCGGCAACTGAGGCACGAATATCGATGACAGAGGCCGCTTCAGGGCCGGTAACAATTTTGTTCATATAAAAACTATCTTGTGGATCAAACATCGAACCACGCGGTGCTAGTGCGATAACGCTGATTGCGCCATTCATTCCTTGTGCAGTCAGTGACGTTCCATCAATAGGATCAACGGCAACATCACACGATGGGCCATCACCATTTCCTACTTGCTCGCCATTGTGAAGCATCGGTGCTTGATCTTTCTCACCTTCACCAATGACGACAACGCCAGACATATCAACTGTGTTTATCATCGCGCGCATTGCTTTTACCGCTGCGCCATCTGCTAAATCTTTCTCACCACGTCCAACCCAAGGCGCCGCAGCTAGCGCAGCAGTCTCCGTCACGCGAACTAACTCAAGGGCTAAGTTGCGATCTGGAATCATGCGATTTACTCCCTAGTCACATCTGCGCCGAGTGCGCGTAGCTGTTCTGCAAACTTAGGATATCCACGATCGACATGGAATGCGCCATCAACAGTGGTGACACCCTCTGCCACCAACGCTGCAAGCACTAATCCAGCGCCTGCACGAATATCTGTCGCCTCAACGGGAGCACCGGAAAGCTGGGTAATTCCATGAATTGAGGCGTGATGGCCATCGACGTGAACCTGTGCGCCTAGGCGACTGAGTTCATTAACAAACATAAAGCGTGATTCAAAGACATTTTCTGTCACCAAAGAATCGCCTTCTGCAATTGAATTCATGGCGATAATAAATGGCAGCAGGTCGGTCGCAAATCCAGGATAGGGAAGTGTTGCAACATCAACTGCAGTTGGACGCTGCTCCATCTTTACGCGAACACCATCTGCCGTAGATGTAACAATCGCACCAGCAGAGGTAAGTTTTTCAAGCATCACTTCCATGTGATCCGCACGTGCGCCATGAATGGTGATATCTCCTTGCGTCATCGCTGCAGCAAATGCCCACGTGCCAGCAATAATACGATCGGAGACGGTCACATGATGGGTTGGGCTCAACTTTTTAACGCCAGTAATTGTGATGACGGGCGAACCAAGACCTTCGATCTGTGCACCCATCGCAATCAGGAATTCACCGAGATCAACTAAATCTGGTTCGCGTGCTGCATTTTCAATTGTCGTCACACCTTGTGCCAACACCGCTGCCGTCATGAGATTCTCCGTTGCGCCAACGCTAGGAAAATCGAGAGAGATTGGAGCACCTGTTAGACCTTGCGGTGCTTCTGCGATTACATAGCCATGTTCAACGTGAGCTGTTGCACCTAGCGATTCAAGACCCTTGATGTGAAAATCTAATCCACGAGAACCGATGGCATCTCCGCCCGGCAAGGCAACTTCGGCGCGACCAATGCGCGCAACGAGTGGACCTAAAACATTTATCGATGCACGCATCTTGCGAACGAGGTCGTAATCCGCACGATGCATCGGTACCTGTGGAACCTCAATAGTCAGGAGCGCACCCTCGTGGGTAACTGTGCATCCGAGGCGACGAAGGAGATCAGACATAATCTCGACATCAGCAATAGCTGGAACGTTTGCGATCGTGGTCTTACCTACGGCGAGAAGGGATGCCGCCATCAATTTCAGGACAGAATTCTTAGCCCCACCCACGAAGACCTCGCCGACAAGACGCGCCCCGCCATGGATGCGGAAGCGATCATCGATCACTACGTGCTGAGGTGCCATAGTCGCATTCTACTTATAAGGTAGGGACATGGTTAATCTCACGCGCATCTACACAAAGACTGGCGATGACGGCACAACATCTCTTGGAGATATGAGCCGCACATCAAAGAACGATCCTCGCCTTGAGGCATATGCAACTGTCGATGAAGCAAATTCAACAATCGGCGTAGTCCTTGCAACAGATGAGCTAGCCGATGATGTACGAGCCCTACTTGTTCGAATTCAAAATGATCTCTTTGATGTTGGTGCGGATCTCTGTACACCGGTCGTTGATGCACCAGCATTTGAGCCACTGCGCGTTTTGGAATCACAAATTGTCTACCTAGAAGAAGCTATTGATCGTTATAACTCAGAACTTGAATCATTGCGCTCATTTGTTCTTCCATCAGGAACACCTGCAGCCGCACACCTACATGTTGCTCGCACAGTTGTACGTCGCGCAGAGCGTTGCACATGGGCGGCAATTCACGCATTCGGTGGGGGAGTAAATCCACTCACAGCAAAATATCTCAACCGTTGTTCAGATCTTCTCTTCGTTCTTGCACGTATTGCAAATAAAGAGATCGGCGATCAACTCTGGGTACCAGGAGCGAACCGCTAACTTTTAGCGGCGTAGATAGGTATTGCTAGGAACCTTCTCTGTTGTTTGATCCTGATGGCAGGTAATTCCTGTAGGTACTACGGCGATTGATCCTGAGTAGAGTTCACCAGAAGGCAGTACCAAAGTAACAACTTCTTTCTCTGCTGATTTTTTGGCAAGAGTACGTAACATGCCCATAGTTAAGAATGAACCAGCAAGATCGGGATTAGGCGTGATTACCTTTGAATCAATCTCCCAATAAACACATCCAACGAGCGAAGCTACTTGCAGGCGGCCACAGGAAAACTCTTTACATGCAGCAATCGCCTTAGCTAACGCGGAATTTCCAGCGGCCACATTCATCATAACTTCCACAGAGGGAGTTCGATAGTAAATATTATCCATCACCTTAAATCCAAGCGGTGGCCACTTAGGTGACGGTGAAGGCTTTATAGGATTCTTCTTTTTCTTGACAGGCGCTTTCTTTGTTGGCGTTGCTTTCTTAGTAGCTGTCGCCTTTGGAGTCGGAGTAGAAGTCGCTTTCACTGTGGCCGTTGCTGATGGGCTTGGTGTGTTCGTCGCAGCAAGAGCATGTGCAGGAATGAGCGCTAGGGCGAGCCCAATAACCATCAGGGTGCGTTTCATCGATCACTCCATCTAAAGGTGCGGAGTGAGAATACGAGTCCGATCACAAGCCAGATTGAGATCACAACAAATGATCTACCAATCTCCCATTGCCCTGCAACTTCTTGAGAAGCAAATGAGTCTGGTAGGAAGACTGAGCGCATTGCTTGAGTCATCCACTTAAGGGGGAAAATTGCGCCGACCTGTTGCATCCAGGATGGGAGCTGAGTAAAGATAAAGAAGACTCCACTAATAAATTGCAGAACTATTACAACGGGGGAGACGACTGCCGATGCTCCACGACCACTCTTTGGAATAGCAGAGAATGCGATACCGAGCGTGGTTGAAGCAGCGCTACCCCAAATTATGAGCCAGGTAAATGTAAACCACTTATAGGGATCGGTAGGAAGATCAACGCCGAAGAAGGCAACTCCTGCGGCAAGCAAGAGAATAACTTGAATAATCATGGTGACAAATACGAGTATTGATTTTCCAATGAAGTAACTCGCTGCAGCCATTGGCGTGCCACGTAAGCGCTTGAGTGAGCCAAATTCACGTTCAATGGGAATCATAATTGCGAGATTTTGGAAACCTGAATTAACAAGGCCAGATGCGATCATTCCCGCAACGAAATACTGGCTAAATGTGACACCTGGTGCGATTGATTCAGAAAACACTGAACCAAAGATTGCCAAGAGAATAAGTGGAAATGCAATAGTAAAGACAACTGACTCACGTTGACGCATGAATTGTCTAATCTCAATATTTCCGCGCAAGAGGCCGAGCTTCCACATTGATGGAGTCATATCTTTCTTGACCTTGCTACGCATCTTCGCCCCCGATCATCTCGAGGTAAATATCTTCCAGGGTTGCGCGCTTAACAATAAGTTCAGGAACTTCTCCACCAAAGCGAGCAGATAGTTCTGCCACAAAAGCGGTTGGATGCGGAGCTTTCTCAACTTTAACCACGCCATCTTCGCGCCATGAAACTTGCGCCAGCGATGTCGCGCGCCCACCAAGTTCGGCAGGGGTAGAAACTTCAATGATTTGGCCCTTGTTAATTACCGCCACACGATCTGCCAGCGCTTCCGCTTCATCTAAGTAATGCGTAGTAAGCAGGATGGTGCGGCCTTCGCCTTTAAGGGTTCGAATCAGCGCCCAGAAATCACGGCGGGCCTTGGGATCAAAGCCGGTAGTTGGTTCGTCAAGAAAGAGGAGTTCGGGATTGCCGATAATGCCAAGGGCCACATCTAAACGTCGACGTTGGCCGCCCGAAAGAGTACGAACGAGAGCGCCGGCCTTCTCGCGCAATCCGACAGCATCTATAACTTCTTCTACATTTCGAGGATTGGAGTAGTAATGTGAAAAGTGCGCGATGCTTTCGGCGACGGTGAGATCACCAGCATCATTACTGGATTGCAGAACAATTCCGATTCGATTGCGCCACTGTCGAGCAGCGATTCCACCTATAGCGGGATCGGTATCAAGGACCTTTACATCCCCACCATCTCGACTTCTAAAGCCTTCAAGGATTTCGACAGTCGTTGATTTTCCAGCACCATTTGGCCCTAACAGGGCGAATATCTCGCCTTGTTGGACGTTGAGATCAACTCCATTGACTGCGGTGAGCTGGCCATAGGATTTTTTGAGCCCTTTGACCTCAATCACCTGCTTCATAAGTGTCACTGTGCCACATTGGGAGCAAAAGTGCGAGAAAATAGAATATGAGTCCGCGTCGCAACTACCCCAAGAATCGCAAATCAGGCGGTGGCGATGATTATCGTGAGATAAATCCCTCAAACCAAAGTTTTGAAGAAGATGAGGATGGTTTGTGGGTTGTTAGACAACTCACTGGATCAGGTGCGACGAAACCATATCGTTGTCCAGGTTGTGATCAACTAATTCCGATGGCAACTCCACACACTGTTGCATGGCGCGATGGTGAAGAAGATTTACGACGTCATTGGCATAACATCTGTTGGAGCAAGCGACACCATCGCAAACCAAAGAAGTTTTAGACTTTAACCTAATCTACCTTTTAATACTTTATTTAAACGAACGATGAGTTTGTCATTTCCAGCTGTTCGTCTAAATGAAGTAAATGCAAGTGGAAGATAGAAGCGAGTACGAACCACACTTCTTGCATAGGTAAATTCCAGAATGCCTTCTGGGCCGTGGATGCGGCCATAACCGCTATCTTTCACGCCACCAAATGGGATAGATGCAATTGCTGCAAAGGCAATAACTGAATTGATTGAGACCATGCCACAGGCAAGTGATCGCGCAATCTTCTTTCCGTTGCGCTTTGACCAGACTGATGCACCAAGTCCATATCGAGAAGCGTTGGTAAGGGCGATCGCCTCATGCATTGTCGCCACACGATTAATCACCAAAGTTGGCCCAAAGGTTTCCTCTGTTATTGCAGTTGAATCTTCAGGGACATCTGCAATGATGACTGGATCAACATATGGTGCATGAACAGAATCCACGCCGCCCATTAGTACGCGACCACCTTTAGCAATCGCATCTTTGATATGTCCTTCAATGATTGCTATTTGCTTTGGCATTGTTGCTGGGCCGTAATTTCCAACTCCAGGTTCGCCGGGTTTGATTGTGGAAGCAATCCGCAGACAGAGATCGATGAACTCATCAGCTACATCTTGATGAACATAGACTCGCTCGGCACCAATACATGTCTGGCCAGCGTTGGACATGGCAGACCAGATAGTTGCATCGGCTGCTCGCTTGAGATCAGCATCTCGGTCAACAATGAGAGGATCTTTTCCACCGCATTCCAGGATGACAGGCGTCATTGATAACGCACACGTTGCTGCTACTCGTTTAGCAGTTGCTGTTGAGCCGGTGAAAGCCAACTTGTTGACTCCGCTTTCACATAGGTATTTACCTGTCTCTCCTAAGCCAGTGACACAGGTGAAGACATCATTAAGCCCAGTGGCTTCCAAGAATGAATCAGCTAAGAATTTTCCAACGGCAGGCGTGTACTCACTTGGCTTAAAGACGACTGTGTTTCCAGCAGCAAGTGCGTAGGAAATTGAACCCATCGGAGTAAAGACGGGATAGTTCCATGGCCCAATTACACCAACAACTCCAAGTGGTGAGCGCTCAACTGTTGCTGACATATTTGCCATAAGCACGCCAGGTGAACGATGAGCCGTGCGCATTACTTCTTCTGCTTGCCGAGCGGCCCAACCCAAGTGAGCAAGAGCAAGGGATGCTTCTAGAGTTGCATCGCTGGTTGGCTTTCCAGTTTCAAGAGAAACTACCTCGACTAAATCATTGAGGTTTTCAAGTAGGTAGTTATTCCACTGTAAGAGCGCTTTCTTTCTCCCTTTAAATCCCAACGCTTGCCAGAACGGTGCAACTTCACGGGCGCTTGCAACGGCTGCATCAACATCTTCTTTCGAGGAAAGTGCGTGCTGGCCAATACTTAAGCCGGTGACAGGATTCAAGGAATCGAATGTGCTCATGGGTAAAGACTAGACTGGGCACTATGTCGCAACCAATCCGCCCGAGCACAGTGTTGCCTGCAATTCGTACCCCATTTACCGTGACAACGGCTGATGGGCAGACTTTGATCGGCGAAGTTGCAGCACCGATTGCTGGTCGCCCATCACCGGCGGTACTGATGCTTCATCCCAACCCAACGGGTGGGGGAATGATGGATTCACATATTTATAAAAAAGCTGCCAACAGACTTCCTGCAATGGCGGGCATCACCATCGTTCGCTTCAACACTCGTGGAACTTCTAGCGAGGCGGGCACTAGTACTGGTGTTTACGACAACGGCGATGGCGAGAAATTCGATGTCGAAGCAATGATCAAATATTGTTTCGATGATTTAAAGATAGAAGAGCTCTGGGTTTGCGGTTGGTCCTTCGGCACAGATTTAGCAATTCGTCACGCTCGTGATCCACGGATCAAAGGGCTGATACTTTTAAGTCCACCGCTGAAGTATTCACAAGAATCGGATCTTGATTTTTGGGTAGATGATCCACGTGTGATTACAGCGCTTATTCCTGAATTTGATGATTACCTAGTGCCGGATGAAGCCAGAAAGAGATTTGCCAAGATTAAGCATATGAAGTTGATTGCAGTCGATGGCGGAAAGCACTTGTGGGTAGGAGAACCTGCTGTCCATCTTGTACTCACCGAAATCACACGAGTCATCGCGCCAGAGCGGTTACCACTTTCGCAAGAGATTGACGATTAGTTCTTATCTGTTTGTGGGAAGACTACTTCTTCCAGAATCAGAATAATTGAAGCGGCAATTGGCACTGCCAATAATCCACCGATAAGACCCAGCAGAGAAGTTCCTAGTAAGGCGGCAATAATTGTTACCGCACCAGGAACATTGAGCGCCCGTTTCATAATGCGCGGAGTCACGACGTAGTTTTCAATCTGCACATAGACAATGTATGCAACGAGTGCGATTACTCCATAGAGCAGCGATTGGGTCAAGGCAATCAGCGTCACGATCGTGCTGCCGATGTAATGGCCAATCAGTGGAATAAAACCACAGACGAGGACTATCATGGCGATAGCAAACGGAGATGGCAGCGCGAGAGCAAAGCTAAGGATGAGCACAAAGATTGAGGCCATGAAGGCGATAGCAATCTGACTTCCAACAAATGAACCAACTCGACCGATGATGGCAAAAGTTAACTTTGAAACGCGGTCACGACGTGTTGCAGGAACAAAGCGCATCGCAAAGTTAGTTGCTTGTGGCAATCCAACAATGAAGTAAAGGGTAAGAATCAGCACAGTTATACCTGTAAATGCGCCAGATAGGACTGTCTTTCCTACACCGATTACTCCACCGAAGGCAGAGATAATCAGAGATCCATCATTTGTCACTCGCGCTAATTGAGTTTGAAGAGTGTCGATAATGCCAAACTGCGAATTAAGGTCGGCAATAAGTGGATGGCCTTCAAGATCTTTAAGTAATCCAGGAGCGGAATTGATGAGCGCGCTGCCTTGCGAAATTACTGGAGGGATGACAATTGCAATAAAGAATGAGACAAAAGCCAGTACTCCTACAAAGATTGCAGCAACTGCACTTGCTCTTGAGAGACCACGCTTTCGTAGCGCTTCCACTGCAGGGTTTAATCCCATAGCGAGATAGAGAGCAAGCAGAATAATGATAAAAATCTGACTTGCACTGGCCAGCGCTCTTAAGAGAACGATTGCTAATAGCGCGCCAAGAGTTGCAACAAAACCAAAGTAGAAAGGGTTGGTTCGATTGATAGGTGCGCCTGCAATACCGAATTCTTCTCGCTTTTGATGTGACATATCTCCATTCTAAGTGCGAGGGCTTGCTAGATCAGGCTTTCAACCCTGGTAGATGAGAGAATTCATGCATGGCGCTGCGAATTACTGGTCTTGGTGAGGAGATCGCATCCGTCTCAGGATTACCGTGGCAGATCAGTCTCGAGGAGTGGCCCGAAGATCCTAGCCTTACGGAAAAGCGCGGTATCTCGCGGCACATTGTCCGGCTTGTACATTCAACCGAAGACCCTGACTCCGAAGTCTATGCAGTAAAAGAGACTGTCTCAGAGTTTGCCAATCGTGAATATAGAGCGCTGCGCGAGCTCGCCCATCTTGGTGCGCCTAGCGTTGAACCAATTGCAGTGATCGAAGGCCGAACTGATGAGCACGGAGAAGAACTTCCGTGTGCACTGGCAACACGTTTTCTCCCATACTCACTACCGTATCGAGTTTTGCTCAGCGGAAAAGATGTCACTGCCCAAGACATCACATTGATGGCCAATGCACTCGCGCTCCTACTGGTTCGCCTTCACCTTCTTGGTTTCTGGTGGGGAGATTGCTCGCTATCAAATACTTTGTTCAGAAGAGATGCCGAGGGCTTTGCTGCTTATTTAGTTGATGCTGAGACTGGTGAATTTCAAAAGAATTTAAGTGATGGCCAACGCGAGCATGATCTGGAGATTGCGCACTTCAATGTTGCAGCAGAACTCGAAGATCTCTCTCTATCTGGAGTGCTCTATCCAGGAATGGATCCGATTCGAGCAAGTGATGCCGTCATGAAACGTTATCGCAGAATCTGGGCAACTCTTAAAGATCGACAGGTACTTGATCCAAATGATCGTCATGCTGTCGAACGTGCGATGCGCCAACTTCATGATCTTGGCTTCACCGTCGAGGAAGTCTCAGTTACCATCGATGGTGATAGCAAGAAACTTTTCTTTCAACCTAAACTTGTTGAAGCTGGATACCACCAAAACCGATTACGTGATTTGGTGGGACTTGAGACTGAAGAGCTTCAGGCAAAACGTTTACTCGCATCCTTTGATCGTTTCCGAGGGCGAGAGAATCTTCCTCACCCTCCTATGCATGAATCTGCTAAACGTTGGCTTGATGAAGTCTTCTATCCAACTGTTGCATTGATTCCAGCCGAATTACAGGGACGAATCGAGGCGGCACAGTTTTTCCATGAAACCCTTGAGCACCGCTGGTATTTAAGTGAGAAGGCTGGCCATGATGTCGGGCTAGAATTTGCAGCGTTGTCCTATATTGCTGATGTTCTACCTATGAGACGAGATTCGGGAGTTGATGCTCGTGGCTAATCCGCCAAATTTCGGTCAAGCTTTTGACTTAAGTTCACTCGGAAAACCCGCACCAACTACACCAGCGATAGCTGTAGGCAAGGTTGTTACAAAAGAAAATTTAGCCTCAGATTTTGTAGAGCTATCGATGACGAAGCCAGTGATCCTTCTCTGTTGGACTACTCGTGCACCGCAATCGCTAGATACTCTCGCAATTTTAGATAAGCTCAATTCAGAAGATGGTGGCACCTGGGAGCTCGGAAGCATTGATGTTGATGCCGCCCCAGAAGTAGCCAGTGCTCTGCAAGCACGGACCGTTCCTTACGCAGTCGCACTTGTCGGTGGCCAACCCATTCCACTCTTTGAAGAAGCAATGACTGAAAGTGATATCAAGTCAGTAATTGCAAAACTTCTGACGATTGCAGCCGAGCAGGGTATTGGCGACGTTCCAGAGGAAAAACTGGAACCAGAAGAGACTGAAGCGTTAGCAGCCCTTGAAGCAGGAGATTTAGTAAAGGCCGAAGATGCGTACAAGCGATTTCTGGCGCGTATGCCCTCCAATCCATATGCTAAATTAGGGCTGGCGCATACTCAACTTCAAATACGAATTATCAATTTAGATCCAGCCCAAACGATTGCTGCAGCAAATAGCGCACCGTTAGATCTTGAAAGTGCATTGGCTGCAGCAGATATGGAAGTTGCAACAGGCAGCGTTGAGCCAGCGTTCATTCGACTTCTCGCTCTTATCAAAGCCACTTCAGGTGATGAGAGATCTCGAGTTAAAGATCGTCTCCTTGAACTTTTCTCACTTGTAGATCCAGCTGATCCACGAGTAATCAAAGCTAGAGCGGATCTTGCAAATGCCCTCTTCTAGTGCCGGTTTAAGTGTTAATGACGAGAAGAAGTACATAGGCATCCTCTTCTTCCTCTTCGCCGTTCAAATTATGAGCTGGGTACCTCGTTTTCCAGAGGTAAAGGCGAATCTTGGCCTATCTAATGGTGAATTTGGAACGTACCTGAGCCTGGGATCAGTGGGTGCAGTTATTGCGATGCTCTCCAGCGGTCACTTTGTGCACAAGCTCGGAGCAAAGCCAGTTTTGATAATTTCAACGCTAACCATGTGTCTTTCAATTAGCACAATTGTTCATCTTCAATCCACGCCGATATTCATTATTGCAAATATGATAAATGGTGGATCAATTGCAGCCTTCAATATCGCTTTAAATGCTCAGGCATTTCACGCGCAAGATCGAGCGGGAGAATTAATTCTTAGTCGCCAGCACGGTTATTGGACAATGGGAGCGGTTGCGACCGCCATTTTCTCAGGATTTATGGTTGAGTTTGTTGGAATTGCACTTCACATAAATGTTTTAAGTGTTGTTGTCTTCTTTATTATTCTCTCAATTATTAAAAAACTAGAACCCGAAATGATTAAACCTAGTCCTGAAGATGATAGTGACTTTGGATTTAAAGATCTCTTTACTTCATTCCGCGTTGATTACTTAGTTTCCGCTGCTCTGGTCTGTGGAATCATGGTTGAATTCGCTACCGCTGACTGGTCTGCCATCTATTCCAAAGAGACCATCGGCGTCCGTGGTTCACTTGCCACAATTCCCTACATCCTTACCTTTTCTGCCATGATTGTTGGCCGCTTAGGGCAACATCGGATTACACCTTATGTTTCACTTCAACAACAGATTAAATATGGCAGCGTCATTGGTGGAGTTGGGTTTATTGGATTTATCCTCGCATCCTCGGCCTTAGTGGATCACTCCAAGACAGCCGCGTATATCTGCACGCTTATAGGTTTTTCGATTGGCGGATTCTTTTCGGCAATTCTTTCTCCAACATTCTTTACCGCTGCAAATAAGCGCTCTTCTCAGCCGAGTGCGGTGGTAGTTGGCCAGATGGGTGTTACAAACGCGATCCTTACCTTGATTGTAAAGACGGTTATTGCCTGGACTGCTCAACTCACAGGTTCAATTGCCATCGCAATGATTATTCCTGGCCTGATGTTGATTTCTGTTGCCTTTATGTCTCGGGCTGCAAAAGACCTTTAAACCCGCTCAAACCAGACTGTCGCAAGAGGCGGAATACGAAGTTCGATATAGAGATCTGTATCAACATCTACGGCAAAAGATTGATTGCTTACACCGCTGCCACCGTAGGCAAGATCATCGGTATTGAGCAGTTCTCTCCACACGCCAGGAGTCGGCATCTGAAGTCGATATCGCTCATGTGGGACTGGTGAAAAGTTTGTTACACATACAAGCGGTGTTTGATCATCTGACCATCGGGTAAATGCCAGAGTATTTGCGGCTCCATCATCGTTTACGATCCAACTAAAACCTTCTGGGTTTGTATCTTTCTCCCACAATGACGGATGACCTTTATATTCGTTGTTGATCTCTGCAACTAAATCTTGTACCTGTCGATGTTCGTCAAATTCGGTGAGATACCACTGAAGGCCGGCGCTCTCACTCCACTCATCATTTTGCGCAAACTCGCTACCCATAAAGAGAAGTTTCTTACCTGGGTGTGCCCACATAAATCCATAGAGTGCGCGCAAGGTGGCAACCTTCTGCCAGCGATCCCCAGGGAATTTATTTACAAGCTGACCTTTTCCATGAACAACTTCATCATGGGATAGTGGAAGCATAAAGTTTTCAGACCAAGCGTAGAGAATCGAGAAAGTGATCTCATTGTGGTGATACATGCGATGGATTGGCTCATGTGAAAGGTATTGCAGAGTGTCATGCATCCATCCCATATTCCATTTAAATCCAAAACCAAGGCCACCAGATGCGGTTTCACGAGTCACGCCAGCCCATGCCGTTGACTCTTCGGCAATCATCATAATTCCAGGATGTGTGCGATAGGCAGTTGCAGTTGCTTCTTGTAGCAGCGCCACCGCTTCCAGATTCTCGCGACCACCAAATTTATTTGGCACCCATTCGCCCTCTTCACGCGAATAATCTAGGTAGAGCATTGATGCAACGGCATCTACACGCAGCCCATCAATGTGGAATTCAGTCAGCCAATAAAGTGCGCTAGCAACAAGGAAATTGCGCACCTCGTTACGTCCGAAGTTAAAGATGTAGGTACCCCAATCAGGGTGTTCACCTAAGCGAGGATCTGCATGTTCATAGAGGGCGGTGCCATCAAAGCGCGCCAACGCCCACTCATCTTTTGGAAAGTGCGCTGGAACCCAATCGAGAATGACGCCAATTCCCGCCTGATGAAGTGCGTCTACGAGATATCGGAACTCATCTGGGGAGCCAAAGCGTGAAGTCGGCGCGAAGAAAGATGTGACTTGATATCCCCATGATGGACCATAGGGATGTTCTGTCACTGGGAGAAATTCAATGTGAGTAAATCCTTGTTTGCTTACATAATCAACAAGTTCGATAGCTAGATCTTTGTAGTTAAGTCCCAACTTCCATGAACCAAGGTGAACTTCATAAACGCTTACTGGCGCGCGCCATGGTTGGAATTTACTTCGCGCTGCAATCCAATCGCTGTCTTTCCACACATATGTAGATTCGGTAACAATGGAAGCGGTCAGCGGTGGAACCTCTGTCGCTTGCGCAAGAGGATCGGCATGATCTACCCAAGCACCATCAATAGTGCAGATCGCAAACTTATAGCGAGTATCAACGCCAATGCCGGGAATAAATGTCTCCCAAATTCCAGTTGAACCGAGTCGCACCATGGGATGTGTGTTTTTATCCCAGAAATTGTGATCACTAATCAGGCTTACCGCTAGTGCATTTGGGGCCCACACAGAGAAGGCTGTACCAAGAACATTGTCGTCAGTATCGCGAATGAGGTGTGCACCAAGAACATCCCACAATCTTTCGTGGCGTCCTTCTGCAATGAGATGGAAATCTAACTCACCTAAAGTTGAGTGAGGATTCAGGAAGGTAACGGGGGAGATGTATTCGACAGGAGCACTCTCTTGGTTCTTCTTAAAGAACTTCGAGAAGAGAGACACTAGAGATTCACCGCCATGATGTGAGCAACTTTTCCAACCGGGCGGCTGGGATCTAGTCGTACGAATGAATGAGGATCCCATTCGTACTGTGCTCCGTCAATAAGATCGGTGACTCTAAAACGAGAATCTTTGATTCCTAGCGCCGCTAAATCCCAATGCACAGTTGTTTCCTGCGCATTGAGCGGATCAAGGTTGACTGTTACCAAAATGAGATCGTTACCCTCACGTTTACTGTAAGCAATTATCGAATCGTTATCTGTGTGATGGAAAACTAGATTACGAAGTCGCGCCAAGGCAATGTGCTTTTTACGAATTTCATTGAGTTTTGTGATGAATGGCGCCAAGGTGACCTGCATCTTGGCTGCGCCATCCCAATCACGGACTTTGATCTCATACTTCTCAGAGTCCATGTACTCCTCGCCACCCTCTTTAAAGCGACGGTGTTCGTAGAGCTCATATCCGGCATACATTCCCCATGATGGTGACAAGGTGCTCGCCAACACAGCACGCAGAGCAAAGATCGCAGGATTTCCAGATTGCAGGTGGAAGGGCAAGATATCTGGAGTATTGACCCAGAAGTTTGGTCTGAAGAAAGCAGATGTATGTCGAGAAACTTCCGTTGCATACTCGGTTAACTCAGATTTCGTTGTACGCCATGTGAAGTAGGTATATGACTGGTGGAAACCAGCTTTGCCAAGTGCGTGCATCATCGATGGACGCGTAAAGGCCTCTGCTAAGAAAATAACCTCTGGATTTTCAGTATTCATCGTTGACATTACATCTTGCCAAAATGCAACGGGCTTTGTGTGCGGGTTATCGACGCGGAAAATAAGTACTCCCTTAGAGACCCAGAAGCGAATGACGCGTAGTACTTCATTGCGAATACCTTGATAGTCATTATCAAAGTTAATCGGATAGATATCTTGATACTTCTTTGGAGGATTTTCTGCGTAGGCGATGCTGCCATCTGGACGAGTAGTAAACCATTCTGGATTGCTAGCAACCCATGGATGATCCGGGGAGGCCTGTAGTGCAAGATCTAGCGCAATATCAACTTTGAGCGCCTTTGCAACTGCAACGAAATCTTCGAAGTCCTTCATCGTTCCAAGTTCTGGGTTGATTGCATCGTGCCCACCTGCGCTACCGCCAATTGCCCAAGGCACACCAGGATCACTAGCAATCGGATTCAGTGAGTTGTTCTTACCCTTACGAAAAGTCTTTCCAATGGGATGAATTGGCGGGAGATAGAGAACATCAAATCCCATCGCAGCAACTGCAGGAATGCGAAGCGCCGCACTCTTAAAAGTTCCGGAGGTGATCTCACCTTTAGCGCTAAGTGTTGCGCCTTCACTGCGAGGGAAGAATTCATACCAAGCGCCAACAAGGGCTTTATCGCGATCTGCACGAATTGGAATCGAGTGAGATCGAGATTGCAGGCGACGCAGAGGATCGGCGCTGAAATACTCTTTAATCTCCACCGTTGACGATTGTGAAAAGCGATTGGCTGGCGCGAGTTTCTGATCAGCGAGAGCCTTGATAGCTGGGGTCAGAATCTTCTTAGCGGTTGGATCTTCTGCGAGTTTACCTTCGAATATCTTCAGCCCGATTGCACAGCAGAGCTCGGCATCGATATCTGCTGGAATCTTGATCTCACTATCGTGAAGCCACGTTGCAAAGGAATCGTCGAAGGATTCAATAAGGTAGGTGAAATCTCCGCGCGCTGGAATACGGATCCGTGTACTAAAGCGATCGCTGCCATTTGCATGATCGCGCATACGTGTGCGTGAAAGCTCAATACCTTTATGGTCAAAGAGAAGGACATCAGCACCTAGTGCGTCATGTCCCTCACGAAAGATCGTGGCGCTGACTTCAATCTCTTCACCTGCAATCGCCTTAACCGGAACGAATTCCCCACCGAAAAAGACTGATGGTGAGATATCGGTGACGGGGATGCGATTGATCACGGCGCTATCAGCTGATGAATCAGCCAGATCCTTCGGTATTTCCAGGATCTGCTGCAGAGATGTCATCAAGACGATACTTGTTCAGCGCTTCTTGCACCACTGACTCTTTCACATCACCAGATTTGGCGAGTTGAGCAAGAGTTGCAACAACGATTGATTCCGCATCAACCTTGAAGTGGCGACGAAGTGCACCACGAGTATCTGAAAGACCAAATCCATCAGTACCAAGGGATGCGAATTGCTGTGGAATCCACGGAGCAATCTGATCTTGAACGGTACGCATGTAATCACTGACTGCAATTACTGGACCTTGCGCATCCTTCATACGATCTGTCAGGTATGCACTCTTCTTACTTGAAGGATTAAGAAGATTGTGGCGATCTACTGCTAAACCATCACGGCGTAGTTCATTCCACGAAGTTACAGACCATACATCGGCGCTCACGCCCCAATCTTTCTGGAGAAGTTCTTGCGCTTTTAGAGCCCAGTTGACTGCAACGCCAGATGCCAAAATCTGGGCATTCTTCTTGCGTTGACGCTCACCTGAACGGAATAAGTAGATGCCCTTTAACAAGCCTTCTACATCAAGGTTTGCTGGCTCTTCTGGGTGTAGGTATGGCTCGTTGTAAACAGTGATGTAGTAATAAATGTTTTCACTATTTGGACCATACATACGGCGTAGACCATCTTTAAAGATATGTCCAACCTCATATGCATACGCTGGGTCATAACAGACAACTGCTGGGTTAGTTGAAGCAAGAAGATGTGAGTGTCCATCTTCATGCTGTAGACCTTCACCATTAAGAGTTGTACGACCAGCAGTTGCACCGAGAACGAATCCACGAGCAAGCTGATCTGCTGCAGCCCAGAAGGCATCTCCTGTGCGCTGGAAACCAAACATTGAGTAGAAGATGTAGATCGGAATCATTGGTTCATCATGAGTTGAATATGAGGTGCCAACTGCAGTAAATGATGCGGTTGATCCAGCCTCATTAATACCTTCGTGAAGGATTACACCTGATGTTGATTCCTTGTATGAGAGCATCAATTCACGGTCAACGGCTGTGTACTTCTGGCCGTGCGGTGAGTAGATCTTCATCGTTGGGAAGAGTGAATCCATTCCAAAGGTGCGAGCCTCATCAGGAATGATCGGAACAATGCGTGAACCAAGTCCTGGATCCTTCACCAAATCTTTAAGCATGCGAACAAATGCCATTGTCGTGGCAATTTCCTGATGACCTGATCCGCGCTTTACGCTTTCATAGACAGAATCTGCCGGCATAGGGAGTGGCTTTGACTTCGCACGACGACGTGGAATTGAGCCACCGAGTGCTGCGCGACGCTCTGCCATGTACTTGGCTTCTTCAGAGTTATCTGCTGGCTTGTAGTAGGCAGGTGTGTACTTATCTAATTGTGAATCTGGAATTGGGATACCCAAGCGATCACGGAAAGTGACGATATCTTCAAGTGACATCTTCTTCATCTGATGTGTTGAGTTACGTCCTTCGAATGTAGAACCAAGAGTCCAACCCTTAACAGTTTTTGCAAGGATGACAGTTGGCTTTCCATTTGGCTCCATCGCAGCGGTATATGCAGCAAATAGCTTGCGGTAATCATGCCCACCGCGCTTAAGTCCCCAGACCTGATCGTTAGACCAACTAGCAACCATTGCTGCAGTACGAGGATCGCGACCGAAGAAGTTATCACGAACATATTGACCTGATTCAGCCTTGTATGTCTGATAGTCACCATCAAGAGTTGTATTCATCAAGTTAACAAGTGCGCCTTCGCGATCTTGGGCAAGTAGTGGATCCCACTCGCGACCCCAGACAACCTTGATCACATTCCAACCTGCGCCAATAAATGTTGATTCAAGTTCTTGAATAATCTTGCCGTTACCGCGAACAGGGCCATCGAGGCGCTGCAAGTTACAGTTCACAACAAATGTGAGGTTATCTAGGCCTTCGCGTGAGGCAAGGCCGATCGCACCGAGAGTATCGACTTCATCAACTTCACCGTCGCCGAGAAATGCCCATACATGTTGCTGGCTCGTATCTTTAATTCCGCGATTCTGTAAATAACGATTAAAGCGCGCTTGGTAGATCGCGTTGATTGGTCCGATTCCCATAGAAACAGTTGGGAATTGCCAGAAGTCAGGCATCAAACGTGGATGTGGATAAGAAGATAGTCCGCCACCTGGATGTGAAACTTCTTGACGGAAACCATCAAGTTGCTTATCTGAAAGACGTCCTTCTAGAAAAGCGCGCGCATACATTCCAGGGCTGGCATGTCCTTGGAAGAAAATTTGATCTCCGCCGCCTGGATGATCCATTCCGCGGAAGAAGTGGTTGAAACCAACTTCATAGAGTGATGCTGAAGAAGCGTAAGTTGAAATATGTCCGCCGACTCCGACCCCAGGACGCTGAGCGCGATGGACCAACATCGCCGCATTCCAGCGGATGTATTGGCGGATGCGACGTTCAATCGCTTCGTCGCCAGGGAATGCAGGTTCATGCTCTGGTGAAATTGTGTTGATGTAATCAGTGTTGCGAAGCGAAGAGAGACCGATCTGCTTTTCGTGAGCGCGCTGCAAAAGCTTGAGCATCAAATAACGAGCGCGGACAGGACCGGCATGCTCGAGAGCGGCATCAAAGGATGCTTGCCATTCGGCCGTTTCTGTTGGATCGATATCTACAAGCTGGTCAACATTCTGATCTGGTGTATCGAAAATTCCACTCATGGGCATATTCTCGCGCTAAATCGCTCGCAGGGGAAATCTGCAGGGGCTAACTGGCTAGTAATTCTCGCTCAAACCCTTGTCAAAGCGGTCACATTTGGGGTGGACTTAGCCCGTGCCAATGCGAATGGGATTTGCAGCCGGAGAGCTCATTCTCGAAGTGGGTTACGGATCAGATTGCGATGACGTCTTGCGTAGTGAGATTGTTGCGATCACAGGTACACAACTACTTGAAGGTGAGACCACTCAAGTTGTCGATGCAGTAATCCTTTGGTGGCGAGACGGCGATGGCGATCTTGTCGATGAATTAATGGATGCGCTGACATACCTCACAGAGACAGGTCCGATCTGGGTCTTAACTCCAAAACTTGGACGCGATGGCCATGTTGAGTCAAGTGATATTCAAGATGCAGCACCAATTGCAGGCCTTAGCCAAACATCAACGATTGCGCTCGCACAAGATTGGACGGGAACACGTCTAGTGGCACGCAAGGTAGGCAAGCGGTAAGTTTCTCGCATGACTCTAACAATCGGAACTCCAGCACCTGATTTCACTCTCATGGACCAGCATGGTTCACCAGTCACACTCTCTTCATTTAAAGGTCAGAAGAATGTAGTGATTCTCTTCTATCCATTTGCATTCTCCGGAATCTGCACCGGTGAACTCTGTGCTCTTCGTGATGACCTTTCTGCTTTCCAAAATGATGATGTGCAGTTGTTAGCCATCTCTTGCGATCCAATGTATGCCCAACGTGCTTTTGCAGAACAAGAGGGATACAAGTTCCCTGTTCTTGCAGATTTCTGGCCACACGGTGGTGCTGCAAAGGCTTACGGTGTTTTCGATGAAGCACGTGGTTGTGCAGTTCGCGGAACATTCATTGTTGATAAGAACGGCAATTTGGTATGGCAGATCGTTAATGGTCTCGGCGATGCCCGTAATCTCGTTGAGTACAAGAGCGCTCTGGCAAGCCTCTAATCACGCCTCTAGTTAAGCCTTTAGTTAAGCCTCGTTTTCGTACTTTCGCGTATATAAAGTAGTATTCGCAAGTACGAAAGCACGGCCCGGGTGGTTAGCTCAGTGGTAGAGCGCCTCGTTTACACCGAGGATGTCGGGGGTTCGAAACCCTCACCGCCCACCAGTTTCACAAATACATATAAGTGCACACTTTCGCGAAGGAGCGCCAAGATGAAGGCCACGCTCAGCGATCAGCGCGCAATCTTAGATATTCAGAACTTTGATTTTACGCAAGCAACCCTTAACAACAAGGCAGCTAATCTTCCTGAGATTGCAGCCATCAACTCCCTAACAATTAAGGCAAACAATGCCCGTGATCTACGCATTGCAGCCGAAACCGAACTTAGCGATGTGAAGCGCGAATTATTGCGAGCCGAGGGCGATGTTGAGCAGATCGTTACACGCATCAACCGTGATGAAACTCGACTTGCCTCAGGTACTGGAGCTCCAAAAGAACTTGAACAATTGCAGCACGAACTAGGTTCACTGGCTGCTCGTAGATCAGAGTTAGAAGAAATTGAACTCGAAATCATGATGCGTATCGATGTCATCAAAGAGCGCATTACAGAGCAATCAGATCTAGAGAGTGCGCTGGCTGCAGAGATCACAGAACTTGAGATTAAGAAGGCTAATGAGATGGCGGTTATCTCAACTGACCTAGAGTCAATCACAAGTGAGAGAGCTTCCGTCGTTGCATCAACTAATTCTGAGCTGGTCGCACTCTACGAGAAAATCCGTGCAGCAAATAACGGCACAGGAGCAGCAGCCCTTATTGGCAACCAGTGCAAAGGCTGTCACCTCACAATTAACACAGTTGAACTTCAGCGTATTGCAGGTCTAGCCGAAGACGAAGTCGTTCGTTGCGAAGAATGTCGGTGCATCTTGGTGCGTGGGCTTTAACAATGGCACGCACATTTAAACTCACCGCCGATGGTGGTTCTCGTGGAAATCCAGGGCCAGCAGGTTATGGCGCGGTAGTAAGTGAAAACGGCAAAATCGTTGCAGAACTCTTTGATGTTATCGGCGTAGCAACAAATAACGTCGCTGAATACAGCGGATTATTGGCCGGCTTAACTCATATTCACACACTTGATCCGGCAGCAGAAGTTGAAGTTGCAATGGATTCAAAGCTTGTTGTTGAGCAGATGTCAGGACGCTGGCAGATCAAGCATGCAGATATGCGAGTGCTTGCAAAGCAGTGTCGCGATGCTCACCCAGCATCACTGGTCACTTATTCCTGGATTCCACGTGATGAGAACTCTCATGCCGATCGCCTAGCAAATAAGGCTCTCGATGGGGGACAGGCAAATGAGCTGGCGGTAACCATTCAAGAGAATTACCTGACAGATCGCCTTCGTAGTAACGAAGATCCAACGATGATCTACTTCGTGCGCCACGGCGAAACTATTCTTACTCCGCTCCGCAAATTCTCAGGCACCGGTCCGCTTAATCCTGAACTCACCGATGAAGGTCTGGCGCAAGCGGCGACAGTAGCGAAAGAGATTGCAAAAATTCAGCCTGACGTTCTCATTGCCTCACCACTACAGCGCACCCGACAAACAGCTGAAGCAATCGCAGCAACCACCGGTCTCACAATTATCTTTGATGAGATTTGGTACGAACTCTCATTTGGTAACTGGGACGGCCTCACCAATGATGAAGTGCGAGAAAAGTATCCCGATGAGTATCAGGATTGGCTCAATTCATCTGCCTATGCCCCTGGCGGTGGAGAGTCCTACGATCAAGCACGCATTCGCGTAGAAGCTGCGATGGAGAAATTACTCGCCGAATATCCAGGACAGAAAGTTTGTGTTGTCACACATAACGGCGTAATCAAGAGCGCTGTAAGCGTTGCTCTACATGCACCGCATGATGCTGTCTTTCATATGGATGCAACACCTTGCTCAATTACATCAATTTCAATGTGGCCATCGGATGGATTACGCGCACTCAGAAGTTTCTCTGAGCGCGGTCACTTTCGTTAAATCCCTGCCGCGTGCCCTTCGCATCGTGGATCAGAGCCAATCGCAAAAGTTCCTTGAGCAAGTACTTCCAGCAACTGTGAAGACGAACCATGGCCCCACGCAGGTAACTCGCTAACTTCGTGGCCCTTGGCTTTCAACTCATTGATGACGTCTGCAGATACTCTATTTTCAATTTGAAGCACACCTTTGCCAGATTCTTCTGCAGAACTTTCACCCGGTGCATTCAAATGCTGCCAATGAGGGGCCTCAATAGCTTCCTGAACGTTGAGCTTAAGATCAATGACGTTGGTTATTAACTGCAGATTTGTCTGTACTTGAATATTCGCACCTGGGGTACCGCCAACGAGATAGAGCGATCCATCCGCGTGACAAGCGGTAAATGCATTGAGCGTATGTGCCGGACGCTTTCCAGGGGCAACGATATTGGGCGACTTTGGATCAAGCGAAAAGCCAGTTAAGCGATTGTTAAGAATGATTCCGGTCTCAGGAATTACCCATGAACTACCAAATCCATGGAAGACCGATTGAATCCATGAAACCGCATTGCCATCAGCATCAGCCACCAAGAAGTAAGTGGTGTCACTGCCTTCACTCACAGGTGCAATATCGGTAGCAGCTGACTCCATTGAAATCTGCGCAAGGCGCTTATCAATATTCTCTTTCGACAAAATCTTAGCCACATTTACATCAATGAATTCTGGATCAGCCAAAATTGCATTTCTATCTGCAAAGCCAACCTTCTTTGATTCGACTCCGATATGGATGCGATCAGCTTCACTCAGTGCACCCACATCGAATCGCTCATTGATCAATAGCTCTTCCATCAAAATCATGCCTTGTGTTGGAGGTGGCTGACCATAAATCGTGATGTCACGATACTTAATCGAAAGGGGATCAAGCACTCGAGTCGTATGAGCCTTCAAATCTTCAGCGTTAAACCAACCATCAGAACCTTTAACGAGTTGCTCTGCGATTCGACCTGCATAGAAAGCTTCTCTGCCACCTGTTGCAATTTCACGAAGTGATCGTGCCAAATCTTTCTGTACAACTAGATCACCCGGCTTAGTATCTGTCGAAACTCCCATATCTCTGAAGAGTGATGTATCTAGAGCAATGGCTAAGTGCCCTGCAATTCTTTTCACAAACCCTGCGTTGGCTGGGAAACCATTTTCAGCGTAATCAATCGCTTGCTCAAGTAGTTGCGCAAAAGGTAACTTTCCATATCTTTGGTGAGCTTCAAACCACGTCGAAACCAATCCTGGAACAGTTCCAGATTTATACCCGTGAAGAGGAATTCCACCTTCGTAGGCCACCGGCGTCGCTGCATGTGGTGCTTCACCACTTCCATTAAATGCCAGGTTAGTTTTGCTCGCCGCATGGTGAGTAACAAGAAAAGCATCTCCACCTAGATGTGATGCACCTGGTTCGACTACGCAGATAACAGCGCTTAAGGCGATCGCGGCATCGATAAATGAGCCACCCTGCTTAAGGGTTGAAATCGCAGCGCTGACGGCCAAAGGTTGGCTTGCCGCTGCGCCGCCATTACGAGCATAGACAAAACTTCTACCTGTTTGCATTCGTGAACTCTGACGCATCGGAAGGCCGATTACAAGATCAAATCTTGCATTTCTACTGCTTTGCGTTTGCTTGTACATCGGTGAACCCATAACATTTGCACGCGTTAAGGGGAGTACCTCGTTCGGCATCTTCGTCAACACGGATAGAAATATCCCGGAGCTGCGACCACATAGTGGTTGAGGGAGACCTTGGCACCGAGCCCCTTAAACGAGAATGGTGTATTCATGGATGTATCCCTTGTAACGTGGTCGGTCGTTGTTGCCGCAATAGTCTTGCTGGTAGTTATCGATCTACTCACCGTAAGCCGCAAAGCACACGATGTCTTATTTAAAGAGGCAGCGGCAATGTCCATCTTCTACATCGCTATTGCAATTGGCTTTGGAGTCTGGGTCTGGCAGACTGCAGGTTCTCAATTTGGAACTGAATACTTCGCCGCTTACTTAGTAGAGAAATCTCTCTCGGTAGATAACCTCTTTGTCTTCATCATTATTTTGGCTCAATTTAAGGTTCCATCCATTTTCCACCAACGCGTTCTCATGTTTGGCGTCATTCTCGCACTCGTACTCCGTGCAATTTTCATCGCAGTTGGAGCCGCAGCACTTGCCGCATTCAGCTTTACCTTCGTAATTTTCGGTGCCATCTTGATCTGGACCGGTGTCGGTCTCTTCAAGCACTGGGATGAAGATCCTTCACCTGAAGACAACGCATTTGTGAAGACGATTAGAAAACGTATTGCAATGACCGACGAATACGACGGCCCAAAGATCTTCACCCGAGTAAATGGCAAGCGCCTTGCAACTCCGATGTTCTTGGTGATGGTCGCGATCGCTTCCACCGATCTTCTATTTGCCTTGGATTCAATCCCGGCAACATTCGGCGTAACGCAAGAACCATTCTTGGTTTTTGCAGCAAACGCCTTCGCACTACTTGGTCTACGTGCGCTCTACTTCTTGCTCAAGGGCTTGCTCGATAAGTTGGTCTACCTATCCCTTGGCTTGTCGGTAATCTTGATGTTTATCGGCGTAAAGCTCATCATGACTTACCTCCACGAGATTTGGTATGAAGTACCAAAGATTCCTACGTTGGTCAGCCTCTCAGTTATTGCCTTGATTTTGATTGTCTCTACAGTCGCAAGCATGATCAAGGTGAAGCGTGACCCAAGTGCTCACGCTCATGCGGGACGCATAACTGGAAGCGACGAGGAAAAATAATTTCCTTGTTGATCTGATTGGCCGTATCCTTAACTAAGAAGAGTCGCCCGGATCACCGCGTTACCGCAAGGTACCGAGGAAAGTCCGGACTCCAAAGAGCAAAGTGGTGGGTAACGCCCACCCGGAGCAATCCGCGGGAATAGTGCCACAGAAAATTACCGCCAATGAAAATTGGTAAGGGTGAAAAGGTGCGTGTAAGAGACCACCGCATCTGCAGTGATGTAGATGGCAAGGTAAACCCCACTTGGAGCAAGACCAGATAGATAGCGTTAAGTGCTGCTCGCACGAGCTATCGGGTAGGTTGCTTGAATCTGTTAGCAATGACAGATCTAGATGGATGGTGATCGGTTCGCAAGAACTACAGGATCCGGCTTATAGGGCGACTCTTCTTTATAAGTTAATCAAGGCTGAATCGATATGCCAGTTTCTTTCTCTGAAAGTTCCCAGAGCTTGCGAATGTTCGCCTTATTCCGAGTTCGCAATATCGGGTGTTTTACTGGAGCGCCGTTATTTCCAAATCTTGGACTATAGAACTCACCACCCTTAGCTTTGGGATCAAGAGCAGCTCTAATTTGCGGCCTAGCACCTTCGCTAGGCTCCATTCCCACGTGAGCAGCTAGGTACTTTGAAAGGGTTCCAGTCCAACCTGCAGCGCCCTTGTCGAAAGTCTCAACCTGTAAGTTTGTGTGAGACAACCCTGGGTGCGCCAAAAGGCTCATGGCTTTTTTTCCTGCATTTTTGAACTCGTTATCTAATCCAAGAGCAAAGAAATAGTTGGCTAATTTTGATTGGGCATATGCCTTCCATGGGGCGTACTTCTTGCGCAAATGTGGATCATCAAAGTCGATGTTCCACACCAAGTGGTGCGCAGTGCTGGTCACAGTAACAACTCGAGCTTGTTCTGCTGCCAATAAGTTATCCATTAGAAGTCCAGTAAGACTCCAATGGCCTAAATGGTTAACGCCAAACTGACTTTCAAATCCATCCTCAGTTTTCATCTCTGGCATAGCCATAATTCCAGCGTTATTAATCAAGAGATCTAATTGACTGAACTTGTTACCAACTTCTGAGGCTGCGGCTCTGATACTGCGCTGAGAGGCAAGATCCAAGCTAAGTAG